>Ga0194052_1000634_pt1 | contig 21614 bp, 25 predicted proteins | sample SepL226m_MetaG_FD_160117 | JGI IMG/M metagenome (GOLD analysis project Ga0194052, IMG submission 160117) | Anoxic zone freshwater microbial communities from boreal shield lake in IISD Experimental Lakes Area, Ontario, Canada - Sep2016-L227-6m | ecosystem: Environmental > Aquatic > Freshwater >...
TCACGCCCCGCGAGCGCCTCGTGGTGGCCCTGGACGTGCCCAGTGCGCGGGAGGCCCTGGCCATGGCCGAGCGGCTGGCGGGCCGGGTGGGGATGCTCAAGGTGGGCCTCGAGCTCTTCTGCGCCGAGGGCCCGGCCTTCGTGCGGGAGCTGCAGAAGCAGGTGCCAGTCTTCCTCGACCTCAAGCTGCACGACATCCCCAACACCGTCCGCCGGGCGCTCGAGGCCGTCCTGCGCCTGGACCCCCGCCTGGTGAACGTCCACGCCCAGGGTGGCCCGGCCATGCTGGAGGCGGCGGTGGAGGCCCTCCGCGCCCACCGGGCGGCCGGGGGCCGGACCGAGCTGCTGGCGGTCACAGTGCTCACGAGCCTGGACCGGGAAGCCCTTGCGGCCCTGGGTCACGCGGGGCAACCCGAGGACCTGGCCCTGGCCTACGCGAAGCTGGCGCACCAGTGTGGCTGCGGCGGGGTGGTCTGCTCTGCCTGGGAGGCCGCGGCCATCCGCGAGGCCTGCGGCGAGGACTTCCACCGGCTGACGCCGGGCATCCGACCCGCCGGGGCCGCCACGCAGGACCAGGCCCGGGTCATGACCCCGGCCCAGGCCCTGAAGCAGGGCTCCACCTGGCTCGTGGTGGGTCGTCCGATCACCCATGCCGCCGATCCCGCCGCCGCCGCCGAGGCCATCGTGGCCGAGATGCAGGGCTGATGTCCGTCGGTTCCCCCCTCGTCTTCCGCCCTTCTCTCGCCCAGCGGGCCATGGCCATGGTCCTGTTCGCGGGCTCCTGGCTGGTGGGGGTCCACGCCCTGCACCAGATCCTGGAGCGCCTGCCCATTCTGCGGGCCTCCCTCAAGGTGGCCGAGGCGGCTTCGGAGCCGACCTGGTCCTTCTGGGTCGCCATCACGGCGGCCCTTGGCGCGGTGATCGCGGGCAGCCTCCTGCTGGTGGCCACGCTGCTGGGGGTGCTGCTGGTGGAGGGCTCCCAGGTGCTGGTGGATGAGCTGGGTATCTCCGTGGAGCACAATGTCCTGCCGGCGCCCCTGGCCCGGCGCTTCGGCGCGGGTCGCCTGCCCTGGAAGCACGTCTCCCGTTTGACCCGCTCCGGCCCCTTCTTCGTGCTGCGGGGTGGCGCGGAGCCCGCCCACGGCGGCCAGCCGGATCCGGTGCTGAAGTTCCTCCTGGTGGACGAGCTGGAGCGGCTGATCCACACCATCCTGGAACGCAGCCCCAACCTGAAGCACGAGGACTGATGCCGGGCTGGATGGAGGTCTTCGGCTTCATCACCGGGGCGGCCTGCGTGGCCCTGCTGGTGCGCCAGAACATCTGGAACTGGCCCCTGGGCATCGCCAACAACCTGACCTTCATGGTGCTGTTCTACCGCACGGGGCTCTACGCCGATGTGGGGCTGCAGGTCTTCTACGTCGCCATCTCGCTCTATGGCTGGTGGCACTGGCTGCATGGCGGCCGGGACCACGGGGCCCTGGGTGTGAGCCGGGTGAAGCCCGGCACGGCCCTGCTGCTGGCGGGCGTGGTTGCGCTCACCACGACGCTGCTGACCTTCCTGCTGCGCCGGTACACCAACAGCACCGTGCCCGTCCTGGACTCGCTGATCACGGCCCTCAGCCTGGTGGCGCAGTTCATGATGACCCGCAAGTGGATCGAGAACTGGCCGGTGTGGCTCCTGGCCAACTGCCTCTCGGTCGGCCTGCTGATCTTTAAGGGCCTCTACGTGACCAGCCTCCTCTACGTGGTCTACCAGGTCCTCTGCCTCATGGGCTGGCGCGAGTGGCGAGCCGCCCTGCGGCCCAATGGGGCTGTGGCCTGAGTTGAAGAAAAAACAACCACTCTCGCGGAGAAAAGACGAGGGAATCGGAGGGGCGCGGGGGGTTTTGGGTTAGCCGCGTTTCTCTGCGGCCCTCAGCCATCTCTACGCCCTCTGCGAGAGTTTTTGCTCTTTCCCCTGATCGACTCCCCACGGACAATCGGAACCGCTAACGCTTGAGATAGGTCTCGGCGCCTTTCATGGTGCCGGTGGGTCCGTGGGCGGGGCCCTTCTTGCGGGCGGCGGCCCGGGGCTGCGCCCACTGGCGGGCGAGCTCCGTGGCCTCGGGATTGCCCGGGGCCAGGGCCAGCACCTCGGCGAGGTCGGCGCGGGCCTCGTCCCGGCGGTCCAGCTTCTCCCGCAGCAGGGCGCGCTTCAGGAAGCCCCAGGGGTTCCCAGGCTCCTGCTGGATGATCTCGGCGTATTCGGCTTCGGCCTCCGGGAAGCGTCCGGCCTCCTCAGCGGCCTCGCCGCAGAGCAGGTTGGTCACGGCGCAATAGCCCAGCCAGGCCTTCTGCTGCGCGAACTCGGCGGCCGTGAACCGGGACTTGCCCTGGGCTCGGCGGGCGGCCTGGTCCAGGTGGCGCAGGGCCTTCTCCGTGTGGGCATCCACCCGGGCGAAGATCTCGGCGTCGCCGCTGGTTCGGTAGAAATCCTTCTGGACGCGCCCCTCGGCGCGGTACTGGTCGAACATCCGGGTGCCCGGGTACAGGGCCAGGGGACTGATCTGGCAGTCGCTGGGCCGGGTGTCCCGGATGAAGGCGGCGGTCTCTTCCACGTCGGCCCAGGTCTCGCCAGGAATGCCGGTGATCAGGTAGATGCCCAGGTTCATGCCCACCTTGCGGACGGACTCCAGGGCCTTGCGGGCGTGGCGAAGGTTCGTGCCCTTGTCCAAAAGGGCCAGCACCCGCTCGCTGCCGTGCTCCACGCCGAACTGCATGAACTCGCAGCCGGCCCGCTTCATGGCCACGAGCCGGTCCTCGTCCACGAGGTTCACGCGGCTCTGGCAGTTCCAGAGCGGATGCAGGCCGCTGGCCTGGATGCCCGCCATGAGCTCCAGGACCCGGGCCCGGTTGGCGGTGAAGGTGTCATCCCGGAAGCTGAAGTAGGTGAGGCCGTGGCGCTCCCGCAGGAGGCGCAGCTCCCGCAGCACCGAGGCCGCGCTGCGGAAGCGGATGGAGGTCCCCCAGAACTCCGGGGTGTTGCAGAAGTTGCAGGTGGCAGGACAGCCACGGCTGGTGCTGAGGTAGGCCAGCTGGCCGACGTCGTCGAGGAAGTCCGCCTCCAGGTGCTCGGCGGGGATTCCCACGGCGTCCAGGTCCTCCAGGGGCGCCTGGGGCAGGGTGCGGCCGTCCCGGAAGATCAACCCCGGGGTGTGCTTCCAGAGGGTGCTCCCGGGGGCGGTCGCTAGGCGCTCGGCAATGCCCAGGAGGGTCTGCTCACCCTCACCCATGACGATGGCGTCGAGGGCGGGGCAGTCTTCGAAGACTTCTTCCGCCAGGTGGGTGGGGTGGGGACCTCCGGCCAGCAGGATCGCTCCGGGGCAGGCTTCCCGGGCCCAGGCCAGCAGGTCTGCCGAACGCTTCCGGTTGAAGGTGAACATCGAGATGCCCACCACGGCGGGGTTCAAGCTCCGGAGGTAGGCCAGGACCTCCTTTCGCCCCTTGCCGCTCAGATTGGCCACACGACAGGGAAAAGCCCGGGACTTAAGCATCGCCTGCAGATAACCGAGACCTATGGGAAGGAAGGTCATCCACTCGTCCCCGAAGCCGCTGCGGGGGGCGCTGTAGGCAAGGAGCGTTTGGGGTGGGTGCATGATTGATAATTCCAGAGCTATCCAGTCTAGGGATCCCTCTGCATGATGGAAGCACGAACACCCCAGGAGGCGCATTGGTCGGCAATTTGATTCGGAATCCGGAGACCATTGCGGAGATTTTCCTGCGCGCCTGCGAGCGGCGCGAGCTGATGATCCTCGTGACGCCCTACCTGCGGTTCGAGTCCTCGTTCCTTCGCGTCATCGGGGACGACATGCACGTGGCTGCCACCATGGGCCGGGAAGACGCCGTGTTCGGGCTCCGCAGCGAGGACCTCAGGATCCGCTTCCCCCATGGCGTGAGCTTCCTGGAGGCCGCCACCCAGCTCAAGGGCTTTGGCATGGTCGATGGCCGGCGAACCCTGCGGATCTCCCTGCCTGCCACCCTGCAGGAGGAGGATCACCGGGGGGCCTACCGCGTGGACCGGGTTGGCCGGGTCCCCGTGACCTTCAGTACGCCGAAGTATGACCTGATCACGGGTACGCTGGTGGACATCAGCACGACCGGGGCGCGGATCTTCAGCACCCGCGACTTCGGAGAGGGTGAGCTCCAGGTGGGCGAAGACATGGCGATCACCGTCCAGCTCACGGACCTGATCCGCATCAACACCCAGGTCAAGCTCCGCCACGTGCGCAATCGCACCTTCGGCGTCGAATACCGGCCCCAACTGGATGACCACATCCTCCATCCCCTCTCCCGCTGGGTGTTCGAGCGACGGGAGGAGGACCTCGACCGGATCGCCCGGCGGGGCGTGGAGACCGTCGCCACCCCGGAGGTGGGCCGCGTGGTGAGTCGTCCGCCCACGGGTCTGGTGCTGGTCTCGGCCGATGAGCAGCTCGAGGCCACGCTCAAGGATCTGCTCGGCGGGCTGCAGCCCCTGACGCGCATCGCGCCCACCATGGCCGCCCTGAAGAAGGCCTACAACGAGAAGCCGGCCCTGGTGCTCTACCACCTGCCGAGCCTCAACCTGGACAGCCGTCGTCGGCTGAAACCCATGGTCGAAGCCCTCCAGGGCCGGGTGCCCTTCCTGCTCCTGGGCACGGCCATCGATGGCGGGGCGCTGCTGGAACTGGGCAGCGAGCTGAGGGCCGCGGTCTCTATCGTGTTCAATCCGGAGCGGGGCACCTTCTTCCAGCGGCTGGTGCAGGGGGTGCTGCGGCGCACCTACGAAGGCGGTGAGTCGCCCATGGTGCCCTTGGACCCTGAGAACCGCTGAGGCATGTCAAGCCTCGTCGCGCCAGACCGGAACCGGTAGAATCAAGGCTTCCGGAGCCTCCATGCCCGCAGCCCACGAACCGGCCGTCACTGAACCCCTGGCTCTGGAGCTGGGGCTCTCGAAGGACGAATGGCAGGTCATCCTGCGGCTCCTGGAGGGGCGCCTGCCCACCTATCCCGAGCTGGGCGTGTTCAGCGCCATGTGGAGCGAGCACTGCTCCTACAAGTCTAGCCGCCTCCACCTGAAGAACCTGCCCACCGAAGGCCCCCGGGTCATTCAGGGACCGGGCGAGAACGCCGGCGTGGTGGACATCGGCGACGGCTGGGCCGTGGCCTTCAAGATGGAGAGCCACAACCACCCCAGCTTCATCGAGCCTTACCAGGGCGCTGCCACGGGCGTGGGCGGCATCCTCCGTGATGTCTTCACCATGGGTGCCAGGCCCCTGGCTAACCTCAACTCGCTGCGCTTCGGTGAGCTGGATGCGCCCCGCATGAAGGGCCTCGTGAAGGGTGTCGCCGCAGGCATCTCCGGTTACGGCAACTGCATGGGCGTGCCGATGCTGGGTGGGGATGCGGCCTTCGACGCCTGCTACAACGGCAACATCTTGGTGAACGCGTTCACCCTGGGCGTGCTGCGCTCGGACCGCATCTTCAAGGGCTTCGCCTCCGGCGTGGGCAACAAGATGATGTACATCGGCTCCAAGACGGGCCGGGACGGCATCCACGGCGCCAGCATGGCCTCGGCCGAGTTCGGCGAGGGCAGTGAGGAGAAGCGGCCCACGGTGCAGGTGGGCGACCCCTTCACGGAGAAGCTGCTCCTGGAGGCCTGCCTTGAGATCTTCCAGACGGACTGGGTCATCGGCATCCAGGACATGGGCGCCGCAGGCCTCACCTCCAGCAGCTTCGAGATGGCGAGCCGCGCCGGCACGGGCCTGGAGATCCGCCTGGACCAGGTGCCCCAGCGGGAAGAGCACATGACGCCCTTCGAGCTGATGCTCAGCGAGAGCCAGGAGCGCATGCTGCTGGTGGCCCGCCCTGGCTGCGAGGAGAAGATCACCGCGGTGCTGCACAAGTGGGGTCTGGACGCCTGCGTGGTGGGCGAGGTCACCGAGAGCGGCCGCTTTGTCGGCAGCTGGCACGGCGAGCCCGTCATCAACCTGCCCATCCAGCCCCTGGTGGATGCGGCCCCGAAGTACGATCGGCCCCGCCAGCGGCCGGGCTACCTGGAGGCCGTAGCGGCCGCGCCCCTGCCGGCGGACCTAAAGCCCGCCGAGGTGGAAGGCACCCTCCGCCGCCTGCTCCAGCAGCCCACGGTGGCCAGCAAGCACTGGATCTTCGAGCAGTACGACGGCACGGTCCGCAGCAACACGCTGCTGGGCATGGGCCGGGGCGACGCGGGCATCATCCGGGTGAAGGACGAGTCTGGCCGGGACACCGGCAAGGCCGTGGCCATGAGCAGTGACTGCAACAGCCGCTTCTGCTACCTGGATCCCTTCTGGGGCGCGGCCCACGCCGTGGCCGAGGCCTGCCGCAACCTGGCCTGCGTGGGCGCCGAGCCCATTGGCCTCTCGGACTGCCTGAACTACGGCAACCCCGAGAAGCCCGAGAACATGTGGACCTTCGAGCAGGGTTGCCTGGGCATCCGCCAGGCCTGCCTGGCCCTGGACGTGCCCATCGTGTCCGGCAACGTCAGCCTCTACAACGACACCGAGGGCCAGAGCATCTTCCCGACCCCGATGATCGCGGCCGTGGGCCTGGTGGAAGACTGCGCGGGCCAGGTGGCCATCGACGCGCCGGACGCCACAGCCCTGACCGGCGTGGGCAACCGGATCTGCGGCTCCGGCTTCCGGGCGGCGCACGATGGGATCTTTTTACTGGGGGAGACCCGGGACGAGCTGGGCGGCAGCGAATACCTGAAGCTGCGCCTCGGCAAGGTGGAGGGGGCCTGTCCCGAGCTGCGGCTGGATGAGGAGCTCCGCCTCCAGGCCTGCGTCCGCGAGGGCATCCGCATGGGCCTCATCCGCAGTGCCCACGACACCAGCGAGGGGGGACTGCTGACCGCGGTCCTGGAGAGCTCCTTTGGCGGGAGCATGGGCTGCCAGTTGCTGCTGACCCAGGGCCCCCTGCGCCTGGACAGTCTGCTCTTCGGTGAGACCGCCGGTCGCATCGTGGCCAGCGTGCACCCCGAGGGCGAGGCCAGCCTGGCGACCCTCTGCCGCACTCACCGGGTGCCCTGCACGAAGATCGGCACCACCGGCGGTCGCCGGGTCACCCTGGCGGTGGACGGCCAGCCGCTGCTCGACGCGGACGCCACCGAGCTGAAGGCGCTCTTTGATCGGGCGCTGGAGACCGCCCTGGGCTAGCTAGATCCCGATCGCCGCGGGCTGCTTCACCTTGTCGAGGACCTGCTGCAGCAAGGCCTCCTCGGCCTTCAGCTCGGCCTTGAAGGCCCGGCGGTCGGTGTGGTTGATCTCGCGGTGCAGGTCCTCGAGCCTGTGAGTGAGGACCCTCTGCACCAGTTCGGCTTCCTTGGCATCGAGGTAGAGATCCATGGTGACCTCCTGTCCCAGCCATGGATCCGTTCCGGCCGGGCCCAAAGGAAATATGGGGTCCTGGCCGAGTTCCCGCCACTCTATCGAAGCAGCCGACCCGGGAGCAGGAACAGGCCCTTCACGAGCCCGAAGGCGCCCTCGACGGCGAACCCCAGGAGGCGGAACGGCAGCAGCAGCAGCCAGATCAGCGGGTAGAGGAACAGCGCCAGCAGCGCCAGGGGCCAGCAGACCAACAGCAGGATGAGCCAGAGCAGGAACGCGGCCACAGGAGCCTCCTGTTCCCAGGTTCGACCGCCGGGGCCAGCGGGGCAGCCGGGAATCGGCCAATGGCCCCGGAACGCCGGTGGGCGGCAAGGGTATGATCCTGGGGCACTGCCTCCGCGAGGTCCGCCCATGTCCAGCCACGCTGCTTCCCTTGTCTTCGGCCGCCGCGCCTTCCTGGGCGCCAGCCTTGCCGCTGGCGCGGCGGCCCTGGCCGGGGCCGACCCACAGCTTGCCCGGGGGCCGCGGCGCCTGGTGCTGGAGGAGGCCACGGTGGAGGGGCTGCAGGCAGGCATGGCCGCGGGTCGCTGGACCTCCGCAGACCTGGTGCGCCAGTACCAGGCCCGCATCCGGGCGCTGGATCAGGCGGGGCCGAATCTCCGCGCCGTGCTCGAGCTGAATCCGGATGCCCCGGCCATCGCCGCCGCCCTGGATGCCGAGCGCAAGGCCGGCAAGGTGCGCGGTCCCCTCCACGGGATCCCCGTGCTCCTCAAAGACAACCTCGACACTGCGGACCGGCTGCTGACCACGGCGGGCTCCCTGGCCTTGGCAGACGCGCCGGCCCCGAAGAAGGACGCCTTCGTTGTGCGGCAGCTGCGGGCGGCGGGCGCGGTGATCCTCGGCAAGACCAACTTGAGCGAGTGGGCGAACCTGCGCTCCACCCGCAGCAGCAGCGGCTGGAGCGGGCGCGGCGGGCAGACTCGGAACCCCTATGCTCTGGACCGAAGTCCCAGTGGCTCCAGCTCAGGTTCCGGCGTCGCCGTGGCGGCAAACCTCTGCGCGGTGGCCGTGGGCACCGAGACCGACGGCTCCGTGGTGAGTCCCGCCAACGCCAACGGCCTGGTGGGGCTGAAGCCCACGGTGGGACTCCTGAGCCGCAGTGGCATCATCCCCATCTCCCACACGCAGGACACGGCGGGGCCCCTGGCGCGTACGGTGCGCGACGCCGCCCTGCTGCTGGGCGCCATGACCGGCGCGGATCCCAGCGATGCGGCCACCGCCAGCGCCCCGGCCCGGCTGGACTACACGCGCTTTCTCGTCCGGGACGGGCTGAAGGGGGCGCGGCTCGGCGTCGTGAAGAACCTGCTGGGCCAGCATGCCCACGTGGACGCGGTGCTGCTGCCAGCCCTGGAGGTCCTGAAGGCCCAGGGGGCCACGCTGGTGGAGGTCGAGCTGAAGTCCGCCACCTACGACGACGCGGAGCTCGACGTGCTGCTCTTCGAGTTCAAGGCGGGCCTGAATGCCTACCTGGGCGGCCGGGGCGGGGCCGTGCAGGACCTGGCCAGTCTGCTGGCCTTCAATGAGGCCCGGAAGGCCGAGGAGATGCCCTTCTTCGGCCAGGAGCTGCTGCGCCAGACCCAGGCCAAGGGACCGCTCACGGACCCGGGCTACCGGAAGGCGCTGGAGGCCTGCGGCCAGGCCCGGCGGGACCTCCTGGGCCTGCTGGAGACGCATCAGCTGCAGGCGCTGGTGGGACCCACCGGCGGTCCTGCCTGGCTCATCGACCACCTGAACGGCGACAGCTCGAGCCTCAGCTTCTCCACGCCCGCCGCCGTGGCCGGGTGCCCGCACCTCACGGTGCCGGCGGGGCTCGCCTCCGGGCTGCCCGTGGGGCTTTCCTTCGTGGGTGCGCCCTGGCAGGAGGGACTCCTGCTGAAGCTGGGCTACGCCTTCGAGCAGGCCACCCTCGCCCGGCGGGCACCCCGGTACCCGGCCACCAGCCCGGTAACCCGTTGACAGGCTCCGGCGGGCCATTCACGCTGGCTTCTTTCCCCCAGGAGAACCCATGAAGCGCACCCTCTTTGCCCTCCTTCTGGCAGCCTCGGTGGCGGCCATGGCCCAGGCTCCCAAGCCCGCGCCAGCCCCTGCCAAGCCCGCCGCCCCCGCCGCTGCGCCAGCCAAGGCCGCGCCCGCCGCGGCCCTCGTCGGGAACAAGGAATCCAAGACCTTCCACAAGGCCGACTGCAAGACCGCCGCGAAGATGAAGGAGGCCAACAAGACCACCTTCGCCACCGCCGCCGAGGCCACCAAGGCCGGCTACAAGGCCTGCAAGGTCTGCAAGCCCTAAACGGCAGTCCCTTCCCCGAATCCGTCCCCTCACCGAGGTGCCTATGACATTGCTCCTGCCCCTGCTGCTCGCCGCCTCCCTGGCGGCCACGGCTCAGATTCCCTCCAAGGCCGACCTCAAGGCCCAGGCTGATGCCGTCATCGACAAGGGCAAGGCCAAGGCTGACGAAAAGGCCGAGCAGGGCAAGGCCAAGGCCGACGCCAAGGCCTCTGCCGCCAAGGCCAAGGCCGATGCCAAGGCTGGCGCGGTGCCCGTGGCCGGTGACAAGGTGAAGGCCGCCACCGCCAAGGGCGAGGGCGCCGCGAAGGCGGGCACTGAGAAGGCCAAGGGTAAGTCGAAGCAGGGCACGGACAAGGGCGCCGCCAAGGCCAAGGCTGTCACGGAGAAGGCGGCAAAGTAGTCCGCCCCGGTACGAGCAGAGGGCGCCTCGCGGCGCCCTCTGCTCTGGTCAACCCGGAGGTCAGTCCTTCCGGCGGGGGAACTGCCGCTCGTAGGCTTCCTGGGCGTATTCGCTGGGGGGCACGCTGAAGCGGCGCTTGAAGGCGCGGGTGAAGGCGCTGGCGTCGTAGAAGCCCAGGATTTTCGCCACGTCGCTGGGGCGCTCGCCGTTGGCCAGCAGGGTTACGGCGCGCTGGAGGCGGCGCTCGATGAGGTACTGGTGGGGGGTGGTGCTGGTGGCCTCGCGGAACAGGCGGATGAAGTGGTCCGGCGTGCAGCGGGCCATGGTGGCCAGCTCGGGCACGCTGTTCTTGGCGCCGATGTGCACTTCCATGTGGTCCAGCACCAGCTGGAGGGTGGAGCGGTTCAGGCGGTAGGGGAAGCGGCCCCGGTCCTCTTTCTCCGTCAGGCGGGAGAGCTCCGCGCCCAGGAGGATGAGGAACAGCTCGCGGGTCATGAGCTGGACGCCGTCAGGGTTGGACAGCTCCTGGCTGAAGATGCTGAAGAGCTGCTTCAGGCTGAGGCTGCGCAGGACGGCGAAGCTGGATTCCTGCCACTTGCGGGGCGGGTGCTGCAGGGAGCTGAGCAGGGGCTCCGGGAAGGGGCCTTCCATGAACAGCGCCGTGAAGCCGAAGGGCGTGTTGGGGTGGTGCCGCTTCAGGGTGTGTCCGAATCCGGGCAGCAGCAGGGCCAGGTCGCCGGAGCGGATCACGCCTTCTTCCCGGTCCTCACCTGTGCAGACGCGCACAGCGTGGGTGGGCTGGAGCAGGGTCCAGGCATCCCGGGCGGGCAGCAGCTTGCCCGGGACCGGGTCGCGCTTCAGCACGGAAAGGCGGAGCGGTCCGCTGGTGTAGGTTTGGAGGTTTTTGGTTTCGGGTTCGCTCATGGCGCAAGAAAAACCAGGCATGCCTATCGAGGCGTCCCAGGAAGGTTGACAGGAAAAGTCCCCTCCACGACTTTATTTTTCACATCGTTTTCAGTTGTGACCATTGTCAGGTTCAGGAAGACAGGCTCCTGAAGACCCCCAGGCCCCCTGTGGCACCCAGCTTGGGGTCCACGGCCCGCTCGGGGTGGGGCATCATCCCCAGCACGTTGCCCCGGAGGTTCACGATGCCGGCAATGCCGTTCATGGCGCCGTTGGGCACGTGGTCCTCGCCGATCTCCCCGGCGGAGGAGCAGTAGCGGAAGGCCACCCCGCCCCGGGCTTCGAGGTCCGCCAGTTCGGCGGGATCCAGGGTGAAGTTGCCTTCGGCGTGGGCGATGGGAACCTGGAAGACTTCCCCGGCCCTCATGGCGCGGGTGAAGGGCAGGTTCGCCCGCTCGACCCGCAGGTGGACGTCCGCGTGGATGAAACGCAGGGACTCGTTACGCAGCAGCGCCCCCGGCAGCAGGTGGGCTTCGCAGAGGATCTGGAAGCCGTTGCAGACTCCCAGGACCAGGCCGCCGTTGTCGGCGTGGCGCTTGATGTCAGCCATGATGGGCGCCAGGGCGGCGATGGCTCCGCAGCGCAGGTAGTCGCCGTAGCTGAAGCCGCCGGGCACAAAGACCAGCTCGGTGTTCTCCGGCAGCCGCGTCTCCTGGTGCCAGACGGGGATCGTGTCCCAGCCCATCACCGTGCCGCAGGCATGCAGGGCGTCGTGATCGCAGTTGGAGCCCGGGAAGACCGGGATCGCCACGCGCATCACAGGACCTCGATGGAGGCCTTCTCCATCACAGGATTGACCAGCAGCTTCTCGCACATGGCGAGGGCCTTGGCCTTCACGTCGGCCGGATCGGAGCCGGGCACATCCATCTCGATGAGGCGGCCGATGCGCACGTGCTCCACCTCGAAGCCGAAGCCATGGAGACCCTGTTCCACTGCCTTGCCCTGGGGATCCAGGATCCCGGGCTTCAACTGCACCGACACGCGCACCTTCATGGGGTCCTCCATGGCCCAGTGTATCTGAGGATTCAGGGCCGCCAGCGGTGGGCTTCCAGATCCAGGTTGCCCAGGTCGTCCACCGCGATACCCTCGTCCCGCAGCCGCCCGATCTGCTCGAAGGCGCCCCACCAGCGGCCCCGGCTGGGCACGTAGCCCCGGGTGTTCACCACCCGGTGCCAGGGCAGGGGCGTGCCCTCCGGCAGGCCCGCCAGCACCATCCCCACCTGCCGGGGCCGCTGCGGATAGCCCGCCAGGGCCGCCACCTGCCCGTAGCTGACCAGCTTCCCCCGAGGGATCTGCCCCACCACCGCCAGCACCAGACTGCGAAAGTCCGGCACCGGAGACTTTGGTTCAGTGTGCTTGGACATTCAGGACACTCGCTTGGGTCGAGGAGCGGATGGGGGCTACAAAGACAGAGCAGGCAGGCTGTTCTCCAAACACTCGGGCAGCTCTACAAATGTTTTTTTTATCCCCTTCATCCCCTTCATCCCTGTAGAAACTGCTTTTGGAACAGGGATGAAGGGGATGAAGGGGATAAAGACCCCCATTGAAAACCAGTGCTCAAGCCGGTGCGCTCAGGCCTGGACGCCGGGGCGCTGGTCGGCGGGGACGCGGGAGCGGAAGCCGCCTTCGTAGCTGTGCCAGTGGCCCAGCTCGGTCTCGGGGTAGGCCCAGCACCAGTAGCCGTCGCCCGAGTCGAAGTCCACAAGCCAGAGGCCCTTCACCTCGGCCTCCAGGTCCTGCATGCTCTGCTGCCAACTCTGCACCAGGATCTGCAGGCGCTCCCGCAGGTTCCCGGCGCGCTCCTCGTCGGAATCGTCCTCCGCCTGGCTCAGCTCCTCGGCGAGCGAGGCCGCCAGAGTGTAGACGGGCTCTGTGGTGGCCATCACCTGCGGCATCAGGGCGCGGGCTTCTTCGAGGGTGAAAATGCGGCCCATGGTGCCTCCGTTGCTCCATGATAAACCCATGCGGTTCCTTCCCCTGGTCCCATCCAGTTCCGACCCCTCGCCCTGGGTGCCTCTGGCGCCGTTGATGCTGCAGTGGGACGGGTTCCTGCACGGGGGCTGGTCCTTGAGCCAGCGGCTGGGGCTGGCCATCCATGCCGTGTTCCTGCCGGGCGTGGCTCCCGCAGAGGAGGGCCTGGCCGTGCTCCGCCAGGGCCTCGGCGCGGACTTCCTGGTAATCCCCGTGGGCCAGCCGGAATCCCGTGCCGCTGGGTTCAAACTGCTCGAGCAGCTCGAGTATCTGCTGGAGGCCACCTCGGGCCGGGGCGTGAAGCTGGCCCTGCGCCTGGCACCTGGCGCCGAGACTCCCGTCCTGGAGCTGCTGCGCGAGGCCCGGGGGGAGGCCGTGGGCTTCTGCTGGCACCCTGGCACCGGGGACCCCGAGCCGCTGGCGGATCGCCTCTGGTGCGGTGTCTGCGAGCCGGGCTCGGACCTGAGTGCCCTGCAGGCCCTGGGCTACCGCTGGGACATGGCCCTGCCCGCCGAGGAGCCGGAGCGCTTCCGAGTCCAGGCGGCGGCGCTGGATGCGGCCCATCCACCGGTGCTGTTCCCCGCTGAGATGCCGACCACAGCCCTGGGCCGCCCGGTGGTGCCGGATGACAGCCTGGTCTTTGGCAAGCACTGGGATCGCAGCGGAGACCGCCCGTGAGCCCGACGCTGCTGGTGATCGCCGGTGAGGACTCCGGCGACCTGCATGGCGCGGAGCTGTTGCGGGAGCTGAAGGCGCGGCGTCCCGACCTGCGCATCGTGGGTGTGGGCGGGCCGCGCATGACGCCCTACCTGGACCGCAAGCTGGCGGACGTCCAGGATCTTGCCGTGGTGGGTTTCGTCGAAGTCATCCGCCACCTGCCCCGGCTGAACCGGCTGTTCAAGGCCATCCTCGCCGCCGCGCGGGAGGAAGCGATCAGCGATGCGCTGCTCATCGACTACCCGGGCTTCAACCTCCGGCTGGCCAAGGCCCTGCGCCGGAACCTGCCGGCGGTGCGGCTGCACCAGTATGTGTGCCCCCAGGTCTGGGCCTGGAAGCAGGGCCGCATCCCGGAGTTGGGCACGGTGCTGGACACCCTGTTCTGCCTCTTCGATTTCGAACCAGAGCTGTTCCGGGGCTACCCCGTGGACGCCCGCTTCGTGGGCCATCCGCTGGTGGAGCTTGTGCAGCCCGAGTGCAACCGCGAAGCCTTCTTCGCCGAGACCGGCCTGGACCCGCACCGGCCCCTGGTGGCGCTGCTGCCGGGCAGCCGCAGGGGCGAGATCCAGCGCCTGCTGCCGCCCATGGCCGACTTGGTCCGGCGCTGGGAGCAGGCCCGGCCCGAGGTGCAGTGGGTGCTCCCCGTGGCACCGACCCTGGACTCCGAGTTTGTGCGGGGGTATCTCCAGGGCGCCCCGGTGCTGCTGGTGCAGGGCCGCACCTACGCCGCCCGGGCCTATGCGGACGCGGCGCTGGTGGCCTCCGGGACCGCGACCCTGGAGACCGCCCTGCTGGGCACACCTTTCGCGATCATCTACCGCCTGAACGCCCTCACCTACCAGATCGCCAAGCGCCTCGTGAAGGTGCCCCACTTCGGCCTTGCCAACGTGGTGGCCCGGCGGGAAGTGGCTCCGGAGCTGCTGCAGGACGAGGTGAATCCCGGGCGGCTGGGCCAGGAGCTCACCCGCCTGCTTGACCCGGAGAATGCCCGGCGGCTCCGGGCCGGACTGGCCGAGGTCCGTGGCCACCTAGGCGAGCCTGGGGCGGCCGCCCGGGTTGCCGAGCAGCTCCTCCTGAAGCTCTGACCCGGGGGCTGTCCAGGTAACGGAGCACCTTCCGCGGCACCAAGTTGGCCCTCAGGACATCTCAAGGCGTGGAGGCGCTCATGATCCCCTGGCTCTGCACGATCCCGATGCTCTTGGTTCAGCCCGCGACCGCGGTGCTGCCGGTGGTGGACGCCAAGGACCTGCCCGCCGCAGCCCGGGGTCCCATGGTTCCCCGGGGCCCCGATGGGGGGGGCGACGGAGGCATGATCAGCGCCATGCGCCGCCAGGCGCGCAAGGGCCCCGGGATTCCGGCGCTGCAGCTGCCCGCCGGCAGCCTGCGGGTGAAGGACAAGGTCCCCGACATCAGCGGCTGGCGCGCCTACGCCATCGAGGTGCCTGCCGGTGAGAGTGTGCGGGTGCAGGTGGTGGAGGGCCGGAAGGGGTGGTTCCGGGTGCTGGGCGTGAATGCCTGGGGAGACCTGGAGGAGGGTCTGCTCCAGAACCGCATTCCCAGTGGGGAACCCCGGGCCAGCTACAAGAATCCGAAGCAGGAGACCCGCACCATCTACTTCATCGTCGACACCCTGGACGCCAACATGATGGGCGAGGACTTCGAGGTCGAAGTCATCCGGAACTAAGAGGTCCTAACAAAACCCCATCGCGGCTAAGTCGGGTTTTGTTACGACCGCTAATCGGCGGCTGCCCCTGGGGCGGGCTTTGGTTTCGGGGGTAGGCGCTGGGGGAAGGCATCCTTGAAGGTCTGCCGCAGGGCCGTGGGGGCGCTCTGCCAGGCCCTTGAGGCTGCGGCCGAGCTGGGGTAGGTGCCGTAGCAGGCCTGCCAGAACCGGATACCGTCCCGCCGGGGGAAGGGGAGGATCAGGATCTCGTGAGCCTTGGCTCCCGCCACGCGGGCCACCTGCTTCAGGCCGCTGGCGGGACCCGAGACCACCAGGCGCAGGGTCCAGGAGCCCTGGGGCGCGGCAGCGCGCAGGGCCTCGCCCCGGTGCAGGGCCTCGGGCAGGTCCATGCGGTCCAGGGGCTTGAGGGCCTCCTCGGGCTCGGCCAAATCCTTTTCGCTCAGCACGATCCGGGGTTCCTCCACGCGGACTTCCAGGCTGCGGGAGGAGCCGCCCATGAGGTTGCTGACGCTCAGCGTATAGACCGTGGTCCGGTCCGGGACCACGGCGATGCTGGACTGGCCATCCAGCTCCAGGCCACCGGGTTCCAGGTGGACCTTGGCATTGCCCTGGCAGGACCAGCGCAGCTCCACCTGCTCCCCGGGCTTCACGACCTGGCGGCTGGCGGTGAAGGTGCAGGCCACCGCCGGGAGCGGCAGGGCACCCACGCCCGGGCCCAGCACCGCGACTTCCAGGGTGCGGCTCTGCCCCCCGGCGGCGTTGTTGGCGGTGATGGTGTAGCGGGTGTTCTCCATGGGCGTGACGATCACCTCGCTCTTGCCATCCAGCTCCATGCCGCCGGGTTCCAGGCGGACCTTGGCGCTGCCGGCGCACTCCCACTTGAGCACCACCGGCTCACCCGGCAGCACCGCCCGGGCACTGGCGTCGAAGGCGCAGATGCGGGCGGGCTCACCCAGCGGGAGTCCCGGAGTGACGCGCACTTCGGCGTGCCCCAGTTCCGGGCCGCCCGGGCGGGCGTCGAAGACTCGGTAGGTTGTGGTGTAGCCCGGGCGCAGCGTGACCTGGGAGCGGCCCGGGAGGATCATGCCGCCAGGTTCGAGGCGGATCCGGGGCACTTGGGTGCAGGACCAGGTGAGCAGCACGGAATCGCCGGGCCGGATCTCGCTGGGCTCGAGGGTCAAGGTGCAGGGCGTCGGGGCCTGGGCGAGGCAGAGGACCGTGGTCAGAGCGAGCAGGGGATACATAGGGCGAGTCTACCTCGGGTGGCGGGGTTCCCGCGCCCCTCGGCTGCCCAGGTCCTGGCGAGGCTGCGTTCGAGCACCCTCGGGAAGGTCCCCGGCTCACCGCCTCCGGAGCCCTGGACCTTGACAGATCATCTGTTTGAAACAATCGTGTTGGCAGTGATGTTTGCCAGGGGTTGATCCGAAACAGGAGATGGAAGAATGGCTACGGCTCCGCATTCCACACTCACCCCGCGCAAGAAGACCCCCGCCAAGCCCGGGGCCAGGATCCAGCATCGCCTGTGGGACACCGAGTTCCATCGGAATGGCCAGACCTGGGTGCTCTCCATCGAGGTGGACTCCCGTCCCTGCACGCTCATCGATCCCGACGGTCATCCCAGTGAGATCTTCCCGGGTTCGGGGACCTACAAGCTGGTCTTCCCCGCAGGCTCGCGCTCGCCGCTGGTGAGCCTGGCCATCGACCCGGATCCCGGTCCCGGCCGAAGCTAGTGCACCTCGCCTGAAATACCTGGGTCAAGCTGGTGACGGCGAGGTGCACTTCCATCGGGGCAAAGCCCCTCTAGCGCCCCAGTGCGCAGACGCGCTGAGGCTGTCACTCCACTGGGGGCACGGCCCTCCAGGTCTCGCACGCAGGGCGTGCTCCTGCTCGCTTTGGCTCGCAGACCTGGAGCCTCTCCCCAGACCCCCGCCGCGGGGTGCCCAGGGGCGGGTCGAATGGTCCGACTATTTCGCGCGGGCACCACTAGAGCTGCAGGGAGGTTCCCGCCGCCTGATCGGACTGCTCGAGCAGGGCTTCGACCCGCAGCAGGTACCAGCCCACAGCGGCCAGCAGCGCCGGTCCCGCCGGCAGGAGCCGGTGCGGCAGCCCCACCTCCGCCAGGGCGAGGATGGGCTCATCCGGGATCATCCTGTGGGAGGTGTCCGGCCGCAGCGTGAGGCGGACGACGGTCATCCCGTCCTGGTCGAGGAAGGCTGCGCCGCCCTCAGCCTCCTCCAGGCGGATCCAGTCAAAGGTCTCTCCACTCAGAAAGACCAGCTCCCCGTGCCCCAGGGGATGGGGGTGGAAGGTGGCCAGATCCACCCGGGAGTCGAGCAGCCTGAGAGTCACGGTGTCTGAAGGGAAGCCCCGGTGCATCAGGGTCCAGGCTCCGTCGGCGGTTTCCACCCGGGCCAGGGTGGTGTCCCCGGGCTGGAAGGTGAGGGTGGCGACGATGCCTTCCTTTGCGTGCAGGGCGAAGGCCAGGCGGGTCCCGGCGACCCTCTGCCACGTGAGGGGGGTGGTCTCAAGTCTGGTGAGCGCTGGCATGGCGTTTCCCCTTTCCCTGGGGCGCACTTGCGCAACCTTCAATATGGGTCCAGAACCCCTGTCGGGAAAGGGAGCCGTCAGGAAAAGATCTGGATTCAGACCCCTCGATCTACCCGCTCAGAGCTCAGTTCCCGAGGTAGGTGAACCAGAAGCGGACGCCGAGGTACTGGCCCTCGTAGCCCTCGGGCAGGCGCTGGAGGGGGGCGGCCCGCAGCACCGCCATGCGGGCGCTCTCGTCCATGGCCGAGTTGCCGCTGGGAATCTCCACCCGTACCCGGTCGAGGCTCCCGTCCTTGGCGATGCGGAAGTAGATCTGCACCCGGCCCTGCGTATTGGAGACCCGGTTCCAGTTGGCGGTGATGCGGGTCTGCACCTGCTGCAGATACCAGACGAAGGGGAAGTCGCCGTCCACGCCCCCCACCAGGCCCACGCCGCCCTGCACACCGGCGCTGGGGTTCAGTCCGGGCACGCTGCTGCCAGCCCCGAAGGCGGCGCCGTTGCCTGTGCCCACGGCGCCCGCCACCGGGTTGGTGGCGGCCGTCTTGCCCTTGGCGGCGGTGGTGCCGGTGCCCTGGCTGGTGGCATCCTTGCTGTCGCCCTTGGCGGCAGCCTTGGTGGTCCGGGTAGCAAAGGGATCCGGAGCCGTCGCGGAGGGAGCCGTGGCGCGCACGGGGGCCACCTCCTCCACCCGGCGCAGGCGCTCACCGGACTTGCCCACCTCCGGGGCCTCGGAGCCACCGGAGGCTCCCGCCATGGCTGCGGGCAGGTTCACCCAGGTGACCTTGAGCTCCTCGGGCTTGGGACCGGAACCGCGCCCGGGCCAGAAGAACACCGCGCCCAGAAGCAGGTGCAGGCCCACGCTGAGGGCCAGGCCCCGGGGCCAGGCCAGCTCGCCCAGGTGGGCGCGGCTGCGGAGGTAGACCTGGAGGTCCTGGCTCATGGCACATCGGGGGGCGGGGCGGCCGGCGCGGCGGCGGTGACGAAGCCCACCTGGGTGAAGCCGGCCTCCCGGATGGCGTCCACCACCTGGATGACGCGGCCGTAGGGCACGTTGTGGTCGGCCCGCACCAGCACCGGGCGCTTGCCGCCGCTCTGGGCCTTGGCCTTCAGCTGGTTGGCCAGCACCGGCAAGGCCAGGAAGGCCTTCTCAAACTCCAGGCGGCCGTCGAAGGTGACGGACACGGTCAGGGCCTCGCTCTCCAGGTTGCGGCCCGTGCGGCTCTCCGGCAGCTTCACGTCCACCCCGGTGGTCAGCATGGGGGCGGCGATCATGAAGATGATCAGAAGCACCAGCATCACGTCGATGAGAGGCGTCATGTTGATGTCGGCCATGGCGCCGCGTCTGGATCCTGGGGTGAAGGCCATGCTGCTCCCGGGGCTGAGGTCCCCAGTCTAGCGCGGAGGATGGCTGCAGCCCCATCTCCCCTCCTCTCCCGGGGGAACTCCCGGTATCCTGGGCCAAGATCTTCATCCAATGTGTTGCCATTCCTTCCAACCCTGGGAAAGCCATAGCTCCCCAGCCCACGAGGATCGCTCCCATGAAACGCCTCACCCTGGCCCTGCTTCCCCTCCTCGCCCTGGCCGGCTGCAAGCCCACGGCCCAGGAGATCAAGATCGGCGTCTCGGCGCCCACCACCGGCAGCATCTCCGCCACCGGTCAGTCGGCCAAGAACGCCATCGCCCTGGTCCAGGACGAGATCAACGCTGGCGGCGGCGTGAAGGTGGGCGACAAGCAGGTGAAGGTGCGCTTCATCATCGAGGACGACGAGGACAAGCCCGAGTCCGCCGCCACCGTGTTCCAGAAGCTCATCAACCAGGACAAGGTGCTGGCCATCGTGGGTTCCTACACCAGCAAGTGCTCCAATGCCGGCGCCCCCATCGCCGAGGCGGCGGGCATCCCCGTGGTGTCCCCCTGGTCCACCAATCCCAACGTCACCAAGGGCCGCAAGTTCATCTTCCGCGCCTGCTTCATCGATCCCTTCCAGGGCAAGGTGGTGGCCCAGTTCGCCACCGGCAAGCTGAAGGCCAAGACCGGCGCCGTGGTCTACGACGTGGCTAGCGACTACAACAAGGGCATCGCCGAGGTCTTCCGGGATGAGTTCACGAAGATGGGCGGCAAGATCGTCGGCTTCGAGACCTACAACACCAAGGACACGGACTTCTCGGCCCAGCTGACCAAGATCAAGGGCTCCAACCCCGACGTGCTGTTCCTTCCCAACTACTTCAACGAAGTGCCCCTCCAGCTCCAGCAGGCCCGCAAGCTGGGCCTCAATGCGGTGGTCCTCGGCGCCGACGGCTGGGACAACCCTGAGCTGGTGAAGCTGGGTGGCAAGGTCATGGACGGCGCCTACTTCTCCAACCACTACTCGCCCGACGTCGATGCCCCCATCGCCAAGACCTTCATCGCCAAGTACACCACCCGCTTCGGCATCGTCCCCGACGCCGCCGCCGCGCTGACCTATGACTCCGCCAACCTGATCCTCAAGGCCGTGGCCACCGCCGGGAAGGCTGACTCCAAGGCCATCCGGGACGCTCTCGCTGCCACCGCAGGCTTCCCCGGCGTCACGGGCTCCATCACCTACGGCGGCTCCGGCGACCCCGTGAAGGGCGCCGTGGTCATCAAGGTCGAGAACGGCAAGTTCGTCTTCGACAGCGCTGTGAACCCCTAAGGGCAGGTCGGCCGCGCCTTGGACACCATCATCCAGCAGCTGTTCAACGCTGCCCAGCTCGGGGCGGTGTACGCCCTGATCGCGCTGGGCTACAGCATGGTGTACGGCATCATCCGCCTCATCAACTTCGCCCACGGTGACATCTTCATGGTGGGTGGCTTTGTGGGGCTGCTGCTCACCACCCGCCTGGGCTGGCTGCCTTTCTACCTGCTCATGCCGCTGGCCATGATCCTGACCGCCTTGGCCGGGGTGGCTGTGGAGCGGGTGGCCTACCGGCGCCTGCGCAATGCCCAGCGCATGTCCGTGGTCATCACGACACTGGGCGTGGGCATCTTCCTCGAAAACTTCGTGCGCCTCACCGTGGGCCCCGAGACCCGGCAGATCCCGGCCCGCCTGCCTTCCGCCCCCGTGCACTGGTTGCAGCAGAACCTGGGTGCCTTTGTCACCTGGGACAAGCTGCTCATCATCCTGATCTCCCTGGCGCTCATGGCAGTGCTCTGGCTGGTGGTGAACCGCACCCTCATCGGCACCGCCATGCGGGCCGTGGCGGACAACAAGGATGTGGTGCCCCTCATGGGGGTGAACCTCAACCTGATCATCACGGTCACCTTCGCCATCGGCTCGGCCCTGGCGGCGGCGGGCGGCATCTTCTATGGGCAGGCCTACTCCATCGATCCCTACATGGGCATCGACCTGGGCTGGAAGGCCTTCATCGCTGCGGTGATCGGCGGCATCGGCTCCATCGAAGGCGCCGTGCTGGGCTCCTTCCTGCTGGCGGGCGTGGAGGTCATCACCGTGGCCTACCTGTCCTCCAATCTGAAGAACGGCATCGCCTTCGGCCTGCTCATCCTGCTGCTCCTGGTGTGGCCCTGGGGCATCATGGGCAAGCCCACCCTGAAGAAGGTGTAGGCCGCCCATGTCGAGCCACCCCCAGC
>Ga0194052_1000635_pt1 | contig 21587 bp, 17 predicted proteins | sample SepL226m_MetaG_FD_160117 | JGI IMG/M metagenome (GOLD analysis project Ga0194052, IMG submission 160117) | Anoxic zone freshwater microbial communities from boreal shield lake in IISD Experimental Lakes Area, Ontario, Canada - Sep2016-L227-6m | ecosystem: Environmental > Aquatic > Freshwater >...
CAGCTGTGGCAGGCCTTCCAGATGCAACGCAAAGAGGACAGTCGGCTGCTGCCGTACATGATCGGCGCGTTCGTCGCGATCGTGGCCGCCGCGGTGGCTGTCGGCATCCTGATCGGCGGGGTCACCAAGTACATGTTCATCGTGCTGGGAATCACGCTCGGCGTGCTGGTGGCCTTCACCATCTTCGGCCGTCGCGCCCAGAAGTCGGTGTACCGCAGGGCCGAGGGCCAAACCGGTGCGGCTGCCTGGGCGCTGGACAATATGCGCGGCAAGTGGCGGGTGACCCCCGGAGTTGCCGCCACCGGCCACTTCGACGCCGTGCACCGGGTGATCGGCCGGCCCGGGGTGATCTTCGTCGCCGAGGGTTCGCCGTCGCGGGTCAAACCGCTTCTGGCACAGGAGAAGAAGCGCACCGCCCGGCTCGTCGGCGATGTGCCGATCTACGACGTGATCATCGGTAACGAAGAGGGCGAGGTTCCGCTGTCGAAGCTGGAGCGCCACCTGACCCGGATGCCGGCCAACATCACCGTCAAGCAGATGGATGTGCTCGAGTCGAAGCTGACCGCACTGGGCAGCAAGGGCGGCACGGCCGCCATGCCCAAGGGACCGCTGCCTCCGCAGGCCAAGATGAAAGGCGTCGGGCGCACCGTTCGGCGCCGCTAGCGCCGCACCACCGCGGTCGCCGTGAGCCGATCCTGGAAGCCGCGACCGTCGCTGTCGGTGAACAGCGCCGGAATGACCAGTGCGATCAGCAGCCCCCGAACGATCGCCCGCCCGGTGCCGACGTTCAGGCGGTTGTCGACCGACGCCACCTGCAACCCCAGCAGGTACTGACCCGGGGTGAAACCGAACAGCCGCACCGACACCACGCCCAGAACAAACCAGATCAGCAGCACGCCGGTGGCCAGGAAAGAGGTGCCCACCAGGCCGGCCGCGAGCAGCAGTCCGGCCAGCCCGTAGGAAATCAGCCAGTCGACGCCGAGTGCGGCCGCCCGCCGCCCCATCCCCGCCAGCGACCCGGGCCCGTCGCTGGGTACCCCCAGGCGCTGGCCCGGGAATCCGTCACCGGAGCCCAGCGATTGCGGGCCGGACAGCCAGGATCCGATCTCGCGTGACATGGCCCCAGGATAGGCGGGTACCGTCGGACCGTCCCGGTCGGCGGACCCGGAACCGACGCGTAACGTCCGCGCAACATTCGCTTGACGGACGTGCAACATCGGCTCCCTACCGTCAGGCGCGGGCCGGAGAAAACCGGGCCGGAGAAAACTCTGTCCCTCCACATACGTCAAGACGGGCCGTACCGAAGGAGTTAGTACGTGGCGAAGCACAACTCAGCCGACGACATCATCAAGGTCATCAAGGACGAGAAGGTCGAGTACGTCGACATCCGGTTCTGTGACCTGCCCGGCGTAGTCCAGCACTTCTCCATTCCCGCCTCGACCTTCGATGAGAGCGTGTTCGAGGACGGCTTGGCGTTCGACGGCTCCTCGGTTCGCGGCTTCCAGTCGATCCACGAATCCGACATGATGCTGCTGCCGGATCCCGAGAGCGCTCGCATCGACCCGTTCCGGGCAGCCAAGACCCTGAACCTGAACTTCTTCGTGCATGACCCCTTCACTCGCGAGCCCTACTCGCGCGATCCGCGCAATGTGGCCCGCAAGGCGGAGAACTATCTGGCCAGCACCGGAATCGCCGACACCGCCTTCTTCGGCGCCGAGGCGGAGTTCTACATCTTCGATTCGGTGGCATTCGACTCCAAGATGAACGGCACCTTCTACGAGGTCGACTCCGAGTCGGGCTGGTGGAACACCGGCGAGCCGTTCGAGGCCGACGGCAGCCCCAACCTCGGCTACAAGGTTCGCCCCAAGGGTGGCTACTTCCCCGTCGCCCCCTACGACCACTACGTCGATCTGCGTGACGAGATGGCGACCAACCTGCAGAACTCCGGCTTCACCCTCGAGCGCGGTCATCATGAGGTGGGCACCGCCGGACAGGCTGAGATCAACTACAAGTTCAATACGCTGCTACGCGCGGCCGACGATGTGCTGCTGTTCAAGTACATCATCAAGAACACCGCCTGGCAGGCCGGCAAGACCGTCACCTTCATGCCCAAGCCGCTGTTCGGGGACAACGGCTCCGGCATGCACGCCCACCAGTCGCTGTGGAAGGACGGCAAGCCGCTGTTCCACGACGAGACCGGCTACGCGGGTCTGTCCGATCTGGCTCGCCATTACATCGGCGGCATCCTGCACCACGCGCCGTCGCTGCTGGCGTTCACCAACCCCACCGTGAACTCCTATAAGCGGCTCGTGCCGGGCTACGAGGCCCCAATCAATCTGGTCTACAGCCAGCGCAACCGCTCGGCGTGCGTGCGTATCCCGATCACCGGCAATAACCCCAAGGCCAAGCGTCTGGAGTTCCGCTGCCCGGACAGCTCGGGCAACCCGTACCTGGCCTTCTCGGCCATGCTGATGGCCGGCATCGACGGGATCAAGAAGAAGATCGAGCCGCTGGCTCCGGTGGACAAGGATCTCTATGAGTTGCCGCCGGACGAGGCTGCCGGTATTCCGCAGGCGCCGACCTCACTGGCGGCCGTGATCGACCGCCTTGAGCAGGATCACGATTACCTGACCGAGGGTGGGGTGTTCACCCCGGATCTGATCGAAACCTATATCGCCTACAAGCGTGAGCACGAGATCATGCCGATCCAGATCCGTCCGCACCCCTACGAGTTCGCGCTCTACTACGACGTGTGAGTCAGCGCCGAGGGTGTTCGTTGCGGGTGGATAGCACCATGAAACTCATCGACGAACCATTACAAGTCAGTGCTAGGTAGCGACTTCCAGTGGCCGCCGCTAGATAGCGGCACTGGATCGCTGTCAGCCGAGCGCAGCGGCTGTCGCCTGCTCAGCGGCAGACCAAACCGCATCGCATATCATCACCATCCCCGGGCTGCCATCCGCAGTTTCATCCACCCGAACTTCTCCGTCGACAATGATCCGGCACGACATCTGGGTACCGTTGGATTGTGCGCCAACCACATACAGTTGAGTCGTTACCTGGCTCTCGAACGTGATCGACCACGGGGTCGACGGCGTGGTAACCATCTGCGACTCGTTCATACCGTCGCTGTAGCTGATGTCCGATAACTGACCGTTGGAATCGAGTTCATACGTGACGACTGAACCATCAGCGGCGGCACGCGGCGTGACGAACAGAGCGGCCAGTGGCACAAGCACGAGGGCAACCACTAAGCGATAGAGCACGATTTCCCTCCCCCGAAAGCCGGGCAGCACCGATTGCCCTTCGGATATTAGATCCAGCGAGAGGCCCAGAACAGGTCGGACTCGAGTCCTGGATCGGTGTGCCGCGCGCCAGCGCCGACTCCACCCACCATCTCAGGAAGGAACCCGCGCGCTCGACTGCGGACGTGTGACCCGGCCAACCGGCGGAGCCCCCCGCGGACGATGATCACAGCACCAACCGCCGAACGGGTGGATGCGGGGTTTTTCAGGGCGTCGGCAGGGCTGATGCCTTCGGCGGCGGAGGCGCCTGATCCGGCTTCATCATTCCGCCGGGACCCATGTCGTCGGGTCCCATTTTCCCGCCCGGGCCCATGCCACCCGGACCCATGCCACCCGGGCCCATTCCACCCGGGCGCATCATCGGGCAGTCGCCCATCGACCCCCCCTGCCCCATCTGGCCACCCTGGTTGCCACGGTGCCAACCGTGATACCCGCCGGAAGCACGGCCGAGCAGCATTCCGGAGAAGAAGATCACCGCAACGGTGAACACCACGCCGGCGACGATTCCGACCCAGGCCAAAGTCTGGTACAGCCGGGCAGGAGGGTGGCCGGTGTGGTCGTGCCGATCTGCCGACGGCTCTGCCGTGCTGATGGATCCCGTTGCTACATCTGGTGTTTGACTCATGTGTTCTTGTTCCTCCCCGAAGTCCGGCGTGGATGACGTCAATCGTTAACTCGTGAATACCCCTAGCTTCTAGGGTGTTGCTCATCTAGGGCTTCGCCGCAGCGAACCACCGGAATCACCGTTCACGGAGGAGCGCAAGACCGCAGCGGTACTCCTCAGGGTTGATCTCACCGCGGGCAAATCTGTCTGTAAGTAGGTCTTCCGGACCGGTCAGTTGGTGACCCGGCGACTGAGTGGGTTGGCGATTGACAGCGCTCAGAAAACGGATAGCCAGGACCGCACCAACAATGAGCGCCACCCAGAACAGCGCCATCGCCACCACCATCAACAACCAGCCGCCCCAGCCCCAGCCGTGTTCCCACATCCAACCGTCGCCACCCATCATGTGGATTTCCCCTCCACCCCTGCTCATTGTCTGCTGGAATCAACCGTCCGCTCGGGAGGCTGGTGCGGCTAGTGCCGATGGTCACCTGAGCGGCGCCGTCGGCCACGAAGGCCTTTCCTCATGCATAACCCCCGGTCGGGTGAGATACTTCGATACCTACGTGACAGGCGAGACAGGATTGAACCAATGAGGAGCTCCATGAATCTGACCCGGTTGGCTGCGGCATCTGTCTTTCTCGCAGGCGGTATCGGAGTCGGGCTCGCCACCCCGGCGAACGCAGATCCCGACCCACTGGGCAGTTACACATTCGAAGGCGAAGACGGCGAGATGGCGAACTGGTCTCTCATGCCGTGCGCCGAACCGGCCGACAACTGCGTGCAGGTCTCCGAGACCGGTAATTCCAAGCGCGCTCCGTGGACCGGCACCGCCTACGTGAGCGTGGGCTCGTGGATCATGTTCGTCAACCAGCCTGATGCCATTCTGTGCGGCGACGGCACCTCGGTGCCCGGCGTCAACAACTACTCCTGGAATGCCAGCGGCCTGGCCGGCTATGCCAGCATCAACACCGGTGGCGCCTGTGGCAAGGAAGCCGAGAGTTTGGCGATTCCGTTCCAGCTATCGAAGGTCGGCGGTCCGATTCTGTACCCGACGGCGCCCATCTACGACGCGCCGGTGGTGCCGCTACCGGCCGAGACACCTGCCGCCCCGAGTACCGCATCCGCTCCGGCCGAATCGACGCCCGTCGAGAACGACCCGGCCATCGTCGCAACACCGTCAATCATCGCGCCCCCGCCGTTCGAACTCACCGAGGCCGAGGTCGCGTTACCTGGTTTCAATCGTTAGCGGCAACCACAGCTGATCGGCAAGATGCGGTCTTAACCAGGCTCTCTACACCCGACGGACAATCGGCCACTCCAGCGGGTTCGTGGTCCGCCGGCGGCACCGAGGGTAAGCCCTCAGACACACTCCAGCAGAGAAGCTTCTACTTCTCCCACTGCTCCTACAGTCGCGTGCACCTGAAGTAGGCCATCTTCAGGACGCGTTGCCGCACAGATGATTCCGCATCGCCCGGCATCAATCCGCCGGGCGATCACAGGAGAGCGTTCCAGCAGTGCTAGGCCGGTCTCGACGATATGGGCCGCTGTCACGGATTCGATCGATTCGGCGTGAGTGCCGCGGCGCACGATTGACCCGATCGCGTGCTCGACGACTGCCCGGGTGGCGCCCTCGGGTAGCGCGCCATCGTTCCAGGCCCGCATCGCGGTCTGCATGGCGTGGCAGTCATGGTGGCCGAGCACGACGATCAGCGGCACTTCGAGGGCCTCAACCGCGTATTCCACCGTGGCGAGGACCCCGGTGTCGATGACATGGCCCCAGGTGCTGATGTCCACCAGTGAGCCCCAACTCTGGCTGAAGACCATCTCGCTGGCCATACCCGAATCGGCACAGCGGAATACCGCGGCCACCGGGCGGCCGTCAATGCGCCCGGCCCGGTTGTTCCGGGCGGGCATGGAGAAGTGTTCGTTGCCGGCCCGCAAGTGTTGCCAGGCGGTCAGTGGATCGGACATTGCGGTGTTTCCTTTCTTTTGGGTGTTCAGCGGATCTCGGTTTTCAGCTGAAGTAATCGGGGCGGCTAACAAAGGTCTCCGTTACGAACATCACGCCGGAGGACGCATCGAGCAGTGGACGCAGGCCGGCCAGTAGAGCCTCGATCCTCGGTTGGGGTACCACCGTGATGATCAGTTCAAGTGCCGCCTGCTGGTTGAACAGCAGACGACCCTGGTGGTAGCCGTGATGGCCCAGCCCGGACACGCCCGACAGGCTGGTGTAACCGGTGGCGCCGATGCTCTGGATGAGCTCGCGTACGGCCGGTGCGTCACTTCCCGAGACGACGACTTCGACCTTGGTCATTTTGGTCAGTGCCGGTGCGGTCATTGAACTATCTCCTCTTGGTAAATGGTTGCGCCGCTTAGTGATTCGATCCAGGGATGCCAGCCGGTGCGGCTCCAGCGCTGCCATTGCTCCCACGGGTGTTCCCGGGCCGCGACGGTGACCCAGTCGTTTCCGAACAGCCGCTGCAGGATCGGGTTGCGGTCGCAGATGGTGTCGATCCGGTCCAGCGGGGCCTGAACCACCGCGAGCAGTCGCATTGGTTCGTGCAGCAGCTTTTCGCCGTCGGAGACCGACTGCCAGGGCAGACCCAGCCGCAAGTCACCGGTGTGGCCAGCGATCACACCGACCCGCCCGACGACGTTGTGAATGGTCTTGGTGCCGGCTCCGAACACCTCCGGTGCGACCGTGGAGAAGTAGTACTGGCAGTTGATCCACTGGGCGACCACCAGCGGCGCGGTCAGGATGGTCTCCAGGGCGGAGCCGTCCTGGTCGATGTCGGCCTCGTAGGAGTGCAGAAAGGCCCTGCGTTGCAGGTCGATTCCGCGGGTGACGTCGCGGGGCGCCACGATGAAGGCAGCATTGCCGACCAGCCCCCACTCCGGATAGACCTGAGCCCAGTCGTCTGCTCGGGTGCTCACGTGACGGGCCGCCCGACCCGGTGACAGTGTCCGCGGCGTCCCCGGCAGCACCGCGCACCGTTCGGCCGCAAGCGCAGCGCCGGCACACGTGAGATCCCGGCTGAGTCGGCTGATGTCGCCGAGGTGGGTGGCCGGGATAAGGTGCGTGTCGAGCAGCACGACGCGGTCAGTAGCGGTGTCGTGCTGTGCGGCGACGAAGCAGGTTTCGGCAGGGATGTCGATACCCAGATCGCGCAACCGGTCGCGTACCACCGGCTGGTTGAAGACCGCGACCGCAGTGCGGGCGTTGGGCCCGCCCTGCTGCCCGCCGCATGCCCCGCAATCCAGGGAGGCCTGATACGGGTTGTTCTCGGTGGTGCTGCCATGGCCACAGAGGACAACCAACCGACCGAATCCGCGCGTCAGACCCATGGTGGTCAACGCGACCTGGGCGAAAAGCACCCTGTCATCGAGTGGCATCGCATCCAGGTCGAGCATCGTCGGTGCCGCCGGAGCCACCGCGCCGAGAAGTCGCCGTCGGGCTCCCGCTGTCGTAGCCGGTGCCAGGGTCTTGGCCACCAATAGTGGGGCCGCGATCCAGCCGGCCGCCTCGGCCAAGATGAAGGGCGCGGCCAATGACTCTTTGGCGGAATGGAACGCCGACTCGGCGCCGGCCAGTCCCCGCAGACCGGCAACCTGCCGCGCAGCCGCGTCCGGCAGATCTGGGTCTGCGACCTCCCGGACCTCGTGGCTGGGTGAGATCAGTACCGGGCATAGGTCGCTGGGTGGACCGCCCAGCAGATCGGTGAACCGGATAGCGACCGCGAAAAAGCCTGCGAAACCCAGGGTTTGGTAGCCGTCCAGCGATTCCAGATGGCGGCGAAGGCCTTCCGAGCGGGTGTCGATGCAACTCACCAGGTGGGTGTGCACCTCGTCCACCACGACGGGCGAGTCCGGGGACGCGAGCCTGCTGAGCAGATCATCCCGATAGTGCGCTTCAAAGGCGTTCTGCCACAGCATTTCTCGTGCCGGAACCGGAACAGCGGTGAGCACCCTTGCCGCCGAGGAGATTTCGGAATCACTGACATTTGTGATTCCCAAGACCTCGATCAGGTGCGTGGCGCGCTGGCGTGCTGACGGCATACCGGTGGGCTCCTCGCTCCTCTCGGCCGGAAGGGAGCCGCGGTGGTGGGTGAGCAGAGCCGACTCGTAGGTGAGCCGCATCGCAAGGTAGTCGATCAGGTCGACACCCGCACTGCGCCCGGCACACCACTGAATATGGGCGGCCCATCCGGGCATCCGAGTGAGGTGTGCCTGCAGATAGCCAATCCGGGCGTCGTCATCCACACCGAGTTTCGACAATGCGTCAAGTGCGGCATCCTCGGCGCGAACGGCCGAACGACGCAGTTCGGCCCGCGCGGCGCGCGGCACCTTGCGGTCGGCGGGCGCCAACGCCCGCCAAGCCGAGTAGAAGCCGTTCTCGCGGCCTGGCATCGGCCAACTCGCTCCCCCGAAGAACGCGGCACACCACTTGGCCGTCTGGGCATCGACCGCCTCGATGATCGCGGGAGCCTGCGTCTCTGATCGAGTTCGGTAGCTGCGCTTGGGTTCTGGCGTGGTGGTTCCGTACATCAAGTCCGCGCGCAGCAGCTCGAGTCGGCTCATGGATCGGTCGCCGAGGAGCACCTCCGGCGCATCAGACAGGTTTGGGTAACGCCGCGTCAGGGCCCGGTCCAGGTCGCCGTCGCTGATTCGGCCGGCTTGGTGGAACTCGCGGAAGTCGCGCTCATGCAGCGTACCCCGCATGCCGTAGAGATCCCCGGCGCGCCGGGTCGCCTGCTCGAAGGGCATGCCCTCAAGGCCGGCGAGTGGATTGACCGCAATGAAGGTTTCCAGCGGGTAGTGCGTGGGGAGTAGGCGGCCAGCGAGGGATACGTCGCTGCGCAGTTGGGCGCGCCGGCTCTCGATCTCTGCGGTCATCAACGTGCTCCTGCCAGTAGTTCCGAAGCCGGCGGCCGTGCGGCCGGGGTATGTCCAGCGCTCAGTGCATGGGCGTAGAGAGTGCGGCGAAACTTCTCGGCGGCGGGGGCCCGCCGCAACGCGGCAAGAATTCCGAGAAGGCCGAGTGCAGCGGCTGTGATCATCCAGACGGTGGTCGCCGACAGCCCCGGCGGCGGCAGTGCCGGGGTCAGGTATCGGCTGACCACACTGATGATTCCGACGTAGCCGATGGCTGCCGGGATGAGGAAGCCCGCGGCGCTCATCGCGCCGGCGAGTCCATCGCGGCGTTTGAACCATGCCCAGGTGACGGCGGTGCCGGTCACCCAGGCGAAGATCAGCAGCGCCTGCTCGGCGGCGTGGTTGCCGTTCGGTATCGGCACCACCGCGATCCCGGCTGCCAGGGCCACGGTCGGCAGGCCGACGGCGACTGCGATGTGCGCCCACCCGTGGCGGCGAGCCGGCCGGGGATCCGGCGGCGGTAGGGCCTCCTGGCGTCGGTACCGCGCGACCGCCGATCCCGAGGAGAGGAACAGCGTCGCTTTGTAGAAGCCGTGCGCCACAAGGTGAATCACGGCCGCAGCCCACAGGCCGAGCCCGCAGGTCAGGATCATGAACCCCATCTGGGCAGCTGTGGAATGGGCCAGCGCGCCCTTGATATCGGGTTTCACCAGCATGATGACTGCCCCGTAAATCATGGTCGCCGCGCCGGCCAGGATGGTCAGCCCGCGGGCGAGATCGTCGGTGGCCAGCATGCTGAGCCGGATCAGCAGGATTCCACCCGCGTTGACTACGCCCGCGTGCAGCAGTGCCGAGACCGGTGTCGGAGCGGCCAGCGTGGCCGGAAGCCAACGATGGAAGGGGATCTGTGCGGATCGCGACAGCGCCGCCAGCACGACCAGGCAGGCCACCACCGGCAGGATGGGGCCATTGAACCGGCCGGTGTCGATCCCGCGTAACTCGATGCGGCCCCAGGCCGCCGTGGCCAACCCGACCGCAATCCACAGCGCCAGGTCTCCGATCAGGAATGCCCGGGCAGTGCGGCGGACGCCGTCACGAGCATCCGGTAGGTGCCAGTAGGTCCCCAGCAGCAGACACAGGGCAACGCCGGCGAGCGTCCAGCAGACCGCGAGCCCGATCAGTGTGCTCGCGGTCGCCAGCCCCGCGGATGCGGCGGTCAACAGTCCGGCTCCCCCGGTGAACCACGGGGCTCGCGGATCACCGTGCAGGTAACGGAGTGCGAAGACCTGGACTACGGCGCTGACGCCGAAGATGAGGAGGAGTAACACTGCCGCGAGCCGGTCGACCGCCAATCCCGCACCACCGATTGCCAGTACGGATACCTGCCCTAGGCCGGCGCCTATCCCGAGGACGACCGCGCCGAGGAAACCGAGGCCCGCCGCGATCGCTCCGAGGCGGCCGATCATTCGCGGCGAGCGACGTCCGAGCGTGAATGCGAGTCCGGCCGCCACGACCGGCAGTACCGCCGTGGTCGCCAGCACCACACTCATGACCGTCCACATGCGATCTAAATTACCGGTTTTATATTGCGTATGTCAAGGATCATGAATAATGGATCTCATGTCGGATTCGCCCTACCGCGGTCGGTTGATCTCAGTCGGCACGATGCACGGCAAGCAATCCCAGTTGGCACCGCCTTTCCGCGCTGTGCTCGGAACCGACCTGGTCACCCCACCCGACCTCGATACCGATCAGTTCGGCACCTTTACCGGCGAGGTACCGCGCAGCATCGGCGCACTCGAGGCAGCCCGGGGCAAGGCCCGCCTGGCCATGGACGCCAGCGGATTGCCCTACGGGCTGGCCAGCGAGGCCAGCTATGGATCACTACCCCCTACCGGGTGGTGCGGGCACGAGGAGATCCTGTTGTTCTGCGATGAGCTGCTCGGCATCGAGGTACTCGAGGGCCACCGCACGACATCGGTTCCGGGTGCTAGCCACCAGGTGAGCGCCGCAGACAAATTGCCGGCCGCGATGATCGCCGCGCTACCCGTACAGGCACTGATCGTCCGGCCCAGCGGCGTAACCGGCGGCATCACCAAGGGCATTACCAATAGCGAAGTGTTACGGTCGGCGATCACCGCGGCCGCTGCCCGCTCACCCGACCGCATGGCTGTGGTCGAGCCAGATCTCCGAGCTCATCACAATCCGAGCCGACGCCAGGTAATTGCGAACTTGGCCGACACACTGGCGCGCCGACTGGCCATCAGATGCCCTGGATGCACAACACCGGGATTCGGTCGGGTGCGCACTGAACCGGGCCTGCCTTGCCGGATCTGCAATTCACCGACCCGTCTGGTGCACAACGAGATTCACGGCTGTGCCGCCTGCCCGTACCTGCTCCGTCACCCGGTCGCAGCCTTGTGGGCCGATCCGACCTGCTGTCCCGAGTGCAACCCGTAATGCCCTAGGCGTCGAGTTTCAGGTCCTTGCGGAACCGGCGCATACCGTCGATTTTGTCGGCCAGCGATGCCTTGGGACCGGAGTAGAACATCCACGGCATCGTCACCACGGAGTCGATGCCGCCGGCGGTGGCCCGCTCGAAATGCTCGATCGTGAACGCGTCCATGAGTGGGGTGAGCACCCTGAAACCGTCCATCGTCAGGCCTTTCTCGGCGCGCAACTCGCGCACCCGCTCCACCGACGCCAGTGCCTGGTCCAAGGTGATCAGGTCACCGATCCAGCCGTCATTGCGTGCGGCACGCCGCAGAGCGAAATCAGATAGGCCGCCGGCGTAGATCGGGATACGCGGCGGCGTGGGCATCATCTCCAGTCGCGGTGTCTGGTAGAACTCACCGTCGAATTCAGTCCAGCCCGGTTGCCACAGTTGCTTCATCAGTTCCAGCATCTCGTCGGTGCGCCTACCCCGCTTCGCAAACTGCTGGCCGAGCAGGTCGAACTCCTCCTCACACCAGCCGACACCGATGCCGAGTTCCACTCGCCCACCGGACAGGCAGGCCGCGGTACCGATCGCCTTGGCTGCCGAGTACGGATCGCGCATGGCAGGGATGTAGACGGTGGTGACGAACTTCAGCCGGGATGTGACCTGCGCCAGCGAGCCGACGAGCACCCACGGGTCGAGCCAGTCGGTGAACGGCGGCCATCGACGCTCGCCATCCTCGGTATAGGGATACGGGGTCTTGAGCGTTTCCAGGTTCACCACGTGGTCCGGGATCGCCATACCCTCATAGCCGAGTTCATCTGCCGCCCGGGCTATTTCGACGATCTCACTCGCCTCCAGGAATGCACTGCTCACATAGAACTTCATTCCGCTCCGCCACCGTCCCGCGCCCACACCGGTATAATGAAGACTCCTTCCGCCTCGGCTGTTGGTCCCTGCGCGTCGCTGATGAATCCACGCGCATAAGTCTTATGGTTCTCACTGCGTTCGACGAACGCTTCGGCGCGCAGCGGACCCAACGGTGTGCCGCGCAGATACTTGACCGTAATGGTGCCGGTGTACTTCGGTGTCGTCAGCTGGTCGGTGGCGACCTCACCGAGGAGCTGGTCGAGAATCATTGCGCTGATACCGCCGTGCACCAAACCGGGTGGCCCCTCATAGACGCTGCCCAGGGTGAACTCGCTCCAACAGCGCCCGCCGGACTCGTGATGGACGGTCAGGGGCGGCGCCAGCGGATTACGAATCCCGATCACCGGATTGGACCACACCACCGGGCGCCCCGTGGTCCGGTGCCGCTGGAATCGAAGCGGGCGCTCATTTTGTTCGGCGGCCAGCATCTCGGTCGCTGCCTCGATCGCCGCGGTGGCATCGCGAACAATGTCGGCACCCACGCCGGTGTGCAGGCTGACAGCCGCCAAAGCACGCACCGCCTCGGCCAGTGGCACATACCGCTGCGAGAGCTCCGCGTACTCCTCGGTCCCGATCTGCTCGAACTCCAGGTCCATCCGTCAGCTCCCAAAGACCTTGTTCACAATGGTTTTCGCACGCCGGGTCACGCGCAGGTAGTTGTCCAGGAATTCCCCGCCGTCGCCGTTGCGCCAGCCGGCGGCCACCGCGACCGCATTGAGTTGACGCCCGAGGCCGGGCAATTGATCGGTGGGCTTGCCGCGTACCAGGACCAGGGCGTTGCGGGCCCGGGTCGCGGTCAACCACGCCTCCCGCAGTTGCGCCACGTCTGACTCCGGAATGAGCTCGGCCGCGCCAATGGCGTCCAGCGCCTGCAGCGTCGAGGCGTTGCGCAACGCGGGAACCGCGTGGGCGTGGCGCAGTTGCAACAACTGCACCGTCCACTCCACATCAGCCAGACCGCCCCGGCCAAGCTTGGTGTGGGTGTTGGGATCCGCTCCGCGAGGCAGGCGTTCGGCGTCGACCCGGGCCTTGACCCGACGGATCTCCAGAACGGAGGCGGGCGACACCCCACCCTCCGGGTAGCGCACCTGATCAGCCATCAGCACGAAACGCAGTCCAAGATCGGAGTCGCCGGCTACCGGGCGCGAACGCAGCAGCGCCTGGACTTCCCACGGTTGCGCCCACTGTTGGTAATACGCCGCATACGCGGCCAGGGTACGGACCAACGGACCGTTGCGGCCTTCGGGTCGCAGGCTGGCGTCGATCTCCAGCGGTGGATCGTCGCTGGGTGCGCTGACCAGCGTCCGCAACTCTTCAGCCACCGTCGTCGCCCACTTGACCGCCACGGTCTCGTCAACCCCATCAGTGGGCTCGCAGACAAACATCACGTCGGCATCGGAGCCGTAGCCCAACTCCCATCCCCCGAGCCGGCCCATGCCGATCACTGCGATCGCCGCCGGGGCCACCCCGCCGGATTCGACGTTATCCCGGATCACCGCCTCCAACGCACACTGCAGCACCGCCACCCACACCGACGTCAGCGCCGCGCACACCTGCTCGACGTCCAACATGCCGAGCAGATCGGCCGAGGCCACCCGAGCCAGTTCACGACGACGCAGGGTCCGTGCGGCCGCGATCGATCCGAGCGGATCAGAGTGCCGGCCGGCGGACGCCAGAAGTGCCCGCGCCACCGCATCCGGATCGACGTCAAGCAGCTTGGGACCGGCCGGGCCGTCAGCGTACTGCTGAATCACCTCTGGCGCGCGCATCAATAATTCCGGCACGAACGCGGAAGTACCCAGAACCCGCATGAGTCGTTTGGCGACCGCGCTCTCGTCACGCAACGTGCTCAGATACCAGCGGTGTTCAGACAGCGACTCGCTGACCCGCCGATAGGCCAGCAGACCGCTGTCCGGATCGGGGGTGTCCGACAGCCAGTCCAGCAGCCGTGGCAGCAGCACCGACTGCACCCGGCCGCGGCGACCGCTCTGACCCACCAGGGCACCCAGATGGGTCAGTGCACTCTGCGGGCCTTCGTACCCCAGCGCGGTCAACTGTCGTTCGGCGGCTTCCGTCGACATCCCTGCGGCAAACCCCAGTGCCGGATCGACCGATTCCAGCAGCGGTTGGTAGAAGAGTTTTGCGTGCAACCGCGACACCCGAACACTCTGTCGTTTGAGTTCCTCACGCAGCACACCCAGCGCGTCTCGGGTTCCGTCGGGACGGACGTGTGCGGCTCGGGCCAGCCATCGCAACGCCTCATCGTCTTCTGGTGCCGGCAGCATATGGGTTCGCTGCAGGCGCTGCAGTTGCAGCCGGTGCTCGAGCAACCGAAGAAATTCATAGGAGGCGGTCAGGTTCGCGGCGTCATCACGGCCCACATAGCCACCAGACCCCAACGCCGACAACGCTTCCACCGTCGAGGAGACGTGAAGTGAGGGATCAGTGTGTCCATGCACAAGCTGCAAGAGTTGGACGGCAAATTCGACGTCACGCAGGCCACCGGTTCCCAGCTTGATCTCTCGCTCGCGTACATCAGCAGGTATCAGCGACTCAACGCGGCGCCGCATGGCCTGGACCTCAGGCACGAAATCCTCACGTTTGCATGCGTTCCAGACCATCGGCAGTAGTGCTGCGACGTAGCGTTGTCCAAGTTCGGTATCGCCGACTGCGGGTCTGGCTTTCAGCAACGCCTGGAACTCCCATGTCTTAGCCCACCGCTGGTAGTAGGCAATATGTGAATCCAGGGTGCGTACCAGTGCGCCCTGTTTACCCTCCGGACGAAGCCCGGCATCCACTTCGAAGAAGGCATCGGATGCCAGTCGCATCATCTCCCCCGCGACTCGGGCGGTGATCGGGCCGGCATCCTCGCCGACGAAGATCACGTCGACGTCGCTGACGTAATTCAGTTCGCGCGCACCACATTTGCCCATCGCGATGACGGCCAGTTTGGGTGGCGGCGTTCCGTCTTTGCACACGATTGAGATGGCGACCGTCAGGGCGGCGTCCAGTGCCGCGTCGGCAAGATCGGAGAGGTGTGCCCCGATCGTGGCGAACCGCAACACCGGTTCGTTCTCAACGGTCGGAGCCAAATCGAGGGCAGCCAGGATCAGCAGCTGGTCGCGGTAGAGCGCTCGCAATCTCGGCATGACCACATCCGGCGCGCAACCGAATTCGGTGATGCAGTCAGAGAACATTTGGCGCAGCTGATCGGGGCTGGGCAATGCCAACACGCCTTCAAGCAGACGCCAGGACTTCGGGTGCGCGACCAGGTGATCACCGAAGGCCAGCGATGAGCCGAGCACCGAGAACAGTCGACCGCGCAGCGAGCGGTCTGCGATCAGTGCGGTGTCCAGCTGGTGCCATTGCGTTCCGAGCGCTTCGGCCAGCCGCACCATGGCGTGCAGAGCGATGTCAGCATTCGGCGCCCGTGACAGCGACCACAGCAACTCGACGTGGGCTTCGGTGTCCCACCCCAGCGTGGCCAGGTTGGCGGGGGCTGTCGGCTCGACCAGGCCCAACCGGCCAACGCCCGGCATGCGAGGGCGCTGCGTCGCAGGTTTAGCCACGGTGACGACGCTATCGCACCGCGATCGCGGCAACCGCCGAGCTACAGAGCCAGGTACTTCTTCAGCTCGAACGGAGTCACGTTGCTGCGGTACTCCTCCCACTCAGCGCGCTTGTTGCGCAGGAAGTAGTCGAAAACGTGCTCGCCGAGTGCCTCGGCGACAAGTTCGGAGCGTTCCATTTCACTCAGCGCCACGCCCAGGCTCGACGGAAGCTCCTGGTAACCCATCGCAAGGCGCTCTTCGCGAGTCAACGTCCAGACGTTGTCCTCGGCCTGCGGTCCGAGTACATAGTTCTTCTCGATGCCGCGCAGGCCGGCGGCCAGGAGCACGGCGAAGCTCAGGTAAGGGTTGCACGCCGAGTCCGGACTGCGCACTTCGATACGGCGCGAGGCGGCTTTGCGCGGGGTGTACATCGGCACGCGCACCAGGGCTGAACGGTTGGCCGCGCCCCAGGACGCCGAAGTCGGTGCCTCACCGCCGTGGACCAACCGCTTGTAGGAGTTGACCCACTGGTTGGTGACCGCGCTGATTTCGCTAGCGTGCGCGAGGATGCCGGCGATGAACGACTTTGCGATATCGGAGAGTTGCAACGGGTCATCCGCGCTGTGGAAGGCGTTGGTCTCGCCCTCGAAAAGGCTCATGTGGGTGTGCATCGCCGAGCCTGCATATTCGGCGAACGGCTTGGGCATGAACGAGGCGCGCACCCCTTCGGCGAGGGCGACCTCTTTGACCACGTAACGGAAGGTCATCACGTTATCCGCCATCGACAGCGCGTCGGCGTAGCGCAGGTCGATCTCCTGCTGGCCGGGAGCGCCCTCGTGATGGCTGAACTCCACCGAGATACCCACCTGCTCAAGGGCGTCGATCGCGTGACGGCGGAAATTGGGTGCCGAGTCGTGCACCGCCTGATCGAAGTAACCGCCGTTATCGGCCGGTACCGGAACCGACCCGTCGTAGGCGCCCGGCTCAAGCAGGAAGAACTCGATCTCCGGGTGCACGTAGCAGGAGAACCCCAGATCGCCGGCCTTGGCCAGTTGACGACGCAGCACGTGGCGGCTGTCCGCCCACGACGGCGATCCGTCCGGCATGGTGATGTCGCAGAACATCCGCGCGGAGTGATGCTGGCCTGCGCTCGTTTTCCAGGGCAGTACCTGGAACGTCGACGGGTCAGGACGCGCAACGGTGTCGGACTCGAATACCCGGGCGAAACCCTCGATAGACGACCCGTCGAAACCGATACCCTCTTCGAATGCGCCTTCGAGTTCCGCCGGGGCGATCGCGACCGATTTCAGGTACCCGAGCACGTCGGTGAACCACAACCGGACAAAGCGGATATCCCGTTCCTCCAGCGTGCGCAGGACGAATTCCTTCTGCCTGTCCATGAAGGAAGCCTAGGCATCGGCTGTTAACTCCGTGTTACGGGGCCGCTGTAGATCCCGCGACCGGTCCGACGGCGCTAGCAGCGAATGTCCCCCGGCACCACACGATCTACGAAATAGCGAATGACGGTGTCGTCCACGCAGGCGTCGCCGCCGAACACGGCCGTGTGTTGGGTGCCCTCATAGGTGATCAGCGGCGCGTGCAACTGCCGGGCCAGGTCGACCCCGGCCTGGTACGGCGTCGCCGGATCGTGGGTGGTCGACACCACCACCACGCTGCCGGGTGGTGCGGGCGACGCCGCGTGCGGTGCCGACGTGGTCGGAACCGGCCAGAACGCGCAGAGGTCGCGGGGGCCGAATCCGGTGAACTGGCCGTAGGACGAGAACGGCGCCCGTTCCCGGATGCGCCGGTCGGCGTCGGCCCACTGTGCCGGATCGCTCGGCGTCGGGGAATCCACGCAGCGGATCGCATTGAACGCATCCTGGGAATTGTTGTAGTGACCGTCGTCATCGCGGCCCTGATAGTTGTCAGCGAGCATCAGCAGAGCGTCGGCGTTGGTGCCGCGCTTGATAGCGAGCAGACCTCTGGTGAGGTACTTCCAGTACTGCGGGGTGTAGAGCGAGTTGAAGGTTCCGGTGAGGGCATCGGCGTAGCTCAGGCCACGAGGGTCTGAGGTAGCGGCGGGTTTGGCCACCAATGGATCCACCAGCTGGTGGTAGCGATTCACAAATTGCGCCGGATCGGTGCCCAGGGGGCAATCTGAGGACTTGGCACAATCAGCCGCGTAGTCATTGAAAGCAAGCTGGAAGCCGGCCATCTGATCGACCAGGGAGTCGATCACATTCTGGTTGGGGTCGATCGCGCCGTCGAGAACCATCGTGCGCACCCGATTGGGAAACCGTTGCACATAAGCCGTACCCAGCTCGGTGCCATAGCTGAAGCCAAGATAGTTGATCTGATCCTCACCGAGCGCCTGCCGTACTGCATCCATATCCTTTGCGGCCGAAGCAGTTCCGACGCTGGCAAGAAACGGCTTGCCCATTCTGTCCAGACACTGCTGAGCCAGCGTCCGGTTGAACCCTTCGATAACCGCCACGCCCGCTCGGCTGTAGTCGACCATCGGCTCGCGGCGCCAAGCGTCGAACTCCGCATCTGTGCGACAACGCAGCTCCGGGGTGGAATAGCCGACACCGCGCGGGTCGAAGCCCACCAGGTCGAAGTGTTCGGTGATGGGACTGTCGGAAAGCACATCCGAGAGACTGACCACCAGGTCCACGGCGGAAGCGCCCGGGCCGCCGGGGTTCATCAGCAACACCCCGAGTCGCTTGCCCGTGGCTGGAATCCTGATGACGGCCAACTGCGCTTGCGGCCCTGCGGGATCCGCTTCGTCGATCGGCACCGGAACGTCTGTGCACTCGGCGGTGGGCAGAAAGGCGTCGGTGATGAAGCGATCGCAGCTGCCCCACACCGGCTTCGCCGCGGTCGTCTGATCGGCGCCCGGAGTCGCATCCGCTGGCCCGGCGATGACGCCACTCGCAACCACTGCACAGACAAACAGCGCCGAGCCAATCCGACCCGCACGTCTCATCGCGCCATCGTGACACGCCTGGAGACACCGAAGCGGCTCCGAACGGTCACGCCTCGGTATCAGAAACGCAGCGGTTCAGCAGGTCGCGCCGGGTGGCGGCAGTTTCAGATCAATGAGATATGCGGCGGCATAGTCGTCAACGCAGGCGTTGCTCTGGAAAACCACGGTGTGCTGAGTGCCGTTGAACGTCAACAACGCTCCGCCGAGTTGCTTGGCCAGATCCACACCCGCCTGATACGGCGTGGCCGGATCGCCGGTGGTCGACACCACCAGCACCGGCGGCAGGCCGGGCGCGGCCGCAATGTGCGGCGTGCTCGTGGGCGGCACCGGCCAGAACGCACAGGCGCTCATCGGGGCGTGGCCGGTGAATTCCCCGTAGCTCATGAACGGAGCAACTTCGCGCAGCCGACGATCCTCTTCAATCACCTTGGCGCTGTCGGTAACGGGCGGTTGGTCTACGCAATTCACCGCGACGCGCGCGTCGGTGGCGTTGGTGTAGTGCCCCTGAGCATCGCGTCGCATGTACATGTCGGACAGTGCCAGCATGGTGTCACCCCGGCCCTCGGTCATCTCGGTCAGTCCGCGGGTCAGGTGCCGCCAGAGGTTCGGTGAGTACAACGCCATGATGGTGCCGACGAGCGCATCGCTGTAGGACAGTCCGCGCGGATCTCGCGTTGCCATCGGCTTGTCCACCAACGGATTCACCAGGCTCTTGTAGACATCGACAGCTTTGTCCGGGTCGGTGCCCAACGGGCATGCGGGATCATTGGCGCAATCGGCGGCGTAGCTGTTGAACGCCTTCTGGAACGCCTCGGCCTGGTTGATATCGGCCTGGATCGGGTCGGCGTTGGGATCGATCGCGCCGTCGAGGATCATCGCCCGCACCTTGTCCGGATAGGCCTCGGCGTAGGCAGCGCCGATCCGGGTTCCGTAGGAGTAGCCGAGGTAATTCAGCTTGGCATCGCCCAGCGCCGCGCGAAGAGCATCAAGATCCTTGGCCACATTCTCGGTACCGACGTTGGTCAGGAATTCAGTGCCTATCTTGTCGACACAACGTTGGATGAACTCCTTGGTCTCCTTTTCGATCTGCTGCACTCCCTCGGGGCTGTAGTCCACCTGCGGTTCGGCTCGCAAACGATCGTTATCGGCGTCGGAGTTGCACCACACCGCCGGAGTGGACCCACCGACCCCGCGAGGGTCGAAGCCCACCAGGTCGAAACGCCGACGCATCTCGGGCGACAATCCCTCGACAATGCTGGCCGCCGCCTCGATCCCGGATTCCCCCGGGCCGCCGGGGTTGATGATCAGCGAACCGATCTTTTCGCCAGTGGCCGGGAACCGAATCAGTGCGAGGGTGGCCTCATCGCCGTCGGGCTTGCCATAATCGACCGGAACGGCGATCTTGCCGCATTGCGCGCCCGCCGGTATCGGCATCGCCTCGCCGCCGCTACCGCCGCTCGACCGGCACATTCCCCACTGCACCGGTTGCCCGATCTGCGGGCCGGCCAGCACCGCCCTTCCGGCCACCACATTGCCGCAGCCACTTGACGAGAGCAGGGCGGCCAGCGCGGGAAGCACCACTGCAGCGCGCACGGCGCGGGGTCGTTGGTACATCCTCATGGTCAACATGCTGCCACGTTCACCGGAAACCACCGGTAGCGCCGACCCGGCCGCGGGTCAGTGGCGGCTCACCGACGCCGGGATTTGGTGGCCCTCAACAGCTCTTTCATCCCTACAGCGAAACCGTCGGCCAGCTGCGACAGGTCAGGCAGCAATTCCGGGCAGGAGATGAGGCCGACATTGAGCTTTCCATTCAGCGACATCACTGTGATGTTCAGACCCGCACCGTGGAAGATCGGCCCGAGCGGGTACATCGCATCCACTTCGGCGCCCAGAAAGTACAGCGGAATCTGCGGTCCCGGCACGTTGGACACCACCAGGTTGTGGACGGGCGACTCCGTCAACCGGCTGCGGGCGTAGACCCGCATCGCCACGCCGAAGACCGCAGGTCCGGCGAACTGGCTCCAGTCCTGGAGCAAGGTGGCCCCGATCGCCGCACTGTGTTCCTTGGCGACGGTGTTATCCGCCGCGATCGCTGTCAATCGCTCGCCCGCGTCCTCGATCTGGGTTTCGAGGCTGGAGAACATCCCCGACACCTGGTTGCGGCCCGGCCGGTCGGAGCGATCGTGCACCGACACCGGCACCATGGCCACCAGCGGAGCCTCCGGAAGCTCGCCGCGGTCGAGCATGAACTTTCGGAGCACGCCGGACACCAGCGCCATCACCACATCGTTGACCTTCACACCGAAATGGTTCTTGACCGTCTTGATGTCCTCGAAATCGAGCTGGGCGAAAGCCACGTTTCGGTGCGCGGTGATGCTGGCGTTGAACGGAGTGTGCGGCGCACCGAACGGCGACGCCATCGCCCGGCCTCCGGCGATCCGGCGCACCGTTTCCACCACCGTCGACACGGTCTCCGGCAGGACCGTGGTCGCCAGCCTGATGGGCCGGGTGGCGAAGCGGGCCAGCCCACCGATGGCGATCCTGAGCGGATTGACCTCGGCGCTGCCCCTGACCGGCTCCGGCGTCGGCGCATCGGGCACGACCGAACACAGCTGGGACATCAGGTTGGCACCGGTGACACCGTCGACGGCGGCGTGGTGGACCTTCGTCAACACCGCCAGCCGTCCGCCCTTACGGGCGTCAGTGCCGCCGAGTCCCTCAATAATCCACATCTCCCACAGCGGGTGGCGGCGGCCCAACGGCAGAGCCGCAAGATGGCCGCACACCTCCGCAAGCTCCGCTCGCCCGCCCGGCGCGGGCAGACCGATGCGATGCAGGTGGCGCTCGATGTCGAAGTGTTCGTCCTCCACCCACACCGGATGATCGAGGTTCAGGA
>Ga0194052_1000637_pt1 | contig 21569 bp, 28 predicted proteins | sample SepL226m_MetaG_FD_160117 | JGI IMG/M metagenome (GOLD analysis project Ga0194052, IMG submission 160117) | Anoxic zone freshwater microbial communities from boreal shield lake in IISD Experimental Lakes Area, Ontario, Canada - Sep2016-L227-6m | ecosystem: Environmental > Aquatic > Freshwater >...
GACAATGACAGTAAAAAATATTTCAAAAGTATTACATGGAAAACCATATATGAAATGGGTTGTCATTCCACCTGGATTACGTAAAGAAGAAATTGCTGACCTACTTGCTTTGAATTTAGGTTGGACAAAAACACAAAAAAATAAATGGATAACAGTATATACAAAAATGAAAGTTGATTATACTGAGGGGGTTTATTTTCCAGATACTTATTTAATCCCGGTAGCTGAAACTCCACTTGCAGTAGCCAATAGACTGGTTGCTAAATTTAATGAAAAATTTGCAACATATTTACCACAATTCCAAAGTCAAAATATTCCATGGACAAAAGGATTGACTTTAGCTTCGATCGTGCAAAGGGAAGCAGCAAATGATGCAGACATGCAATTGATTGCAGGTATATTATTAAATCGTTTAAATCAAAAAATTCCACTTTCTGTCGATGCAACCTTGCAATATGTTCGTGGTAATAAAGGTAAGGGTTATTGGGCACCGATAACAGTGGCAGATAAAAAAACAATTTCACCATATAATACATACAAGAATGCAGGACTTCCTCCGCATCCAATTTCAAATCCAGGCTTACCTGCAATAGAAGCCGTATTGAATCCGACAAAGACCGATTGTATTTATTATTTACATGATAAGGATAGAGTTACACATTGTGCAGTGACATATGCTGAACATCAAGCAAATATTGAGAAGTATTTAAAAACAACCACTCAGCCCTAAGTCAGACTTAGGGCTGGAATTTGTTTTGCAAAATGGGTGAAAATAAACTAATATACAATAGCAACAAGCCGTTGTAGCTCAGTTGGTAGAGCACGATATTGGTAATATCGAGGTCATCGGTTCAATCCCGATCAACGGCTCAGTTTTTAAAGCCAGTGTAGCTCAGTTGGTAGAGCACCGCTTTCGTAAAGCGGGGGTCGACAGTTCAATCCTGTCCACTGGCTCACTTGTCCCGTTTAAAATTCAAGGGATATTAAGAAAAGATAAAAATTATTAATTAAAATTTTGAATGGGATGAATATTGGATTTACAAAAATGCATGGGTTAGGGAATGACTTTGTTGTCATTGATAATTTCAATGGAAAGATAAAATTATCCAAGGAACAAATTTCTTTTATTTGTGACAGACATTTTGGTATTGGAGCAGATGGTTTGATATTGGTTGAAAAAGTTGATGATGTTGATTGTTTTATGAATTATTATAATTCTGATGGAACACAAGCTGAAATGTGCGGCAATGGTATACGTTGCGTAGCTCGTTTTCTAAAAGACTATTATTTAAAATCAGCATTAGTTTTTAAAATCGATACTCGTGCAGGTTTGAAGGAAGTTAAATATGAGAATGATGATACTTTTTCAGTAAATATGGGGAAGCCAGTTTTTTCTCATATTGATTTTCCTGATCATAAAATAAATTTACAAAATTTAGAATTAGATTTTGTTTCTGTGGGTAATCCTCATGCTGTTGCATTTGTAGACGATATAAGTAAATTTGATTTGAAAGTTATCGGTCCTTTGATTGAGAACGATATAAATTTTCCGAATAAAATAAATTTTGAATTAGTTGAGAAAAAAGATGATGATAAATACAAAGCATTAGTTTGGGAGCGTGGTTGTGGTGAGACATTAGCTTGTGGTACTGGAGCTTGTGCAATCTACTCAATAATTAAAAAACAGGAAGATTCCAAAAAAGATATTATAGTAGAACTACCTGGTGGGGAATTATTTATTACAAAAAATGAAAATGAGGAAATTATTATGAAAGGTAAAGCAACTAATGTTTTTAGTGGAATGATATATGTTAAAGAATAAAAAAATTTACAATGGGGAAGACGCAGTGCATTCATTTTTAAGACCAGAAGGAGTTGGTTTTGCGCCTATGGTTGAATTACCTTCATCGATTAATCCTTTTAAAAAGGATAAAGTTCGTATATATGTAAAGATGGTTCAGTTTGTTCCGCTTTTTAATATTAAATATTTACCTGCTTATAATATGTTGGCAAATATTCCAAAGAAAGATTTAAAGAAGATCGAAAACTTAGTTGAATATTCTTCAGGAAATACTGTTTTGTCGCTTTCTATTTTAGCGCAATATTTTGGAATAAAAAATGTACATGCAATTATTACTCCTGATGTTCCATCGCATAAAAAAAACTTATTACAACTTGTCGGTACAAATCTTTTAATTTCAAATGGTCCAGCTTCTCCTGATGTATTTGGTAATGAAGGTGGTATACATGATGCAAAGATGCTCGGTAAAAAAGCTGGTTGGTATAATTTAAACCAATATGTAAATGAAGCAAATCAAAAAGCTTCAGAACAATATATTGGAAAAGAAATTTGGTCACAATTTGGAAAAAAGTTAAGTATTTTCGTTTCAAGTATAGGTACAGGTGGAACGATATTTGGTTCAGGAACTTTTTTAAAAAAGAAAAATAAAAAGATTTATATTTTAGGTGTGGCAATACAAAAAGGTTCATCGGTACCTGGTCCAAGAGGGGAAGCCATGATTCACAAATTAGGAATTCCATGGGAAGGCGTCACTGATGAAGTTTTAGCTATTAATATGACAGAGTCTTATAGATACAGCCTAGATCTGATCCGTCTTGGTCTTTTTGTTGGACCATCTACTGGTATGCAACTTTCCGCATTAATTAAAAAGATAGAGGAATTAAAAATGAAGAAGATGTTAAAAGATTTTAGAAATGAAGATGGAGAAGTTGTGTGTTCGATAATTGCTTGTGATACCATGTTTCCATATATTGATGATTATTTTGAAGTTTTGCCTTCTCATTTATTTCCTGAAATAAAGAAAATGTAATTTGATATAATAGTATTATGATTTTGGATACAAATGAAATAAATAAAAAAATAAAAGAATTAGAAGAACAGATGGTTCTTCCAGATTTTTGGGCTGATAAAAATAAAGCACAGACTGTAATAAAAGAACTGGCTGAACTTAAAGATAAAAAGGAAGGTTTCGGAAAGCATGACAAAGGAAATGCTATAGTTACGATTATTTCTGGTGCAGGAGGGGATGATGCAGAAGATTTTTCCAAAATGCTGCTCGATATGTATATGAAATACATCGATCGTATGAATTGGGGAATTTCATTTATTCATGAGCATAAAAATGATCACGGTGGGTACCGTAATGTTTCTTTTGAAGTTGAAGGTAATCCTTCGACAAGCTCAGGACGAGTGGGGCCTTATGGAAAATTAAAAAACGAAGGTGGTGTTCACAGACTTGTTCGTGTTTCTCCATTTAATGCAAAAAAATTAAGGCATACGTCTTTTTCATTAGTTGAAGTCCTACCAAAATTTTCAAAATTAGAAGAAAAAGATTTTGTGATTCCAGAGTCTGATTTAAAAATAGAATTTTCAAGAGCAGGTGGTCCTGGAGGACAGAATGTAAATAAAAGAGAGACAGCAGTACGTATAGTTCATATTCCGACAAATATTGCTGTAAGTGCTCGAGGAGAAAGATCTCAAGAGCAAAATCGTGAAAGAGCTTTTTCTGTTCTTTGTTCAAAAATTTTCAAGAAGGCAGAAGAAGAAAAAAAGAGTATTGAAGAAAGTATGAAAACGAGCAAAGGTACAGACATAGAATGGGGGAGTCAGATTCGTTCTTATGTATTGCATCCATATAAAATGGTAAAAGACCATAGGACAGGGGCTGAGACTTCAGATGTGTCAGCAGTACTAGAGGAAGGAAAAATTGATTTATTTATCGAAGCAGAAGAAAAATTATAAAATAAAAAAGCTGATTGTATACAACCAGCTTTTTGTTTTTTAAAATATTTTCGTTTATTTTCTTACTTTTCGAACTGAAAGTAATATAATAAATAAACAAAGTACAAATTCTACACCTGGATAAAACTTGTCTTTTATCTGCCAACTTTCTCCACCTAAAAAAGACAAGAGCTCGGCAAATGCAAAGTAGATATATATAACCGTTGGAGTTTCGTTTGGTTTTTGCCAAGTGTTCTTTATCTGAGGAATACTTGATATTGCGATAGCAATAGTACAAACAATAATAGTTTTCACATTGTTAGTAAATATCCATAACATAACTGAAATGAAGATTATTACTATCATTGTAATGATTTCCATTAGATGGATTTGAAATCCATCTTTTCTAGCAATCATAAAAATAACTGCAAGACTACTAATTGAATATACTAAAGACAATATCCAATTTCCATCTGCATTTATTGTTGAAATTGCAACAATCGTGTCAAAAACAAACCAGAGACTCCAGCTTGTGAAATTTTGATGTTTTTCGTCATTTTTTATGACATGGTACATCTTTCGGTTTGCAAACATTGCAATAAAACCACCTAACCATTGTAAAAGAACAAACATTTTTCCTCCCTTGTTATTTAATTTTTATATTACTACGTTTTACTACCTTGTCAAACAGTAATTTTTATTATGAAATCCATAAAAGATTTCTTTTGTATCTTTGAAGACATGCGTTTATGTGATAAGATAGATAGGTGATTTACTTTAATAATGTTTCAAAAGTTTACAATATTGATTCAAAAGCGCTCGAGGATGTAACCCTTACTGTAACTGCCGGAGAGTTTGTGTCTGTAGTTGGTCATTCTGGTGCAGGTAAAACGACATTAGTAAAAATGATATTTGCTGAAGACGCTCCAACTGATGGAACAGTCTTTTTTGAGTCTTTAGACATTCATAAATTAACAAGCACAGAATTAACCAAACTTCGACGTCGTATTGGTGTCGTGTTTCAAGATTTTAAATTACTTTCAAATAAAACTGCGTATGAAAATATAGCTTTTGCTATGGAAGCAGCAGGGAAGAGCAATGAAGAGATAGCTAGTGATGTTCCTCATGTTCTTGAGCTTGTTGATTTGTTAGACAAAATGCATCATTTTCCTAGTCAGATGTCAGGCGGAGAGCAGCAAAGACTTTCTATCGCTCGCGCAATCATAAATCAACCAGAAGTCATTATTGCTGACGAGCCTACGGGAAATCTAGATCCTGTAAATACTTATGAAATCATACAAATACTTAAGAAAATCAATGACCTTGGTACGACTGTTATATTGACTACACATAACCGTGGCATAATTGAATCCATTGGAAAAAGGGTGATTACGATGGAAAAAGGTAAAATTGTAAGGGATGACAAGGAAGGTAAATATAGTATATAATTAACATAAATGACTAAATTTAGAAGAATTGTAAATGCTGGGTTTTTAAATTTTAAAAGAAGCGGATTGATTTCCTGGGCTTCTGTTTTGGTTGTTACTATTACACTTTCTGTGATAACGATGATAATCTTGCTTCAAGCAGTATTGCATTTTTCACTTGATCAAATAAAAAACAAAGTGGATGTAACTATTTATTTTACTGTTGGAGCACCAGAAGAAAAAATATTAGCTCTGAAAGATTCAATTGAAAAATTACCAGAAGTTTCAACTGTCACATATACTAGCGATAAGGATGCATTAAAACTTTTCCGTGATCGTCATTCAAGTGATTATCCTACTATTCAAGCATTGGATGAAATAGGTTCAAATCCACTTGGTGCATATTTAAATATTAAAGCAAAAGAAGTTTCTCAATATGAGACTATTGCGAATTTTTTGAAATCAGACAATGCTCTTGCTCTTGATTCATCTTCAATAATAGATAAAGTAAACTATAATCAAAATAAAGTTGTGATAGATAGGTTAAATGCCATGATTGCTGGAGCTCAAAGATTCGGTTTTATTTTAACTCTTATTCTAATAGCAATTTCCATAATCATAACTTTCAATACTATAAAATTAGCAATCTTTATTTCTAAAGATGAAATAGGCGTGATGCGTTTAGTAGGAGCATCGAAAATGCGTGTTCGCGGTCCATTTATGATAGAAGGTGCTATCTATGGAATTATTGCATCTATCATTACATTGATCTTGTTTTGGCCAGCGACAGCATGGCTTGGGCACAATATGACTGGATTTTTAGGATTGAATGTATATAATTATTTCGTATCAAATATTTTCCAAATTTTTATAATAATTTTATTATCCGGTATATTCTTAGGAATGGTTTCAAGTTTCCTTGCAATTAGAAAATATTTAGATCAATAATTTAAAATTTATTTATCCCGCATAAAATGCGGGGTTTGATTATTAATTAATATAATTAGTACGAGATGGATAAAAAAGAAACAAAATACATTTTTGTAGTGGGAGGTGTTATTTCAGGAGTAGGAAAGGGTATTACAAGTTCTTCAATTGGACTTATTTTAAAGAATCGCGGACTTAATGTTACCGCTATAAAAATCGATCCTTATATTAATGTTGACGCAGGCACTATGAACCCCACAGAACACGGGGAAGTTTTTGTTTTAAAGGATGGAGATGAAACAGATCAGGATATGGGAAATTATGAAAGATTTCTCGACATAGAACTTACTCGTATAAATTACATGACGACAGGACGTGTGTATCAGAAAGTTATCGAAAGAGAACGCAATCTAGAATACAAAGGTAAATGTGTGGAAGTTGTTCCTCATATACCACTTGAAGTTATTCATCGTATAAAAGAAGCAGGTAAAAAAGCAAATGCAGATGTTGTCCTTATTGAAGTCGGTGGTACAGTTGGTGAATACCAAAATATGCTTTTCTTGGAAGCTGCCAGAATGATGAAAATAGAATTTCCTAAGGATGTCATTTTTGTGATGGTTTCTTATTTACCTACACCTTCAACAATAGGTGAAATGAAAACAAAACCAACTCAAAGTGCAGTTCGTACATTGAATGCTTCAGGTATTCAACCAGACTTTTTGATTGCTCGTGGTGCTACAAGCCTTGATGATAAAAGAAAAGAAAAGATTTCAATGTTTTGTAATATACTTTCAGATCGTATTATTTCAGCACCAGATGTAGATAGTGTATATGATATTCCATTAAATTTTGAAAAAGAAAAATTCTCTGACAAACTTTGCGAAGTTTTGAGTGCTAGTTGTAAAAAAGCAGATGATGAGGCTTGGAAGAAATGGAAAAAATTTGCTAGTCATGCACACAACAGTAAAGATATCTTAAAGATAGCAATGGTAGGAAAATATTTTGCTACAGGAGATTTTATTTTATCTGATTCATATTTGTCTGTAATCGAAGCCATAAAATATTCTGCTTACGCACAAAATAAAAAAGCTAAAATTTCTTGGGTAAATTCAGAAGATTTTGAGAAAGATCCAAAGAAATTAAAAGATCTTAAAGATTACGATGGTATCGTTGTTCCTGGAGGTTTCGGTACTCGCGGAGTAGAAGGTCTTATATCTTCTGTTAAATTTGCTCGAGAAAATAAAATTCCATATTTAGGCTTGTGCTATGGTATGCAAATGATGGTTATAGAGTATGCTAGGAATGTCTTAGGCTTAAAAGATGCAAATACCAGAGAAGTAAATCCAAATTCAAAAAATTTAGTTATAGACATTATGGAATCTCAAAAAGAATTATTGGAAAATAATTTATACGGTGGCAGTATGCGTTTGGGAGGCTATAAAGCAATTTTGAAAAATGGAACTATAGCACAGAAATCATATGGACAGAAAGAAATTATCGAAAGACATAGACATCGATATGAAGTTAATCCAAATTATATTAAACAAATTGAAGATAAAGGCTTAGTATTTTCAGGTACATCTCCAGATGGACATTTGATGGAAATAGCTGAGCTTCCAAAAGATAAGCACCCATTCTTCTTGGGTTCACAATTCCATCCTGAATTCTTGGCTCATCCACTTAATCCACATCCACTATTTTCTACATTCATCAAAGCTTGTATTAATAAAAAGAAATAAATCTAAACAAAATGAAAGAAGCTACTATTGGTATTGTAATAATAGCTATTAGTGCTCTCGGTTATGCCAGCAATTGGCTTAATTGGCGTTTTTTGAATTATAAGATAAATTATTTACTTTATTATTTTGGAGCATTTGTTCATGAGACTTCTCATGCTCTTTTGTGTTTAGCTACTGGTGCAAAAATTAGTGAATATAAAGTATTTACGCGTCAGCCACATGTCACTTATTCAAATTCAAAATTGCCAATATTGGGAAATTTATTTATTTCTATTGCTCCTATATTTGGTGGTCTGACCGTTTTATTTTTTGTGAATAAATATTTTTTTATTGATTATTATGTGATGCCATCATTTTCTGATTGGAATTATTTTTTATCTGATTTTTTAAGTTTCATAAAACAAATTAATTTGTCTGATTGGAGAAATTTATTAACTATATTTTTCTTCCTAAATATGGGAGCTATGATCGGTCCGTCATGGCAAGATCTTAAAAATGTGTGGTTTTTAATACTACTATTGGTATTTGTACCATGGCCACTTTTTGTTCATTTAGGTTTGTTAGCTATAGCCTTGATTTTAATAAATATTATTTTTCAATTATTCCTTATAATAATAATTTCAATATTTAAATTAATTTTTGGCAGAAAATAAAAATACCCGTTTTTTACGCGGGTATTATTTTAATATGTTAATTTATTTTTATTTTTTTTCTGATAGTTGCCACCAATGTTCATTCTCATTTTGTGAACCGATACATAGGTTTGCTGTTAAATTTGTTGAATTTAAAATTAAAAAAAATAAGTTTTTGATTGCAAAATTATCTTGAAGTCTAAATTCATTATGATAAATTTTGTTTTTATGGGGATAAGATGGTTTTTCATAAGTTTTTATTTTTTTATTATTTCCTAATCCATCAGTCCACATTTGCATAAAATAAAGATTTTCATACTTTTTTGATATCAACCTTTTGATTTGAAGAGTTCCTTCTTGCTCATTAACAACCAATATGTCACCTTGTTTTAATTCGGTGTCTCTAAAGTCACCATTTTCTAATTTTATTAACATTGCTTTAAAATTTAATTTTTATTGAATTATTACGTGAAATGCTCTATCCTTCAAATAGTAAAGGGCAGGGCATTTCGCGCAATAAGATAATTAAACTTCTTTGTAAAAGGACTATACTTTATCAGTATAATATCATTATTTATAATTTTGTCAACTTTGTTTTAAATATTTATTAATATATTATATTAGTATAAATATTGTTATTGTTCGTCAAGAAATTATTTTTAATTAAACTATTTTATTTAAATGAACAACTTAAATGAGAAATGTGCGGTTTTTGGTATTTATGGAGAGAAGGAAGGAAATGCAGCCAGGCAAACTTTCTTTGGTTTGTTTGCCTTGCAACACAGAGGTCAAGAGCAATCAGGTATAGTTTCAACTGATGGCAAAAAATTATTTTCACACAAAGGTGCAGGCCTAGTTTCTCATATTTTTAATGAAAAAATAATTGATAAATTAAAAGGAAGTTCTGCGATAGGGCACAATAGGTATTCTACTTCTCATGGAACTGATTCAAAGCATGCTCAGCCAGTATGTATAAATAATAAAATTGCATTTGCTCATAATGGCAATTTGCCAAGCGTGGAAGCCTTGATTTCTTTTCTTAAAAAAAATAAAATTTCCACCAAGGATAATTCTGACTCAGAACTGATGGCAAAAGCAATTGGTGTGTACATGAAAAAAGGAATGTCATTACCAGAAGCAGTCAGTGAAGCTTATCCACTTTTTACTGGAGCATTTTCTTGTGTGGCACTTTCAACTTCAGAATTGGTTGCATTTCGTGATCCTAGAGGAATACGTCCATTAGTTATCGGAAAGAAGGGAAAAGAAGTTGTTATTGCTTCTGAGACTTGTGCACTGCGAACAGTGGGTGCAGAACTCTTTCGAGAGGTTCTTCCTGGCGAAATGATTATCGTTTCTAAAAATGGTATTAAAAGTAAAATTCTAGACAAAGCAGATCCAAAATTTGATATTTTTGAATTTGTATATTTTTCCAGGCCTGATTGCATAATATTAGATAGATCTGTTTATCAAGTACGAAAAAACTTTGGAAAAATTTTATATAAAGAGAATCCAAATATAAAAGTGGATGTTATTATTCCAGTTCCTGAGACGGCACTTCCAGCAGCTATTGGGTATTCTCAAGTAGCCAAAGTTCCTTTTGAAATGGCTTTAAATAAAAGCAGATATATTCATCGTACATTTATAGAACCATCACAAAAGAGTCGTGAACAAAAAGTAAAAATGAAAATATCAGTATTGAGAAGCATCGTAAAAGATAAAAAGGTTGGCATAATGGATGATTCTGTTGTTCGTGGAACTACTTCTAGGCAGATTGTAAAAATGCTTTTCGAAGCAGGAGCGAAAGAAGTGCATTTTATGGTTAGTTCTGCGCCGGTTAAATTTCCAGATTTTTATGGTATTGATACACCGAATCAGTCAAAACTTGTGGCATTTAATAAAACCAATAAAGAAATATGTGAATTTTTAGGAGCTACGACGCTTTCTTATTTATCTATCGACGGTATGGTAGAAGCTACAGGATTACCTAAGGAAAATTTTTGTTTGTCGGCATTTAATGGAGAATACCCATTACCTATTTTTGAGCACGAAAAAGAAATTAAATACTAATTATGAAAATTGCATTACTAATCTCAGGCGGTGGTTCAACAATGGAAGCTATAATAAAAGCTGTGCAAAATGGCGTGCTTAAAAACATCGAACCTGTTTTAGTTATATCAAGTAAAAAAGATGCAGGTGGTATAGAAAAGGCTAGAGCTCTCGGGATAAAAAATGAAGATATTTTAATAATCAGACCAAAAGATTTTTTATCACGAGAAGATTTCGGTGAAAAAATTATAAGTGAATGTAAAAAAAGAAATGTAGATTTTATTGGTCAGTATGGTTGGATGGTTTTGACTCCAGAAAATGTAATAAGGGAATATAAAAATATGATTGTGAATCAACATCCAGGTCCGCTTGATATGGGTGAACCTGATTTTGGTGGAAAAGGTATGTACGGTTTACGAGTACATCAAGCAAGAATCGAATTTGTAAAAAAAGTTAATAGGGACTTCTAGACAGAAGCGACTTGTCATAGAGTTACAGAAGAATTTGATAAAGGAGCAATTTTAAAAAGACGGGAAGTTCCAATTTTAGATACTGACACAGCGGAAATATTACAGGCAAGAGTTTTGCCTATGGAACATTCTGTTCAGATTGAAGTTTTGCAAGATTTTGTAAATAATAATGTAAAAGAATGGCATAGAGAAAATCCACTTGTTCTTCCGAGTGAAGAAGGTATACTAAAAGAGTGTAAAGAGTTAGCCATTAAAATGTATCCAAAAGGTTAAAATATATGCAAAAACAAAAGATTTTAATAATAGGTAGTGGAGGACGAGAGCATGCTATTGGCTGGAAGTTGGCTCAATCGAAAAAAGAGCCCGTGCTTTATTTTGCGCCTGGAAATGGTGGTACTATAGAGCTCGGTGTAAATGTTCCAATAAAAGCTACTGATATAAATGGTCTTTTAGATTTTGTTAAAAGAGAAAAAATTGATTTAACTTTAGCTATTCCTGATGATCCACTTGCACTCGGCATCGTAGATGAATTTAGAAAAAATAATTTACGAATTTTCGGTCCTACTAAGGTTTCAGCGCAACTTGAATCTTCTAAGGCTTTTTCTAAAAAGTTTATGAAGAAATATAATTTACCGACAGCACAGTTTGAAGTTTTTACAGATTTTGATGAAGCAAAAAAATATTTAAATGGAAAAGATTTTCCTATTGTCATAAAAGCAAGTGGGCTCGCTCTTGGAAAGGGTGTGATAATAGCAGAGACTAAAGATGAAGCTAGGGATGCACTTTATGATATTTTAGTTAAAAAAACATTTGGTGATGCAGGTAATGAAGTAGTTATAGAAGAATTTTTATTTGGTCCCGAGATTTCCACTCATGCATTTTCAGACGGTATTTCATATAAAGTTTTTCCAGCTTCACAAGACCACAAGAGAGTTGGGGAAGGTGACACCGGATTAAATACTGGCGGTATGGGCACTATCTCACCATTACCGTTTGTAACAAAAGAACTGATGGAGCAAATTGAAAAAGAAGTTATTGCTCCTACTTTAGAAGCAATGAAAAATGAAGGAATGCCTTATGAAGGAGTTCTTTATCCTGGTTTGATACTGACGAATAATGGGCCAAAAATTTTAGAATACAATGCTCGTTTTGGTGATCCAGAAACTCAGATTTATATGCGTTTACTTGATAGTGATTTATTAGATATTGTAAATGCTTGTGTTGATAAGAAATTATCAGAAATAAATATTGAATGGAAAAATATTTCAGCTTGTAACATAGTTCTCGCTTCAGGAGGTTATCCAGAAAGTTATGAAAAAGAAAAAATAATTTCAGGAATTAAAGATGCTGAACAAGAGCCTGGTGTCACAGTATTTAATGCAGGCACAATTTCAAAAGATGGAAAATTGCTTACAAATGGTGGAAGAGTGCTCGGAGTTAGTGCCACAGGTGATAGTTTAAGAGAGGCACTAAATAAAGCTTATAAAGCAATAGAAAAGATTTCATTTGATAAAATGTATTATCGAAAAGATATTGGGAAGAAAACTTTAGAAAGTTAAATCAATTTACTTTTTGCAACTTTTAAGACATTAGCGAAAAGCATTGCTACGGTCATCGGTCCTACTCCACCTGGAACGGGGGATATAAATTCTGCAATATTTTGTATTGATTCATTGTCCACATCACCCACTATTCCCGCATCTTGTTCGGATGTCCCTGCATCTATAATAATAGATCCATTTTTTATCATATCACCTTGAATGTATTTTCCATTTCCCATACCTGATATTATCACATCTGCTTCTTTTAAAATTCGTTCTTTGTTTTCTGTTTTACTTGTTAATATTTCTATATTTAAATTTCTATATGAAAGTAAAGCTGATACAGGTTTGCCCACTAGTTTTCCTTGCCCCAGTATGACTATTTTTTTATTTGTTAAATCTAAATTTAAAGAATCAAGTAATGCCATACAAGCAAGAGCAGTAGGGAAACCCAGTGATATATCTCCTTTATAAAATTTTTTACTAGCGGTACTGCTTAGACAATCCACGTCTAATTTTGGATCCACTGTATCCAGTATTTTTTGTTGATTTAAATATTTAGGTAATGGAAGTTGGATTATTAGTCCACACATATTTGGAATTTCATTTATTTTTTTTATTTCTTCTATTAGTTTTTCTTCTGATATTTCACTTGGAAAAAATGCTTCATGAAAACGAATACCTATATTTTCGGCTGTTTTTCTTTTCATATTTACGTATTGAACAGAAGCAGGATCATCACCCACAAGGACGTCACAGAATACTGGTTGAAATGGTAGTAGAGCCACTTCTTTTTTAATTTCAGCTAATATTTCCTTACTTATTTTTTTTCCGTCAATTATTGTCGTCATTTTTTGATTATAACATAATATTTATTAAGATTTTAATAATAAAAAAACGGCATCCTCCATGAAAGGAAAATGCCGCAACCTCTAAAATATGAAATAATTTTACCTAACAAAAAAGTTTAATTTCTTTAAAGATTATTTCAAGGTAACTTTAAATTTAAATAAATGAAAAAGTTTCAGTAGAAACCTCTATCTTATTTTCCATTGTCTAATTTGATCAAAATGACCAAATATAAAAATGGAAATTATTGTTGTAATAATCAAAACCAATGGAAAAAAGCTAATTCCTAATATTACAAAACTTGGTTTTAGTAATAAGTAAAATAATATTAGTGTTGTTACTATTAACAGAATAGATATTTTGGGTATTGTTTTAATTGAGAAGCAAATCGGAGTCGGAATGAACAATATTACAAAAAATATTTTTCTTAACATTCCAAATAAAGCTAATGTTAGTAGCATCTTTTTTTGAAAAAATACTATCTGTTTCTTTTTTGTTTTCATACAATATGTTATTTAGTGTTTGTTACAAAAGATATATTAATGTCTTGTGTAATAAACACTAAACTTTTTTCAAAGTTCTATGTTTCATTAACTTTACTATTTTGCATATTAACTGTCAACCATAACTCATATTTTATAAAAGTGCTAGAATGATAATATTGTGCAAGAAAACAGGAAAACAATATCGTATTTAAATACGAAAAAATGGTATAAAACTTTAAAAGTTATAAATATATGTTTTGTATTTTGCAGTATATTTATAGGCTTAATTAGTTGTATTACATTTTTGATAGATGGCCAAGATAATGTTAATTTTTTCTTAAAAGCATTGTTGATTATTGGGATTTTTCTTGTTTTTTATATTATATCGGAAGTGCCAAAAAGAATTTTTTATTCTTTATGGGGAGTGCCAGAATCAAAAAGTATACATTCTAAAACTATTCTTATCTCTGGTATTTTGTGTTTGATATTTTTGAGTGCAGTTATCACTACAATGATTTTACCTTTTGGTTTTAATACTAAAAAATTTACCATAACAGACGAAAGCCCTGTCGGGTCAACACAATTTGTAAAAGCTTTATCAGGTCTTACGAATTCTCCTATTCAATATGGTGATGAAGTCGTACCTATCGATACCGTCGATAGGTTTTTACCGATTCTTTTGTCAGGAATAGATAATGCAAAAACATCAATTAATTTTACGACTTTTGCTTGGGCTGATGGTCCATTCAGTGAAAAAGTTTTTTCTAGTTTAATTAAGTCTGCAAAAAGGGGAGTTCAAGTAAGACTTTTATTGGACGCACTTGGTTCTCATGGTTTATCTCAAAAGAATATTAAACTTTTAGAAGATGCTGGAGGTCGGGTTGAAAAGTACCACGAATTTAATATGTTGGATCCTGTGCAATACAACAGCCGTGACCATATGCGTTCTATTGTTATCGATGGTGAAATTGGTTTCACTGGTGGAATGGGAATTACAGATGATTGGTTAAGTAAAAAACCAGGTAAAAAATTTCAAGATATGATGTTTGAATTTAAGGGTACGATGGCTCAAAGTCTTCAGAATACTTTTAACAAAAATTGGAATACTGTGACAGGTGAAGTTTTAAATGGTTCATCTTTTTACCCGTCAGTTCCATTTTCAAATGATAATTCATTCATAGGTATAACGAGTATTCCTTCTGAAGATTATCAGCCAGTTCGAGATGCATTTATGCTCACCATGCTTTCAGCAAAAAAGAAATTATATATTGTAAATCCATATATTATTCCAGACGAAGGTATGCTAATGGTGCTTGAAGATAAGGCAAGAGAAGGTGTAGATGTGCGTATCGTGTCTCCTGGGCCCATTTCTGATGCTCCGCTTATGAGAATGGTATGGCATACAAATTATGAAAGGTTACTTGCTTCAGGCGTCAAAATATATGAATATCAGCCATCGATGATCCATACGAAATTCATCATTGCTGATGATGTGTGGTCACTTGTGGGCTCAGCAAATATTGATAATAGATCTGAGTCTATTAATAATGAAAATATTATGGGAATTGTTGATGAAAAACTTGCTAGTACATTAGATAAAACTTTTACGGTTTATTTAAAAGATTCAAAAGAATTTACGTTGGATGTTTGGAAAAAAGAAAATAATTTTTTGAAAAATATTTACTCTAAAATGCTACTTATTTTATTTAAACAATATTAAAATGAGCTTGCCTTAGGCAAACTCATTTTTTTCCGTCATTTAAATATCAAAAGATTCAATTTTATGGTCTGCTCCAATATATTTAATACTGGAAGTTTTAACAAAAACAAATTCATTTTCTCCTGAAAGGAATTCACAAAATAATTTAATAGAAATTGATTTGTCAGCATTTCCTTTCTTAATAAGAAGTTCACATTTTAGTTTGTTTTTTAAATCCTTTTTGTGTTCTTCGATTTTTGTGATATCTAGTTTTATCGTTATGAATTTGTTTTCGTAATTGTAGCTTGTAACTTTAGACATATGAGTATTTTCCCTGATGTCTTCAGTAATAAAAAAAGATCTAATATCTTCTCCACTCTTTTGACCCTGACGAATTAATTGAAATACATCCTGTATATTCATTTTGTTAATGTATTATATGTTTGACTTAATTATACTCTTATTGCCTGAAAGTCAAATTAATTTATAGTTGAAATCCAGTTTTGGAAATGTTCTATAAATAATGATTCTTTTACTGCTTCAAGCTTATGAGGTATGTCAGTATATGAAACTTTGTATTTAATATTTCTTTCTTTTAATATCTTTACAAGTTTTTTCCGTTTTTGGTCGGAATAACAAAATCATTCTTTGATATAGTTAGATTAAATTCAGTTTTAAGGCTTTTACTTTTTAAGTAATGGTCGGGTGAAATTTTGTCCCAAATTTTTGTTAATTTAGGTAGTGTCATATTATATTTTTTAACCATTTCATTTTTCACTTCTATAGTACCTTCTCCGTGCCAAAATGCTTCAGCTAAATTTGAGCCAGGAATGATTAATCTAATTTTTTCTATTTTTATTTTGTCAGAAACAATCATGCAAAATAATCCACCAAGACTTTGTCCATACATATAGAAAGATCTTTTCTTTTTAGTTTTTAATCTTTTAATATCATTTAAAATTACATCAACTAAATGCAGGAAATTTTCTTTGGTTTTTATTGGATTTGAATTTAGTGTGTCATTAGTATAAGCATATTGAATGTAACCATATTCTTCAGGCACGGACTCTCTTATAAAATAAAATAGTGATTCAAAAGATTGCCATCCATCAATTAAGATTATTATTTTTTCCTTATTTAATCTTTTGCTAATTTTTTTGATTTTCATTTATATAATAGATAGAAAAGTCATTAAACAAAAAATACAGACAAGGGCAGAAAAAATATGCCATAAGCTGTGATTAATAAAGTAATCATGCTTTGATCTTCGGAAATAAAAGAACAATGCTATCGTCGCTGACAGAAGTGCTAAAATACTGTACGGAAGAGTAAGGTGCCCAGAAAATAATAATATACAGTTTGAAATCATTAAAATACTAGAGAATAATACATCTAAGTAATATACTGACTTTGCTTCACTGAAAAAATGAAAATCATATGAAACAACAAAAACTACCAACACGACAATTGAGTACCAGTATAAGTTGTAAACAAGAGATACAATAGCAGGTATTAAAAAAAACAAATTACTCCATTTAAGAAAATCTTTTTTGAATATTTTTTTCATAAATTATTTATTGGCTAAGTTTGTAGCCAAAATAGATTCCCACTATCGCACCTACACTACCGAAAAACATTGAAGAGATAGAGAACATCGAATCACCCCAAAGGGCAGGGATAAATCCACCAATAGTGGAACCTACAGCCATGCCAACCCAAACTAATGTTTTTGAATTCATGGTTTTATTTTAACACAAATATTATGCTAAAATATAGATATGAATAAACTATGGTTTAAGAGAAAAAGTTATGGTTGGGGTTGGACTCCATGTTCTTGGGAAGGGTGGATAGTGATATTGGTTTGGATTATTGCACTTATGTTTATAATTGCAAATATTCCATACGAAACAACAACCCATTTTTTAATAGTTTCTCTAATGGTATTACTACTTATTTTTGTTTGTTATAAAAAAGGTGAAAAGCCAAAATGGCAGTGGGGCAACAAAAAGGATAAATAAATTTAATCGAATTCTAATTCTAGTGCTAAGTGATCAGAAACTTCGTCTGGTAGAACTTTAAAATTTTTAACTTTAATATCTTTTGATACAAAAATATAATCTGCAAAAGGCATGATTTCTTTTCTTTCATATAGACTACTTCTGGTTGTTTTAAAAGTGCTTTCTTTTACTAAATTTTTCATTTTTTCTCCAAATTCTACGATAGCTTTTGTGTCTATATTTAAATTAAAATCTCCAACTAAAATTTTTGGTTCTTCTGAATCATTTAATAATTTAAGCACTCTTTTTGTTTGCAAATCTCTTTCTTTTGTATCTTTTTTAAGATCACCAGGAACACCATGAAAATTACAAATAGATATTTTTGGATTTTTTAAAGAAATTATTTGTAGTACACGTGGAAATGGTGTCATGTTTTGCAAAATGTTTATATTAGCTAATTCTTCTGTGGATAAAATTATAGAAGAATTGATTTTCTCTACTTTTAAATTTTTAACAAAAGTAGCAATTCCGACTCCTGGAACCATTTCTGTATAATATCCTTTAAAATTTGGTAACATCGCTTCAATGTCTTTGTACAAATTTGTTACTTCTTCATTTCTTTCTGGGTAATCTAAATATTTACCATTTCGTATTTCTTGAAAACAAAAGATATCAGTATCATTTGAATGATCTATAATAAATTTTTTTAATGGTTCGTATATTTTTCCACACCAAGTGTTCAAAGTAATTAATTTCATAGTTTTATTTATTTTCTAAAATTTCTATATCAATCTGATCAACGTCTCTCAAAATAAGTTTTTTATATGCTATCAAGTCTTCTTTTGCAATTACTGGCACTTGCAAACCATATACATCCATGTAGACGCTATTTTCAAAATTTGATGGTGTCGCTACCCATTTTTTATTTACTTTATCAAAATTCTTTTTTTTGAATGCTCCTGCAATATCAATATACTGACCTTGGTATTTAAGAGTAATAAGTTTTATATCCCATTCTTCGTCTAAATATTGTTCTGGTCCATATTTAATAAAATCTTTTATGTCTGGAAGTAATTCATCAAAGCTATCTTCTGGAATAGAAATATCAATATCAGCCAGCTCTCTTTTTACTCCATATAAATTTGAAGCCAGACCACCTTTTATTTGAAAGGGAATAGCATGCTGCTGAAGCAAATCAACTATCCATTTGAATGCACTTTCTGTATTTCTTTCTTCTTTCATTTTTTAAATCTATTTTAATAATTATTAATTTATTAATTCTTGAGCTTTTGAAATAATTTCTCTGAAATTAAATACGTCTTTATATCTTTTCAAAAATTCTTCTATTTCAATTACTTCTCTATCAAAAGCATCTTTGCTTGGTATGAATTCATTTAATGTAAAATTTTTTGTTGCAAATATAAACATCACCTTATCTTTATAAATAGTTTGATTGCTAGATTCCACAATAGCTAAGAGTTTTTCGTCTGAAAAAACAGCACCGGCTTCTTCTTGAACTTCACGTATGAGTGCTTCTTTGTAATTTTCTCCTGGTTCTATGTGTCCACCTGGTATGTCCCATCCACGTTCATTTTTTATCGCAAGAATTTTCGTACCTTGCAACGCAACTAAAAAAACAGCACTATGAAATTCCTTAGAGGGGAGTGAAGTGTTTTTATTGGCGTATTTAATAAAAAATGCTGACATTTTATTTCTTCCAGCGTGGGGCGAAACCTATCATCCAAGTGAAGAATTTTGCTTTCATTTTTCCCATGCCTTTGGCTATCATGCCTTCATATGCATGTTTTTTAAATTCTTTTACATCAGTACCTTCGTAAACAAATTTACCGTCATGGAAACAGTAACTGCAATATTTATCAGATCCACTGACTCCAGGATCTTTAGCTAAAGGCATTAAACAACTCTCACATGTTTTATTTTTCATATATTCTTGTCCCAGTACTAAGCTATGCTTTAGTACTGGGATTTAAGTTATTTTTTTAATATAAATATTATAGCAAAATATTTGATAAAAACGACATTTTGTTCTATTCTATAGAAAGCCATTGGGAGATCGTCTAATGGTAGGACACCTCCCTCTGGAGGAGGTTATCTTGGTTCGAGTCCAAGTCTCCCAGCAAACTTTGGTATAGTTAAATTATGTATAAGAAATAAAACATTATGTCAGGACCATCCGTATCAACAATTAAAAAACTATGTGCAGTTTCAAACAATATATGTGCTTTTCCATGCTGTGAAAATAAACTTATAACAAATGACAAATTTATAGGAAAAATTTGTCATATTAAAGCAAAAAGTATTGGTGGTAAACGTTATGATCCAAAACAAACTGAAGAAGAAAGAAATGGATTTGAAAATTTAATTTTAATGTGTCCAATTCATCATGATGTAATTGACAATGATGATATTTCATACACAGTTGAAAGACTTTTGGAAATTAAAAAAGAACATGAATCATTTTCAGCTAAGCCATTTAACGTTAATGATAGTACTGCCAGTATTATTTTGAGCACAGATGATTCAAGTGAACAGAATATAATAAACTCAAATTTAGTAGCAGATAATATTACAATAAGCTCAAAAAATAATAGTAAAAATATTGTTGAAAATAGTGATATTAAAGCAACAAAAAGCCACCTTCATGCTTCAGATAATAGTAAAAATTACTTTGACAGAACTAACTTTAAAGGCCAAATAGGTTCAGTGAGAATGTCCGGCATATCTACATATGGCGATATTATCGTAGAGAATAGTGGTATTGGACTAGGACCGAATAGTGGAATAATCTTTGGAGGAAACCCTAATTTAATTACTGGAAACTGTCCTTTTTGTAATTTTTTTTATTGAAATAGATAAAAGAGAATTAATGGGACATACTCAAATGCAATGCCCGAACCCATCATGCAGTAAAATAGCCAATTTTAGAATTCATTATTAGGTCTATCAAGGTTCGACCTTGCTAAAAATAAGGCTTAAAAATAATATGTTATAATCATTTTATGATTGAAGATATTTATCCAGAAGATTGGCAACAAACACGAGGTTTTTACTCATCCGCAAAAAAGATTGATATGGGAAGCTTTTATATGATTTATGTGTCTGGCCAACAAGTTGGTAAGAATGAATACAATGTAGCTATTACAGACGATACCGAAGAACAAACGGAACTCGTTTTTCAGTCTATTGAGAAAATATTAAAAGCAGCTGGTGCTTCGATGAATGACGTTGTAAAAGCACAAATATTTTTAACTAATATAGACGACTTTCAAAAAGTTTCAGCAATAAGAGATAAATGGTTTGCGAAAAGTAAACCAGTAAGTACTTTAGTGGAAGTGAATGCCATGACTCGCAAAGGCGCAAATGTTGAAATCGAAGTAACGGCAGTTATTAAAAAATAATTTTATAAATTTATGGAAAAAGATAAAAAATTTGTTGTTAGAGCAAGGGGTGTCATTGTTCATGAGGGTAAACTTTTAGGAGTAAAGCATCCACATGATACAAGTTTCTGTGCTTTACCTGGAGGGCATTTAGAATATGGAGAAGACATAAAAGAATGTTTGCGTAGAGAAATGGTTGAAGAGCTTGGAGTTTCTCCTGAGATAGGAAGATTGCTTTATATCAATAATTTTATGGATGGAGACATTAGACAGTCAGTAGAATTTTTCTTTGAGGTTACTAATTCACAAGATTATTTAAACATTGGGCACCTTAAAACAACACACGCACATGAAATTGCAGAAGTATGTTGGCTTGAGCCAACCAGTACAACACCCGTCAAACCTGATCGTCTATGGGAAGATTTAAAGAAAGGGGAGATTTTTTCAGATCAAGTTAGATATATAGATATGCATAATTAAGAATAAGTAAGAACGGTTCTTGCTTAAATTAAAATCGTTTTTAAAAAATAATCTGATATAATTTAGACATTGTTATTTAAATGAATAAAATTTTATGAGCAACAAATTTGTTTGGACAGAGGAATATAGTGTCGGTG
>Ga0194052_1000638_pt1 | contig 21554 bp, 14 predicted proteins | sample SepL226m_MetaG_FD_160117 | JGI IMG/M metagenome (GOLD analysis project Ga0194052, IMG submission 160117) | Anoxic zone freshwater microbial communities from boreal shield lake in IISD Experimental Lakes Area, Ontario, Canada - Sep2016-L227-6m | ecosystem: Environmental > Aquatic > Freshwater >...
GGTATAATTTCAAGATTTTTGTCTGCAGCAAATAAATTCTTATTTTCAAGAATTTTTAAAAAAGCGTAAAATTCAGCCCATTCGCCTTTGTTTGCTTTCATTTTTTTATTTCTTTATGTAGTAAAGCATTTGTTTGGCAACCGCCTGAATAGCTGATATCGCCACAGAGTTACCCAATTGTTTCATTGCTTGTGATTCAGATACTGGAAACTGGAAATTTTTTGGAAATCATTGCATTTTTTTCCCTTCTTCACTACTCAATCTTTTTACTTTCCCGTTAACAAGATAGGAATCCCAATTCCTTCTATCGGTAATTTTTGATCATTTACCACCAACTCTTAATGTATACCCCACTTTTTTATTACATTCTTCTCATCGTATATCAGACATTGTCGTATTCAATGTAATAGCTTCAGGAAATTTGAAATCAATATTTTTGTCTTTGAACCCTATCATAAAAAGTCTAGGTCTGTGTTGTGGTAATCCAAAATCAGATGCTTTAATTATTTTATAAAAAAACGAATAACCAAGCTCTTCTTCTATTGTTCTTTTAATTGTGGCAAACGTTTTCCCTTCATCATGATTTAATAAATGTCTTACATTTTCTAAGAAAAATGCTTTTGGTTGTTTTTCTTTGATTATTTTTACAATATCGAAAAATAGTGTACCTCTAGTTTCACTAAATCATTTTTTAAACCCAGCCTGAGAAAATGGTTGACAAGGGAATCCTGCACATAAGATATCGAAATTTGGTATTTTTTTTGGATCTACGAGTGTTATGTCTCCTATAAAATTATCTTTTTTGAAAAGATCGGGTGATATTTTTTTTAAGTTAAATTCATACGTTTGTCTTGCGTTTTTTTCCCATTCAGAAGCAAATACGCATTCCCCACCGAGATTATGAAATGCTATATGAAAGCCTCCAATACCTGCAAAAAGATCAATAAATTTCATGTCTTCTGTATCTTACAAATAAAATTTCAAGGAGAAATAATCTTATTTTATCAAAAAGGATATCCTTTTCAATCAATAAAATCACTTTCGGAACACAGTGGAGCTAGCCAATATTACATCCCCCTCGCCTTAAAACTAGTTATTTGTTGTTCAAAAGCCCACCAAAAATCTTTTTAAGTTAAATTTTTCAAAAATATGTCGACTAACTAGCACTTGTACGACTTGTTTACATAAAAACTACAATATTTGGTATGTTATAAGACATATACCAATAAAAGGTATATCTTTTAACCATATAATATCAAAAGTAGATTAATGTCTATATAATAAAAAAATTACAACCATAAAAGTTGTAAGATACTAGTTATGAAATGGTATTTTTGAACACAGCAACGGAGTTGTGAATTTTTTTCAGTACAGTCCCTGAGTATGATTTATCGCAACTAACCAATCTTGAGTACTTAGACTTTGGCGAGTATAAATGAAAAGATTGGAAGTCTGTATCTGATTATTGTGTAATTCGTGGTAAGTATGATAAATTTAGTAGGCAAAGGAAATAGCTTCTCGATAAGAGATAGTAATGCGAACTATATTAGTTAGCTTGAATATTTATTGAAATAGATTATATCGTTACAATATAATATGTCTACGTCAATTATGTTTTATTGTTAACGTGTGTATCTATGAAAAAAGTTTGATTATTGTTGGTTTGTGTATCTTTAATAATGTTAGCTTGATGTTCTATTTCTAACAATACAAATACCACAATTACAAGTAAAAAGTTTTTAAATGTTGCGTATGCAAATCAATCTAATACTCAAAAGTTAGATATATATCTTCCACAAGGGACCGGTGTATCCCCAGTAATTATAGCGATTCATTGATGAGCTTTTATGATGGGTAATAAGGAAGCAAGTGATGTAAAACCTATGCTTGAGTCAGTTAAAAGGTGATATGCAGTAGTTACCGTAAATTATAGATTGAGCAATGAAGCAAAATTCCCAGCAGCAATTGATGATATACAAAAAGCAATAACTTTTATAAAACAAAATGCTAAAACATACAATCTCAATGGAGACAAAATAGCTACTTGGTGAGATTCAGCAGGAGGAAATCTAGCTGCTTTGGCTGGTACTATGTGAACAGGCGATACAAAAGTACAAGCAGTGGTTGATTGGTTTGGACCTATCTATTTTTCTACTATGGATGAGCAATTCAAAACGTTGTGAGTCACACCTAAAATGGGAAGTACAAATACTGAAAATTCACCAGAATCAAAATATATTTGACAAACAATTGGAACGGTTAAAGCAGAACCACTTGTTAAACAAGCAAGTCCTCAAACATATATTACAAAAGATACTCCAGCCTTCTTTATTCAACACGGGACAGTAGATACAAATATTCCTATTACACAATCTGAAGAGTTTGCAAAAGCACTTCAACAAGAAATCTGAACTGATAAAGTGATATTTGAAAAAATAGAAGGAGCTGCACATTGAGGAGCTCAATTTGAAACTCAAGAAAATTTAGACAAGGTATTCGCTTTCTTAGATAAATATCTCAAGTAATATTCTTAATTCTAAGATACATAGGAGTAAATTTTTTATTCCAATAATAAAAAAATCACCTTAGATGATAGGCGATATACTGGTTCTTAATTGGTATTTAACTCGGAACTTAGAGGAAGTAGTTACAACACAATAATAGGGTTTTTAATTAGGATTAAGAGTTGTTTTTTATGATGAAATAAAAATTCCACATTGAGTACAAAAGATTGACATTTATAAGAAGATATATATAATAAAATTTCTAAAACAGAAAAAATAAATAAAATATATCCCATCATCTTAATGGGCACGTCCTCTTTACGTCAATAATACTAAGGAGAAAGAAACAAACTAAAAACTAAACCACAAACGAAAACTAAATCACAAATGAAAACAAAAATCTTCTTATATATGGTAGGTATATTGATCCTCGGTCAATTCCTTAGTCAATCAGCAAGTTCTCAGAATACAGTTAAGGGAATACAGTCATTATACCAGTCCGTGTTACCGATATGGAAATCCGCCGAGCAAAATATCAATACAATCCGCGGAATGCGGGGGATAGTAACGGCAACAACAACCAAACTCTACACTTCAAGCGATTGCTTGGATTGGGTCATGATCTATAAAAAAGGAGATGATACATTGTTTAGATTCAAATCCAAAATAAATTCCTTGTACAACAACCCATATGATCCAATAACTATCTCCAACAACTCCACTGACAGGGATTTTAAAAGAATTATTACTGCAGTTACAGATGTTCTTGTTAACTTAGTTGGGTATGATTCAACAATATCCATCATAAAACCATTTTTTGATACCATGTCTTCTGCTTTGTATTTCGCTGAACTGGAGAAGGCACAAAAAAAAGTAATAAAAATGATGTTTTATGGTCATAATACGATAAAATCAGACGCCGGCGTTTGTAGTTTCGGAAGAAAAGAAGACGGAGGGGGTTATTATTATGATTTTAGTGGCCCAGGAAATTGGTCACTGCAAACCCGTAGCGTAGAAGTAAAAGTAGGGAGTACTAATATTTTCGGTCCCTTTTGTAGATTCATGGAAATGGAAACCAACGCCTTTCTCATACAAAAAACAAACGATTATGTGTTTTACCGTTGTGGTCTATATGGATGCGAGAAAAATACTCATCCAGATTGCATGGGAGAATGGGAATCAGTTTCGTTTGAAGAATTCAAATCAAACTATAGGTCACCATTTTAAAATGGGATCTGAATTCAAATTTATTATTCAATAATCGTGGGATATTGTCCCATGATTTTTTTTTATAAAAAAAATCCACAACGTAAAATTGTAAATTTGGCTTGAGAACTGGTAAGTTTAATGGCGGAAGATGGGGGATTCGAACCCCCGGTACCTTGCGGTACACACCGTTTCCAACGGTGCGCATTAGACCACTCTGCCAACCTTCCATAAATTAACTAACAAATACCAGCGATGGAATTATTTCCCAATCGCTCTTCGTGGGAGTGTGCATTTTACCCCAGGAAATTGATTGAGTATTCGTTGAGTAAAACAATTACTATTATGCCATACTAACCAATAGTGATGTTTGTACGGGTAATGTTCTACATTATCTTCAATCCACGAGACTAGCTTATATGCTAATGAATCTGTTTTTCCAGAGCAATGATACAAGAGTTTGCTTTCAAAACGTTTTGTTCACCAAAAATATTTATATATTCATTCTCGAGGTTCAAACCAGTCTTTGTGAATATATTTCAAAGAGGGTTTTTCCTTGTTTTTAAAATGACATAAGTCCCAACGAGCTATTTCCCCATTGGAATTTACTATCACAATCCAGGTATGGATTGCTAAGTTTAAAGGCATTATAGCAGGACAAGCAAATACAAAAAAATGATACTCATTATTTTTAATCATGTTTTGAAATGCTTGTTGCTGCATAGAAAACAAAAAATATAAAATATTTTTTTATTTTACGGTCACACTCTTCGCAAGATTTCTTGGCTTATCAATATCTTTATTCAAAATATCTGCAACGTGATAGGCGAAAAGCTGTCATGCAACTGCAGTCAGAAAGGGATATATTTCATCGATAGTGGAGGGGATTTGGATATTTCCATCAGTATTCTGAATATCCTTATCGGAAATAGTTATCACTTTCCCATCTCTCGCTTTGATTTCTTGGATGGAAGAAACATTTTTTTCAAACATCAAATCATTGGGTACAAAAAGTACGCTAGGAATAGAAGCATCAATAAGTGCGAGTGGACCATGTTTCAATTCTCCACTAGGATATCACTCTGAATGGAGATAGGTAATTTCTTTGAGTTTCAAGCTGCTTTCTCTCGCGATAGGAAGTTGATATTGTCTTCCTAGGAAGAAAAAATTTTTATATTCTGAAATATTTTCTGCAATTTTTCTGATGTTCACCGTATCAGCTAAGATATCTTCTATCATCACGGGAACCTTACTCAATTCAATCATAATCTTATCATATTTTGCTTTACTTAAGCCTCTTTTTTGTCCAAGATACAACGCCAACAACAGAATACAAGTGATCTGTGCAGTAAAAGCTTTGGTCGATGCTACTCATATTTCAGCTCAAGCTCTAGTAAATAAACCATAATCAGTGAGACGAGAAATGGTTGATCCTACAACATTCACTATGCCAAAGGTGTGTCCGCCTTGTTGTTTAATGAGTTTCAAAACCTCAATACTATCAGCAGTTTCACCTGACTGTGAGATGAAAACATATAAGGTTTCATTATTTACTTTGATATGTTTATATTCATATTCGCTCGCGATTTCACAACTTGCATCAAGACCAGCAAGATTTTCCATCCAATAGGTTCATAGACATCAAGCATTATAACTCGTTCCACACCCTACAAAAACTATTTTTTTAAATTGTTCATTTTGCATGCCATGGAAAGCTTCCGCATTCAAAAAGTTTTTGTTGAAATCTGCTCTCCCTTTGAAAATTCTTCTGATGATATTTGCTTGTTCAAAAATCTCTTTGAGCATAAAATGTTTGTAGTCTCATTTAGAAGCTTCCAATAATTGCATATCCATATCTTCGATTTTTCTTTTGGTTGGGATACCATTAGCTTTGATGTGGTAGTCGTTACCCTTGAGATGAACCATATCTCCATCATCGAGATACATGAGTTTATCAGCATATCACGCAAGCGCCTGTTTATCAGACGAAAAGAAATATTCATTATTTGAGTTATAGGCAAAGAGGAGAGGGCTTCCTATTTTGACAGCAATAATTTCATCGGGTGCATACGTAGACACGATGAGTAATGCATATGCTCATCTAATTATTCCAAGTACCTTTTCTACGGTCTGCATAAAGTCACCCGTTCGATTATCTTCCAATAAATTTGCGATTACTTCACTATCGGTCTCTCCATAAAAAGCATATCATTTAGCGAGTAAATTTTGTTTTAGCTTATGATAGTTTTCTATGATACCATTGTGGACGAGATAGAAATGTTTGTTCATGTCGTGATGGGGATGCGTGTTTTCTTGAGTTACTCAGCCGTGAGTTGCTCGGCGAGTATGAGCTATTCAAAACGTAAAATTTTCTTTATCAGAAATTTCTTTAACAACTTTATTCGCCAAGTTTGAAACTTTTCCTACAGCCCTGATAAGCTTCATTGCTCATGTTTCATTTCAGACTAATAATCATGCAGAATCATATCCACGATATTCTAATCTTTCTAATCCATGCACTAGAATCTTATGTGCATCAGTACGTTGTCCTTTGTATCAAAAAATTCCACACATATTGCGTTAGCTAAAAGCCGAAAGCCAAAAGCTTTAAGCCTAAAAGAACTTAGCCGAAAGCCAGAAGCTTCAAGCCTAATTTTTCTCGATACTATTTTTTATTCTTTTTATTAGACTATTTAACATTTTATGTATTTCAATGATTTTTGTAATAACATTTTCTTACTCCTTAGAATTAAAATATTCTTCAATAATATATAGTTGTGTTTTTAATTCGCTACAACTTCCTCTTGCCATATACAAAAATCTCGCATAATCTTTATCTGTTTCTCTATCATTTCATTCTGCGATATTGCTAGCAATACTGACTACACTTCTTTGGAGCTGATCTCTAATACCATAATCATTTTTTATTTGTGAATTGTTTTTACATATTCCATAAATATCTTTCGCTAATTGAACTGATTTTTTCCAAACTTCTATATTTTCAAGTATCGCCATGCCACATACATAAAATATAAAAATAAATTATTTATTATCTTTAAGCTTTAAACTTGTAGCTTTAAGCTACTCTATTGTTTCATCTGTCAGAATATCGTGTGAGATCGTGATCTAGGAAGTATACGATAGGCCATCATAATCAATCTATTCTTTCGTCATGGAATACAAAGTAATTTTTTTCTTCTCATACAAGAAAGACTAGCTTTGACAACGTCTTCTACTTTCATTGCACTAGCGTTAAGGGAATAATTTCATCTTTGGGCAAAATTTGTAGCGGTAAAACCAGGACAGAGTGTCTGTACATAGATACCATATTTTTTGTATATTCGATAGAGATTTTGTGAAAAACTATTCAAGAATATTTTGCTAGCTGCATAGATAGGATTTCTTCATATAGCAAACATTGATGCTAAGGAAGATACGTGGATGATATTTCCATGTTTCCTTTTCTTCATGATTTTCAATGCTTGATAGGAAAGTCTCATAGCTGCTACGTCATGGACGGTAATCATATCTTCTCGTTTATTGATATCTTCATCCAAAAAATCACTATTGATACCATATCCAGCACAGTTGATCAAAATTTCTAAGTCACTCGTTTTTCTGATTTCTGCTTCAAGTTGTTGAATCTGATGTTTATCAGACAAATCCAGAAGCATAGTAGAAATATTTACCGGAAAGAGAACTTTCAAATATTTTACAAAGGTAGCCATCTGGTTTTTATCTTTGGCAACAAGTAATAAATTATATCATTGCTCAGCAAATTCTCTAGCAAATCAAGCTCATATTCCACTTGATCATCAGGTAATAATTACGGTTCATTTTCACTGCTTAATCATCTTGTATAATACTATGTAAAACTTCTTTAAGTATTTTTTTTCCTTGGGTATGTTTCCTATCTACTTCAGGATGAAATTGAAATCACCATATGGGTTTAGTTTTGTGACGGATAATTTCATAGCCATACTTAGATTTAGCGACTCATATTACTTCAGCTCATAAGGTGGTAATAGCATATTTATGTGCTTCAAATACCTTATACTCTTTTTTATCTAATCAATTTCTGACCTCAATTTCTTTCACGAGCTTCTCTGGCATGAGTGTTAATTTTGACCCAAAGGCATGAGCAATCAATTGACAGCCAAGACAGATTCATAAAAGTGGAATTTTGGTTTTTTGTATAAGTGCCAACTCTTTTGTATAATGAGATGGAGTTTCTAAAACACTATAATGTGATCATCCAGATAAGACAATAAGATCATATATTGTAGTCTCAGGGATATCAGTATATTGGCAAATAGTGATTTTTTTTCCAGGAAAGAGCTGGGCAATTTCCTGAGTATGAATACTTTCATTGTCGACGATAAGGATATTTTTCATTACTCCACTAGAATATTAAAAAGATTTATTCAGATATTTTTTCCACGATATGTTTGGTAATATTTTTTATTTTTTTATCAACTAAAGATTTTTTTTCTGTACAATATCCATAGGCTCATAACAATTTCATGTGTTGATAATGTATAAATCAAAATGTGGCCTGAAGAAGATATTTTTTATTCGTACTATCAGAACTTGCTCCTGGCATGACGAGAAATATCTTTTTATTTTTCAATCCTTGCGAGTGATACAGAGATAACGTTCTATCAATAAATATTTTGCTTATTCCACTGATATTAGCAAAATAATTTGGTGATCAAAAAACGATAATATTTGCCCATAATAAATCTTGTGTGATATCTTGCATATCATCTTTGATGGCGCAAACACCATGCTTTTCACAAAATCAGCATCATAGACAATGCTTGATATTTTTTTCTCTAATCAGAATAAACTTTTTATTTCCCTCTGATTCATCGAAAATATGTGAAAGCAGGGTATCGGTATTTCACTTTTTCGGACTTCACGAAATAAAGAGAATATTTTTCATCAAGCTAAATTACAATATTTAAAATTTTTCCTTTCACATAAATTACTTTTTTTGGTTCCCCAACAATTCGCTGGGCTATTTTTTCATCAATTTTTGCGAGCTGCATGACATCACTTTCTTCAGCTTCTTTACTGATAGTAATTGTTCCTCTGACTTTACCATTTACTTGTACAGCAATGGTTACAGTGTCGGCAACAAGATATTTTTCATCATATTTTGGCCATGTCGCTTTGGTAAATAGTGAATAGTCATTACCCAATTGCTCTCGAAGTTCTTCTGCAAGATGAGGAGCAAAGGGTGAAACTAAGATTACTAAATCTTCAAATGTTTTTCTACTAATATTTTCACACTCCGTCAAATGATTAACCAGGATCATGAGTTGTGAAATTCCAGTATTGAATCTAAATGCGTCGATATCGTCAGTTAATTTTTTTATAGACTGGTGTAAAATAACCATGGTTGTATCAGTCTCTTTTTCATCAGTTATTTTGTCTTTGAGCGCAACGATTTTTTCTAAGAATTTTTTTACTCCTTTGATTCCATTTGTACTCCATGCAATTGATTGATCAAATGGTCCCATAAACATTTCATATGCTCTCAAAACATCGGTTCCAAAATCATTGATGATGTCATCAGGATTGACCACATTTCATCGTCTTTTGGACATTTTACGTCCATCTTCTCCCATGATAAGTCCTACAGAATGGTATTCTTGGAACGGTTCTTTTTTGCTTACTACTCAGATATCATACAAAAAATTCTGCCAGAATCTTCCATAGATTATATGTCTCGTAATATGTTCTGCTCAACCGACGTAGACATCTACATTGCCTCGATATTTTTCCTTATCTTTTCCTACCAATTCCTTGTCATTATTCACATCCATATATCTGAGCCAGTATCGTGAACTTCCTGCTCGTCACGGCATAGTATTCGTTTCACGTTTTGCTTTGGTTCAGTTCGGCAATGTTACATTCACCCAATCCGTAATATTTGCAAGTGGTCATTCTTCAGTTCCGGTTGGTGCGTAATTTTCTACATCCGGTAATTCCAACGGTAATACATTTTCATCAAGCGCAACGATTTTTTTAGACGCTTGGATGATATCAAATGCTCGTCCTACAAGTCAGTTTTTATTGATCTTATCCAAATATCCTTCTTGGAAATCTCGCCCTTTTTCAAAGTCTTTCTGTGTTTTGATTCCTTTCAATGTATTTTTATTCGTGTAAATTTTTTCTATCACTTTTGTATCTTCTTCCCAGAGTGCTGCTAAATTTTTTCGTGTATATACAGTTTTTATTTTAGCAAAAACATCTGCTCCTGTTTCCTTATTTACAAATTTTACAATATCTCCTGATTTCACATCACCAAAATATCTATCAGTCTCTTCGGGGTTGAGGGCTCTAGTTTCTATAGTTTTTACTCCATCTTTAACTGCCTGTCGCGTCTTCTGATCATAAAAATGTATAGTCAACTTCGGCTCATCTTCAGTCCATACAATAGGAAATGGTTCGCCTCGATACCTCTGTCTAGAGAATACTCGGTCTTGTATTTTATAATTTACTTTGACGCCACCGATTCATTTTTCGGTTAATCGTCATTGCATTTTTTTAATCGCTTCATCACTTGTGAGTCAAGTAAATTGCTGAGAATTCATCAATACACCTTTTTCCGTATATGCAAAACCACCGTCATAAAAATATTTTCGAGACAGTTCATCATCTACAATATTAACGGTCTCAGCTACTTTATCGTACGGGATCCAATGAACTTCGTGAGTGTCTTTGGTAAAGTGTTCGTCTTCAGTTATTTCAACACGTTCATCACCTGTGAGATCAAAAACAAGTGTATTCACATGAATTTTTCTATTTACATCCTTGTGTGCTGCAAAGAAATTTGCTTGGATTTCAAAGGGTATTTGTTCGATGAATGTAATATTGGTATATCATGTTTCTTCTTTGATTTCTCTTATAGCTGCTTCAAGAGCAGTTTCACCTTCTTCGATACCTCCGATAATAAAATTTTGTGGTTTCACTCCCTCTCGATGATCTCATTTCAAGAAATGAACGAGTATGGTTTTTTCTTTGGTATTGCGGAGTATTACATGAACAGTATCTCTTTCTGTATCTTTCTTATCTTTTCTTGGAGGATTTTTTGGATCAAAAACATCTGGCATAATGCTTTGCGTAATTGGTAATTCATCCCTCGGGATAATTTCGACATCATGAAAACTTTCACTTTGTTTCGAGCTTTCATTGTGTCTCGAATTATATTTTTTTGCAAATTCAAAATCTCTTTCATCATGTGCTGGTACCGCCATAACCACCCCCGTACCATAATTTGCTAAGACATAATCAGCGACAAATACTGGTACTTTTTCTCCATTGAACGGATTGATTGCATACGCACCACAAAATATTCATGTTTTATCTTTCTGTAATTCTGTCCTTTCTAACTGACTTTTCTTATTTGCTGCTTCTTTATATATTTCAACGTTAGCTTTGTGTTCAGCTGTTGTTATTTTTTCCACAAGCGGATGTTCCGGTGCTATAGCGACAAATGACATTCCAAATACAGTATCGATACGAGTGGTATAAACACTAAAACGTTTAGAATGATCTTTATATCATGGAGCATATATTCGAGGAGAAAATTTTACTTGGTGTTCTGGAATCCCCACGGAAATACCGAAGTTTTTTGCTTCTTTACATCATTCATCTGTGCTTGTATCGAATATTTCCCCCCCAGAAAATACAACCATATTTGTTGTTCAGTCGCTATCTGCGTACCGATAACTTGGCTCTCACGTATTTCATTTAGTCTTTAAATTATTTGATAAGAATGCTATAAATTTTTTCTCATTTTTTTTATCTATCAATATTCTATAAAAATTTCATCGATCTGAATCAGTTTCCTCTATATGTGTTTCTCAAAAGGAAAGAAGTTCTTTCAATGCTGTTGGTTCAATGCTTTTTTCTATAACCATCCATGCTGCTTTATTTTTTTCTTCTGTTATTATCTTCATCTGAAATTCAGTTCATTCACTTTTCCCAATCCAGTTCCTTTCCAGGTCTTTCATAGACTCATCTCGCTGCAAATCATTCAACCCTGTCAATAATCTATCTGCGTATTTAGTAATTCTCAATACTCGTTGTTTCATGGGTTTCTGTTCTACTTCACTACCACATCTTTCACATTTACCATCATCAAGATCTTCATTAGCCAATCCTGTCATACAAGATGGACATCGATTTATTGGCTTATAATCTACATATGCCAATCTTTGTCTATTCAAATATTTTTCAATATCTTCATTAATTTTCACTTCTCAATTTTCAATTTTCAATTTGAGCGAAGCGATAGACATTGCTTTTTGTAGTTTTTCATCATAATAATGATTGTACATCTGCAAAAATATTCGTTGGGTTCGTTTAAAATATTTTGGGTCAGCAGTATTCACCGCCCTGCTTCGATCGTAGGTGGTTCAAAAATTTTCCAACTGACTGATAAATGTTTCTATATTTTGCTGGGAGACTACTTGTGGTTTCATCTTATGTTCTATCGCATATTGTTCAGTCCCAAGTCCAAAAGTATCGAATCCCATAGGATGTAATACATTGAATCCTTCGAGCATTTTTTTTCTTGCAAGACAATCGGTGGCAATGTATCCCTTTGGATGTCCTACATGCAACGCTGATCCTGAGGGGTACGGGAACATATCCAGAATATAAAATTTTGGTTTGGTGGTATCTTCCTTGACTTTATAAAGATCAGTCTCTTTCCATTTTTTTTGTCGTTTTTTGCTTACCTCTTTGAGATCCATTATTATAAAAACAATTAATAATTAAAAATGAATAATGTATAATATAGGAAACGTATTCTCAATTAATCTATGATAATAGACAATAGTGTATTTAAATGATAGATATTAAAATCATTAATTATCAATTATTCATAATTCATTAGTATATAAGTGGAGCTCCAATAATATATAAAGTCTCTAGAGTTTCAATAAAAAATGCGACAAACTACCCTTAGAGATATTCTTTCAAAGGTTTAAATTTAGATGTTTTTTTGAGCTTTTTGATTACTTTCTCTTTTATCTGTCTGACTCTTTCTTTAGTGAAACCAAGACGTCAGCTTATCTCCTCAAGAGACATTCAACTTTCCGGGTAGGGAGGAAATCAGAAAAACATATGTACGACCTGTTGTTCCTTGGGTTCAAATGTTGATAAAAATCTTTCTATATCTTTATGTATGGATTCATGCATGCTGAGTTCATGATCAGTCGCAGGAGTAGTTGACTGCATCATATCTCCTACACTTTCTCAAGTACCATCTTCTGAGGGATACAAATCAAGAGAGGTAGGGTGTGGATAATGTTGGAGCAGTGTAGTGATTTTTTTTTCATCCATTTCCAAGGCGATACCCAATTCTTCTGGGGTAGGTTCTCTTTCAAATTCTTGTTCAAGCTTGCCTTGCATTTTGCGAATTTTATTCAAATTTCCTATTTGATTGAGGGGAAGTCTGACGATTTTTGCTTGTTCAGCAATAGCTTGCAGGATAGATTGTCTAATCCGTCGTACCGCATACGAGATAAATTTAAACCCTCTCGTTTCATCAAATCTATGTGCAGCTTTGACGAGTCAGACGTTTCCTTCATTGATGAGATCGGGAAGCGAGAGTCATTGGTTCTGATATTGTTTAGCTACAGAAACAACGAATCTTAGATTGGCTTTGACGAGTTTTTCCAAAGCTTGTTGGTTGCCTTGTTTTATTTTTTGCGCTAACTCAACCTCCTGAATGGCGTCAATCAATTCTTCTTTTGCAACTTCTTGAAGATATTTATCAAGAGATGCTGACTCGCGAGTAGTTATGCTTTGCTGTATTTTCAATTGCCTCATATCTATATCTACGAAATAAAGTAGAGATAAAGATACTTATTTAAAGAAAAATGTCAATAGTTATGGTAGGTATTATGCTGCTATTTTGTTTTTTACTGGGAATTTTACATTGAAAAACTAGACTTAAACTATAAATACTAGATAACTTAGAAACCTAGATGCTTATCGGTGTAACAAATCCAACTATATAATCATCTATGCCCTTAATTATCTAATGGTCTATCGTTTTATCGTTTTATAGTTTGTTTTGGCTAGAAGAAGAAAAAAAAATATCGTCTTAAATAAATTCAAACTCGGAATAAGTCTCACTGTTTTATGATCATTATTTTTTTTCTCGCTTTATTTTGCAGAATGATCTCCGGTAATAATGTTTCTCAGAACATATGCGAGTATTGCGTTTGGACAGATTGGACTCTATGTTTTTTTTGCTTTGTGTTTTCTCGTCGGCATACTTATTATAGCCAAAGGACATTTGATGAAATTACTCATCAGACAGTTTATGGTGATCATTGTTATCATCTCTGCGGTGATAAATTTTCCTATCATTGACGGCGATGTAGCGAAATATGAAAATTTCGGATGATATATTTCTTGGCCAGTGATTGCAGTATTACAAATAATGTTTGGGGGTAAAGCTGTAGCAACAAAATCATTTATTATTATTCTTCTGGTCCTTGCAGTCGTGTGGATTCTCTATTCACTCAATTTTTCATTTCCCAAGATTAGCCTCAAATCAGAAAATAAGCCAAAAGCTTCAAATTCAAAGCCTAAATCATCAAGATATGAAGAAGAAGATGAGGAAGAAGAAACGAAGGAAAAACCAAATTTTTGACAGCCAGTTTCTCGTTCATTGATAAAATCATTAATCAAAGACAAACTCCAAAGAAAAATAGAAGAAAAAGAACATATCAAAGAAAGAAAAATCAGACCGACTATAAATTTTTCTTGAGAGAAACCTACATTCAATCATGCTATTCTCGAGACTAATGCTGATCAAGCGGTGACCATCGACGAAACATTTCTTATGGAAAAAGCAAAAGCATTACAAAATAAATTGATGGAATTCAACGTTCCGATTATGATCGAGTGATTTGATATCGGGCCTTCCATCGTACAAATAAGGGTGAAACCTGATGAAGGAATTAAACTCTCTACCATAGAAAGTTTGACGAATGATATCTCACTTTCCCTCAAATCCAAGTCGGTAAGAATTATTGCTCCTATTCCGGGCACGGATTGTATTGGGATCCAATTGCCAAATCCCAAGCCACTTATGGTGCATTTAGCAGATATTTTGAGTACGACAGAATTTGCCAATGACATGAAAAAATCTGATAATAATCTCGCACTCGGAAAAGCAATTGATGGATCTATCATTATCAAGACACTAGAGTCTATGCCACATTTGCTTGTTGCATGAGCGACCGGTTCAGGAAAATCCGTCGGAGTAAATGATTTCATCTTATCATTGATGTATCAAAATACACCTTCTGAACTAAAATTCCTCATGGTCGATCCGAAACAGGTAGAATTGGAACTCTATGCAGGACTACCTTATTTGCTCGCACCGATAGTTTTCGAGCCAGAAAAAGCACTGAAATTACTCAAACGAACAGAACAAGAGATGGAAAGAAGATATGGAATACTCAAAGAAAATAGGGTAAAAAATATCGATGAATATAATCAGAAAATTAGCGGTTGAGAAAAAATGTTTCGTATCATATTTGTTATCGATGAACTTGCATCTATGATGTTGTCCAAGGCCAAGAGAGATGTTGAAAACTGTATTACACACATATCAGCAAAAGCACGTGCAGTAGGAATTCATCTCATCATCGCGACACAAAGACCATCAGTTGATGTTATTACCGGACTTATCAAGGCAAATATTCCCACAAGAATCGCTTTTGGCACGGTGTCAGAAATAGATAGTAGAACAATTCTCGGAAGAAAGTGAGCGGAGACATTGCTCGGAAAGTGAGATATGCTATATATGGATCCATCGACGAAATCACCGATAAGAATCCAGGCGCCATTTATCTCCACAGAAGAAATAGAAAAAGTAGTGATGACACTCAAAAATAAATATATGGGGGGTCTCACCGAAGAAGATATTTACAACCAGGAAATAGTCGCTTTGTTGGAAAATAAACTTGAAGCGGGGCAACAACTTTTTGGTAGTAGTAATGGAGATAATGATGATGAATTAGTAGAAAGAGCGATACAAGTTATCTCCACGACAAGAAAAGCTTCAGCAACATTACTCCAAAGGAAGCTTGGTGTGGGATTTGCTCGCGCCGCAAGGATCATGGATATTCTAGAAGAAAAATGAGTAATCTGACCACAAGACGGCGCTAAGCCGAGAGACATCTTTATTTAAAATAATAATTTATAAATAATATGTAGAAGAAAATTTCTATTGTTTTTAGGTATTCATTATTTATTCTTCGCTGAAATAACTATACCACAAATTAAATAATTGGCAAGTAAATCTGATCATATCTGGTCAGGTTTTTTGTTTTTAAAAATTTATGGAATACACTTATACTATATATGCAAAGGATAGCATTATCATTTATATTATGAAATCTCTACACATGAAGGCACTGGGTACAAACAATATATTCAAAAACATGGCACGATTTCTTCTTGGTCTATCGTGAGTGTTTTTCGTTACTATGGCATTTGAGATTGTTCCTATTGCGCCCAATAGTATCAATTTTTTGAAGACAATATTTCTTACAAGCAATTGAAGCAATACCGCTACTACAGGAATTGTTTTGGAATGATCTGGTGGCAATGGATGGTTCAAATGAAGTTTAACGATAGATAGTTTACCAAATGTTGTAGTATTGGGAACCAATGCGAGTGGAAAATTGATAGCATCGACAAGCGGTGCAATATATAATTTTATCAGTGGATTTTCATTGAGTTGACCTACATGAGCAACGGGAATAAATGGAACTTCAGTGACAAGTTGATGGATAAATGGTGGAATATTATATTTACAATATTCATGAGTAAACGGAACATGAGTATGGACCTTAGGGCAAGTACAGTGAGCAACGTGAGCAATCGGAAATACGTGATCACAGTGAATACAAGGGATACAGTGAATTCAATGAATGAAATGAGATACGTGAGTAGCATGATCAGCAGGAATAAACGGAAGTAATGGTGCAATATGAGCGACAGGAAATACATGATTGCAGTGAATTCAATGATTGCAAGGAATAAAATGAGATACATGATTACAATGAACACAATGAAATACATGAGCGAAATGAGATACTTGAACTCAATGATTACAAGGAATACAAGGAAATATATGAGCGACGTGAGCAACATGAGCAATGCCGGATCATAGTCGATCATGAACATATTTAAGATTTCAAAATCCATTGGGATGACGAAATAGTTTTGTAAACTTGATATGACCAGCAGGAGCACAATGAACACCAGGGCATATTACGGTAATAAATATTACACAGACAGGAGAGTTCTATACAAATGGACAATGTAGTAGTACAGGGAACGTGGTAAGTTTTTATGCTGATAGCAATGATAGTCTTGATTATAATTTGGGAGATATGTTTTTATGATCAACAATAATCTGTTCAGCAGGTTGAGTAGGACCGCAGTGAATACAAGGAATCACAGGAGCGAAATGAAATACAGGCGATATCTGACCTGTATGAGCAAAATGAGACACATGAGCACAATGATTGCAAGGTATTCAAGGAATAAAATGAGATACATGAACACAATGATTACAGTGAGATATATGACCAAGAGGAAATACGTGAGCACAATGATTAATATGATTAACGTGACCTACATGAGCAACGGGAACAGAAATAGAGATGTGAGCAAGTGCAAATTATCTTCAACGAAGATATGTATGATGATGACGAATAAATTTAATTTCATTAACATCAATTACATGACCGCAAGGTATACAATGAACACCGGGGCATATTACGGTAATAAATATTACACAGACAGGAGAGCTCTATACAAACGGACAGTGTAGTGGCACAGGAAATATTATAAGTTTTTATTCAGATAGTAATGATAATTATGTGTATGATGGAGGAGATATGTTACTTAATCAGACAATAATCTGTTCAGCATGATGAGTAGGACCACAGTGAATACAAGGGAACACCTGAGCACAATGACTACAAGGAATACAAGGAAATACTTGAGCGAAATGAGATACATGATCGCAGTGAATACAAGGAATACAATGAAATATATGAGCGACAGGATGAACATGAGCAACGTGAACCACATGAGCAATACCAAATCATGAACGATCATGAACATTTTTGAGATTTCAAAATCCATTGGGATGACGAAATAGTTTTGTAAATTTGATATGACCAGCAGGAGCACAATGAACACCAGGGCATATTACGGTAATAAATATTACACAGACAGGAGAGCTCTATACAAACGGACAGTGTAGTGGCACAGGAAATATTATAAGTTTTTATTCAGATAGTAATGATAATTATGTGTATGATGGAGGAGATATGTTACTTAATCAGACAATAATCTGTTCAGCATGATGAGTAGGACCACAGTGAATACAAGGGAACACCTGAGCACAATGACTACAAGGACTACAAGGAAATACTTGAGCGAAATGAGATACATGATCGCAGTGAATACAAGGGATACAGTGATTGCAGTGAATACAATGATTGATATGATTAACATGACCTACATGAGCGACGTGAGCGAAATGAGATACATGATCACAGTGAATACAAGGGATACAGTGATTGCAGTGAATACAATGATTGATATGATTAACATGACCTACATGAGCGACGTGAGCGAAATGAGATACATGATCACAGTGAATTCAATGAATACAAGGAAACACGTGAACGAAATGAGATACCTGAGTACAATGATTACAAGGAATACAATGAAATATATGAGCGACAGGATGAACATGAGCAACGTGAACTACATGAGCAATACCAAATCACGAACGATCATGAACATTTTTGAGATTTCAAAATCCATTGGGATGACGAAATAGTTTTGTAAATTTGATATGACCAGCAGGAGCACAATGAACACCAGGGCATATTACGGTAATAAATATTACACAGACAGGAGAGCTCTATACAAACGGACAGTGTAGTGGCACAGGAAATATTATAAGTTTTTATTCAGATAGTAATGATAATTATGTGTATGATGGAGGAGATATGTTACTTAATCAGACAATAATCTGTTCAGCATGATGAGTAGGACCACAGTGAATACAAGGGAACACCTGAGCACAATGACTACAAGGAATACAAGGAAATACTTGAGCGAAATGAGATACATGATCGCAGTGAATACAAGGGATACAGTGATTGCAGTGAATACAATGATTGATAGGAGTAACATGACCTACATGAGCGACGTGAGCGAAATGAGATACATGATCACAGTGAATACAAGGGATACAGTGATTGCAGTGAATACAATGATTGATATGATTAACATGACCTACATGAGCGACGTGAGCGAAATGAGATACATGATTACAGTGAATACAAGGGATACAGTGATTGCAGTGAATACAATGATTGATAGGAGTAACATGACCTACATGAGCGACGTGAGCGAAATGAGATACATGATCACAGTGAATACAAGGAATACAGTGACTACAGTGAATACAATGATTAATATGATTAACATGACCTACATGAGCGACGTGAGCGAAATGAGATACATGATTACAGTGAATACAAGGGATACAGTGATTGCAGTGAATACAATGATTGATAGGAGTAACATGACCTACATGAGCGACGTGAGCGAAATGAGATACATGATCACAGTGAATACAAGGAATACAGTGACTACAGTGAATACAATGATTAATATGATTAACATGACCTACATGAGCGACGTGAGCGAAATGAGATACATGATCACAGTGAATACAAGGGATACAGTGATTGCAGTGAATACAATGACTGATATGATTAACATGACCTACATGAGCGACGTGAGCGAAATGAGATACATGATCACAGTGAATACAAGGGATACAGTGATTGCAGTGAATACAATGATTGATATGATTAACATGACCTACATGAGCGACGTGAGCGAAATGAGATACATGATCACAGTGAATACAAGGGATACAGTGATTGCAGTGAATACAATGATTGATATGATTAACATGACCTACATGAGCAACGTGAGCGAAATGAGATACATGATCGCAGTGAATACAAGGGATACAGTGACTACAGTGAGTTGCTTGATTAGATTGATTAACGTGAGCGAAATGAGATACATGATTGCAGTGAATACAGGGGATACAATGACTACAGTGAACACAATGATTAATATGATTAACATGACCTACATGAGCAACGTGAGCGAAATGAGATACATGATTGCAGTGAATACAAGGGATACAATGATTGCAGTGAATACAATGATTGATAGGAAATACCTGAGCAACATGACCAGCAGGACCCAATTATTATACGACAGGTATAAATTTTGATAATACAACCAATAAGCTTACCTTATATGTAAGTGGAGCTACTATCGTATCAGGATATATCAATCTTTCCGGTGTAAATAATCGGAATACTGCATATAATTGGTACAATACTACAGGTATTGCTATAAATTGATTGGCTTCTTTGAGTTGTCCTATATGACAGATTCCAAAATCCAATGGTACATCAAGTTGGTATTGTAGTCCAGATTTGACATGAGCTGGAGGATGATCACCACTCTGGACTATGACTGGTAGTAATATGTATAATAATAATATTTGATCATTCGTTGGTATCGGGACAACTTCACCATCAGCAAGTCTCCAAGTAGTAGGAAATTTTATAGCGGGTGATGGTGGTGTTATTTTTGCTTGAACTGATTCTAGTATAGCGGGATGATATGGAAATAAACTTGAAGGTAATTATGCCATTATTTGAGGAGGTTTACAAAATGAAATAGCTCCATGAGGTGGATATGATACTGCTGGATCATTTATTTGATGATGATGATATAACTATATATCAGGTACATGATCATTTATTTGATGATGATGATATAACTATATCTATAATCATGGATCCAGTATAGTTGGAGGAACTAATAACACTATAAATGGAAATAGAGATTTTATTGGATGATGATATACTAATTCTATTCTATCATCAACTGTTCGTTCATTTATCTGATGATGATGATCAAATACCATTGATGGTAGATCAGATTATTCATTTATTTGATGATGAGGATCCAACAATATTGTTGGATGAGCAACATATTCTTTTATCCCTTGATGATATAATAATCTTATTAATGGTGGATCGTATAGTTTTGCAGGAGGAATAGATGCTCAAGCATTACATAATAATAGTTTTGTGCGAAACGCAACAAATAGCACATTTTCTACTGCTCACCAAGGAAGCTTTATTATAAATGTTCCCTATGATGGTCGTACACCTATGTGATGAGTAGGTATCAATACCAATAATCCAGGAGCAGCATTGGATGTAAGTGGAGATATAATAGGCAGATGAGGACTTATGTCAAACTGAAAAATAACGGCAAATGTAGGTATAGATGTAATGTCAGGAAAGGTAAGCACGCCAAATGTATATCTCTATAATGATTATACTGTTGTATCTGCTGCCAGTTGTTCTTATCCAGGAACTATGGTCTTCAATGGAAATAATTTTTATGGATGTACAAGCAGTGGTGTACGAAAAAGATTAGACAATTAAAAAAATTATATCTAAAAACTACTATATATTCTGTTATTTTTTAAGTAATATTGCATCATAAAAACAAAAAATAACAAGTAAATCTAGCTCGCAAGGGCTAGATTTTTTGTATTTATACCTATCGGGAGTATACTTAGAATAAGCAGAAAATCTAAAATCATAATAAAGTAGTTCATATTTATTATTTATTATTTCAAAAATGAGTTTCACTCACAAAAATCTC
>Ga0194052_1000641_pt1 | contig 21528 bp, 20 predicted proteins | sample SepL226m_MetaG_FD_160117 | JGI IMG/M metagenome (GOLD analysis project Ga0194052, IMG submission 160117) | Anoxic zone freshwater microbial communities from boreal shield lake in IISD Experimental Lakes Area, Ontario, Canada - Sep2016-L227-6m | ecosystem: Environmental > Aquatic > Freshwater >...
GAACAGGGGCGCACCACCGGTGTAGATCTGCGAGCAGGCCTCGGTCATTCCGTACGAAGAGGCCAGCGGCACTGACGCGGACGCCGCTCGAGCGATCAGCTCGGCGCTTATTGGCCCGCCACCAAGCAGCACCCAGCGCAGCGACGGCGGTCCGCTCAGCCCTGCATCGAGGAGCCTTTGCAGAGTCGTCGGAACCAGCGAGATCAGCGTGGGACCATTCTCATGACTGAGCTCGGCCAGGATTGCGGCCTGGTCGAACCGCTCGTGGATCAAAGCTTCAGTTGCATAAATCGCCGAGCGAATCAAAATTGATAGCCCGCCTACGTGAGTTAAAGGAAGACAGCAGAGCCAGCGTTCCTCCCGGTCTAAACCGAGTGCCACTGCGGATCCTGCCGCGCTCCACCAGAAGTTCCCGTAGCTCAGCGCCACTTCTTTAGCTGCCCCGCTACTGCCCGAGCTAAAGATGATCACGGCAGTTGCCGAGAGGTCGTGATGGCTGTCTAGCTTGACCGCGGGGTCCTCATGGCCATCCAGCGGTCGGTCGACGACGACTCGCGCCCGGTCCGTCCTGTCGGCGAGCTGATCCGCGGGAAGGTCCGGCGAAGCCGGGACAGCGACGGCGCCGAGCAGCAGCGTCGCGTGGAAGACGACGGCGAACTGTTCGCCGGGCGCCAGCACAACCGCGACGCGATCACCGCGGACTACTCCGAGCGCACTGAGCTGCCGCGCCGCGCGTTGAACCGCGAGCAGCAGCTGGCCGTAAGTTAAGTTGTTGACGGCTAACTGCTGCGGCTTCGTTGCCGCAGCGCGCGGTAGCCACGCATCCACAAGCACATACAGAAAGCTAGCCTGTTGCACCTATGAGCGACCAGACGACAATTAGGCCCGCCGCACAATGGACGGCTGCTGGCGACTACAGCGACATCCACTACGAGCTGAGCGGAGACGGGATCGCCAAGATCACTATTAACCGCCCAGAGGCGCGCAACGCGTTCCGCCCGCAGACGCTGTTCCAGCTAAGTGAAGCGTTCAACCGAGCCCAGAATGACCCTGACGTCGGCGTGATCATTCTCACCGGCCAAGGCGATCTCGCGTTCTGCTCCGGCGGCGACCAGCGGATCCGCGGCGACGACGGCTACATCGGCGACGACGCGATGGCTGAGAAGGGCATCGGCCGGCTGAATGTGCTCGACCTACAGATCCAGATGCGCCGCTGCCCGAAGCCAATCGTCGCAATGATCGCCGGCTTTGCAATTGGGGGCGGGCACATTCTGCACATCTGCTGCGACCTCTCGATCGCAGCCGACAATGCACGCTTCGGCCAAACCGGGCCGCGCGTCGGATCGTTCGACGGCGGATTTGGCTCCGGCCTGTTGGCACGTCAGATTGGCCAGAAGCGAGCCAAGGAGATTTGGTTCCTTTGCCGCCAATACGATGCCCAGAAGGCGCTCGACTGGGGCCTCGTTAACAACGTTGTCCCGCTCGAAGCGCTCGAGGAAGAGACCGTTCAGTGGTGCCGCGAGATGCTCGATCTGTCACCGATGGCACTGCGAATGCTCAAAGCGTCGTTCAACGCTGCCGACGACGGGCTCGCTGGCGTTCAGCAACTTGCCGGGGACGCAACACTGCTCTTCTATATGTCCGAAGAGGCACAGGAAGGGCGCAACGCGTACGTCGAGAAACGCAAGCCAGACTTTTCGAAGTTCCCGAAGCGGCCTTAGACACGTGACTGCAGAACGAACGCAGAAGAACCCGGGGACTCTGTCCGGGCTCCAGATCTGGCTGATTGCCGCGCGCCCGCGAACGCTTCCGGCGGCCGTCGCACCGGTCCTCGTGGGAACCGCGCTTGCATGGACCAACGGAGAGATCAACTGGTTCGCATTCGTGGCAGCGGCGTTCGGCGCGCTTTTTATTCAGGTCGGCACAAACCTCTCCAACGATTACTCAGATGCACGCCGTGGTGCTGACACCGAGGAGCGACTCGGCCCGGTTCGCGTCACCGCCGGCGGACTCGTTCCGCCCAAACAGGTACTGATCGCGACCTATGCAAGCTTCGCAATGGCGGTCCTCTGCGGCGTCTACCTGATCATCATTGCCGGGCCGGTATTGCTTTTGATTGGAGCCGCCTCGATCCTCGCTGGAGTGCTTTACACCGGCGGGCCAAGGCCCTACGGGTACGAAGGATTTGGCGAACTGTTCGTCTTCACGTTCTTTGGGATCGTCGCCGTTACCGGCTCGTACTACGTGCAGCGACAGGCGCTCGAATGGGAAGCGTTCGCGCTGGCGGTCCCGGTCGGCCTTTTGGCTTCAGCGATTCTCGTCGTCAACAACGTCCGTGACCTCGAAACCGATCGCCGCGCGGGAAAGCGCACGCTTGCTGTCAGGCTCGGGCGCGCCAACACACGCCGACTCTTTGGGGCGATGGTTGTGCTCGCCTACCCCACGGCGCTGCTGCCGACCTTCTTTGGTTCGTTCAACGCCTGGCCGGTACTAATCGTCCTCACAGTTCCGATCGCAGTGGCGCTCGTCCGCACAGTCGCGTCCCACACCGACGGGCCGACGCTGAACTCTGCGCTAGCTCGCGCGGGCATGCTCGAGCTGGCGTTCTGCGTGCTGCTCACGGCCGGGCTACTACTGAATTAGTGATGGAGACCGACCTCGAACGCATCTCGCTCACGCTTAGTGAGCCCTTGGCGACCGCGGGAGGTCTGATTGACCAGCGCGAGCTGATGCTCGTCTGCCTCACCGGTGAGCACGGAATGATTGGCTGGGGCGAAGCTGCGCCGCTTGAGCCGTACGACGGGGTTAGCGATAAGCGCTGTAGTGACGCGCTCGCCAAGCAGCTGGCTGCAATTGAGAGTGCGCCCCGGGGGGCGACCGGGGCCGTGCTTCTTGAAGCCGCGCGCAGCGCTGATCCGCTTCCACAGGCGCTTGCGGCAATAGATACTGCTCTGTGGGACCTAGCCGGGCAGCGAGAGGGCAAACCGCTCGCCTCCCTGCTGGCCGCTGAGCCACTCGCCCGGGTGCCCGTAAACGCGGTAATCGGGGCCGACGACCCCGAAGCTGCTGCTTCAGCGGCGAGGGCCTCCGTCGCGGCTGGCTTCACAACATTGAAGGTGAAGGTTGGCACGCCGACCGACGTTGAGCGCCTTGAGGCAATCCGCGTTGCGATCGGGCCCGAGGTTGCGATCCGAATTGACGCCAACGGCGCCTGGTCGGTCGCGCAGGCGCTTGAAGCACTGGAGGCGCTCGAGCCGTTCGGCATCGAGTTTGCCGAGGAGCCGGTTAGCGGCATCGCTCAATTCGAAGAACTCAAGGGCCGGACTGCGATTGCGATCGCGATTGATGAAAGCTGCGACGAACCGGGGGCACTGGCGAGCGCCGCAGCTGACCTGGTCTGCCTAAAACTAAGCCGCGCGGGCGGTGTATCTGGCCTGCTGGCGCAAGCCGCCGTGGTCCGCGCAAGCGGCGCTGAGCCGTACGTGGCGTCGACCCTCGACGGCGCGGTTGGGATCGCAGCGGCGCTGCACGCGGCCGCTGCGCTGTCAATCACGATCCCTTGCGGGCTTGCGACACTCGAGCGCTTCGATGGAATTGACGGCGGCCTACTCGCCCCAAGCGCGGGAGCGATCACGATCCCTATTGGCTCCGGTCTCGGCGTCGGGCCGGCAGAGGGCTAAGCCGCCGAGAGAAGCGCGGCCAGCTCTCCGGGCGCATTACGAGGGATAGCGTGGCCTGCGCCGGGAATGATCATCAACTGGCTGGACTGGATCGACTGGCTGAGCTGCTCAGCGAGCGCGACGTACTGTCGGTCGTGTTCGCCGGCGATCACCGTCGTGGGCATGTCGACCTCGCCAAGCCGCCCCCAGACTGGTTCCATCAAACCGACGCTTAGACCGCGTAGGGCGCGGGCAAGCCCGACGGGCGTGTTCTTCTTGATCTCGCTGCGCGCCGCTGCGTTCACCTCGGCGCGGTCTCCGCAAAACAATGGCCCCGCAAGCCATGAGTCCGCAAACTCTGCGATTGAGCTCGTCTCGATCTCGCTAGCAAGCGCGAGGTCGCGTTCCAACCGCAGCTCCCTATCAGCCGCATCGGAAAGTCCAGCTGTCGTCGACACGAGCACTAGGCGTTCTACACGTTCGGGTGCGGCGAGCGCGAGCTGAAGCGCTATTCGCCCGCCCATTGAGTAGCCGACAAGCGTGAACCGTTGAGGCGCGGCGGCCAGCAGATCGCTGATGCAGAGATCGAATGAGATTGGCGAGGCGCCGGCGGTTTGGCCGTGTCCTCTCAGGTCAACGGCCAGCGGTCGGTAGCGTTTGCGGTCAAGCAGCGCGCTAACGGCGTCCCAGCTGCCGGCCGTACCAGCAAACCCATGCACAAGAAGAGCCGTATCCATTAGTAGAAGCATCATGACCGCAGCCAACGACAGCCACCTTCTCCTCCGCGCCTTCTGCGACGAACTAGCACGCTGCGGCGTCGCCGGTGCGGTTACCTCGCCTGGCTCGCGCTCCACGCCGCTTGTGGCCGCGCTGACGGCCGACGGAGGCTTTCCGGTCTTTTCGCAGATCGATGAACGCTCAGCAGGATTCTTCGCGCTCGGGCTTGCCAAAGCGACAGGTGTCCCCGCCTTGCTCGCATGTACCTCGGGCACAGCAGCAGCTAACTATCTGCCTGCGGTGATTGAGGCTTACGAAGCCCGCGTGCCGTTGATTGTCTGCACCTGCGACCGCCCGCCGGAGCTGCGCGCCATCGGAGCGGGCCAAACGATCGACCAGGTCAAGCTTTACGGCGACAACGTCCTCTCCTTCACGGAGGTCGGGGTCGATGCAATGGATGAAGCGACCGGCCGCTGGATCCGCTCGCTCGCGTGCCGTGCAGCGTGGACTGCGCTTGGTCGTCGACGCGGCCCCGTGCACCTGAACTTCCCGTTCAGGGAGCCGCTGATCGCACCGGCTGAGCTACCGCCGCCAACAGATGTCGAGATCGGCCGCTCAGACCGCCGCCCGTGGACTGCACGGGCAGGATCATTTGGCGACCCGGTCCTCGCTGCTGACCTCGTCGGTCCAATCGTTTCGTCGGCCCCAAAGGGCGTGCTAATCGCCGGCCGGGTCGAAGGAGGCCTGAACGGACCGCGCCTGGCAGCCGCCGTAAAGGCCTTCAGCGAGGCCAGCGGCTGGCCGGTCCTAGCCGATCCACTTAGCGGCGCGCGTAGCGGGGACGTCTCTATCGCTCACTACGACGCGCTCCTGCGCGCGGCACCGCTTGCCCTCAGCGCCCAGCCCACCGCCGTGCTGCGTTTTGGCGACATGCCGACTTCGAAGTCACTCCGCACCTGGCTAGCGGGGTTGGAAGCGGTTCAGGTCCTGATCGACCCAGAGATGGCCTGGCAGGACCCGGCGGCGCAGATCGACCTAGTGGTTGACGCTCAGCCTGCGGCTCTCCTAGAGCTTCTTGCTGAGCAAGCAACGGTGGGCGACGCACCGTGGGGATCCGGCTGGCAGCAGGCCGATAAGTTGGCTCGTGAGGCCATCGATGACGCTCTCGGCGACAGACTCACCGAGCCAGCGATCGCTCGGCAACTCGGCTCCCAGCTCCCGCCGGACGCGACTTTGGTTGTTGCATCTTCAATGCCGGTTCGCGACGTGGAATCGTTCTTCCCTAATCGCGATGAGCCAATCAGGGTTATGAGCAATAGAGGCGCAAACGGGATCGATGGAACGATCGCAACCGCTTACGGCATTGCGGCAGCTAGCAATGGGCCGACAGTGCTCCTCACAGGCGACGTAGCATTCGCTCACGACATCGGTTCGCTACTCAGCGCTCGGCGCCTCGCGATACCGCTCACGATCGTGCTGATCGACAACGACGGCGGAGGGATCTTTGACTTCCTCGAGGTGGCGGGTGAGGACCGCTACTACGAGCACCACGTGCTCACGCCAACAGGGCTCGATTTTGCCGCCGCCGCTGCGACCTTCGGCCTGCATCTACTTGAGCCGACGACGCTAGAAGAACTTGCGGCCGCGGTTGAGTACGGAATTACTAGCGACGGAACTCAGCTGATCCATCTGCGAACGGAGCGCGCAGCAAACGTGGCGTTACACGGCGAGTTGTGGCGCGCCGTGGCTGTCGCTCTCGCGCGCTAGGAAGCCAGAACCGGGAGCAGCGCAGCGAGCTTGACCTCGGTCTCAGCGAGCTCGGCAGCCGGGTCTGACGCTCCGACCACGCCGACCCCGGCGTAACACCGCGCAACGTTGCCGCCAAGTAGCGCGCAGCGGAGCGCAACGCAGAACTCACCATCACCGCTTAGGTCGGACCAGCCGACAGGACCCGCGTACCAGCCCCGATCGAGTCCTTCGAGCGCGGGGATCAAGGGTGCAGCGGCATTGTGCGGCTCACCGCCAACGGCAGGGGTCGGGTGGAGCGCGCCGGCTAATTCGATTGCTCCGACAGGCTCGCGCAACTGCGAACGGATTGGCGTGGCGAGGTGCTGAATGTTGGCAATCTGAGCGATCACCGGCTCGTCCGGCGCCGTTACCCAGACACTCAGCGGCTGGAGTGTTTCGACGATTCGCCTCACGACAATTGCTTGCTCCTCTCGATCCTTATCGGAACGTAAGAGCTGTTCGCCAAGATGGCTGTCGACTGCTGGATCGGCACTGCGGCGGGTAGAGCCCGCTAGCGCGAGCGTTGTGGCGCGCATCCCTTCGCGCCGAACGAGCAATTCCGGGCTGGCAGCGATCAACGTCTTATCGCCGCGGCCAACGGCAAAGACGTGGCATCCTCCGAAAGCCTCGCGGAGGACCGCAAAGATCGCCGGCGCAATGAACGGCTGTGCCGCCAGGATCTGCACTTCGCGCGCGAGCACGATCTTTTCGATCTGCCCGGCCTCTATTAGCCCTACGGCCCGTGCCACCGCCTGCTCGTAGTGTTCCGGCGGCATTGTGCCGACGACGCGACTGCTGTGAGAGGGGTTTGGGTCGAGCATCGGGAGCGGGCTGTACGTCAGGTCCGCGGCGCGCCGCAGGAGCCGACCGGCGACTTCATCTGGGTCATCATCAGCGCCGACGATCGCGTTCAGCGTCATCGTTGCCTCGCCGCCGCTCCGGTTAATCGAGACCACAGGCAGAACGAGTGACGTCGGCGCGAAGCCGGACCAATGCGGTGCGCTGCCGCCATCGTCTGCAAAAGCGAATCCGCCTACGACGACCGGCCCGCTTCCAGGCGTACCTGACAGAGCGTCGCAGTGTGCGCTGCGCGCAACGGCGCTCCATTGCGCGCCCGCGGCCAGAAAGCGATCGGCTCCCGACGGATCGATTAGCTTCGCGCATCCAAGAGCAGCCAGCGCCGCGCTCTCGCGCTCCGGCTGCTCAAAACAGAACCACGGTTCGTCGCCTTGCCTTGAAGCGGCGACCACAGCGCTTGGATCGGTGGTTGCCGGGAGCGCTACGGTCACGGCGGCCAGAACCTCCGCGCGCTGCCCGCGGCGCGCCTCTTTCACGGCCGCGGTCACGTGCGCTAACAAGCGCTCCGCATCCGGCGCGTCCAGAGCAAACGCGCCGCCACTCTCGAAACTGGTTTTAGTCATCTGATCCATATACGGACCAACCAGCTGCGCCGACCGCCGCGCCCTTAAGTCTCGTCGCGGCCGCGCGCGATTGCGATCTCGCCGGTGCGCATCATCTCGACGAGGCCGAACGGTTTGAGCATCTCGTCGAATGCCGTGATTTTCTCCGTCGTACCCGTGACCTCAAAGATAACTGAGTCTTTGCTGACATCGACAACCTTGCCGCGGAAGATGTCGCAGATCTGCATCACTTCGGCGCGCCGCGGGCCATCGACTGTGACTTTGAAGAGCGCAAGTTCGCGCGCCAAACTGTCCCCTGGCTCGAGGTCGCGGATCTTGATTACGTTCACCAGCTTGTGCAGCTGCTTAGTGACCTGATCAATTGGGTGCAGAGCACCGTCGACGGTCAGCGTGATCCGCGAAATTGCATCGTCGTCCGTTGGGCCGACTGCGAGCGTGTCGATGTTGAAACCGCGGCGCGTGAAAAGCCCGGCCACTCGAGTCAGTACACCGGGTTTATTCTCGACCAGAATCGAAAGCACGTGCTTTCGCCCGCTGCGAACTCCAACGCTTGCATGCAGATCGTCGAGGCTCAGGGTCTCTGACGTACCACCCTCGGCGTTCATCATCCGACCATGTCGCGCGCTGGCATGCCAGGCGAGATCATTGGGTACACGTTCTCTTCTTCGGTCACGCGGACGTCAACGACAACCGGGCCCGGCGTTGCGATTGCAGAGCGCAGGTCGTCAACAAGCGTTGACTTGTCTGTCAAACGGACACCGGTTGCGCCGTACGCTTCAGCGAGCTTGACAAAGTCGGGGTAGTCGCCCATATCGACGTGCGAGTAGCGCTTCTCCCAGAACAGCTCCTGCCACTGGCGCACCATCCCGAGACAGCCGTTGTTCATGATCAGCACCTTGACGTCGATCCCCTCCTGCGAACAAGCGGCGAGCTCCTGCATGTTCATCTGGATTGACCCGTCGCCAGCGATCAAAACAACGTCCTGATCCGGGCAGCCGATCTTCGCTCCCATTGCAGCGGGTAGGCCGAAGCCCATCGTCCCGAGGCCGCCGGAGTTAATCCAGCGGCGCGGCTCAGGGAAGTGGTAATACTGCGCCGTCCACATCTGGTGCTGGCCGACGTCGGAGCAGACGATCGCGTTGCCGCCCGTGGCCTCGTACACGGCCTCGACCATGTACTGCGGACGAATCTCGTTGTCGTCGGTGTCGGTGTAAGTGAGCGGGAACTCTTTCTTCCAACCCTCGATCTTGGCGAGCCAATCATCAAGCCGCGTGCTGTCGGCACCGAGCGCGCGGTACTCAGACGTTAGGTGCGGCAGGATTGATTTCACGTCGCCCACGATCGGGATGTGTGCCGGGACGTTCTTAGAGATCTCAGCTGGATCGACATCAATGTGGATGAACTTGGCGTGCGGAGCAAACTCGTCGAGTTTGCCTGTGATGCGATCGTCAAAGCGCGCACCGATTGCGCAAATCAAGTCGGCTTGATCCATCGAATAGTTAGCCGCCCGAGTGCCATGCATGCCCAGCATGCCGAGCCACTGCGGCCCTTCCGAAGGGAATGAGCCAAGCCCCATCAGCGTGCTGGTCACCGGGAAACGGTCACTGGCAGCGAGCGCGCGAAGCTCTTCCGAAGCGTCGCCCAGGACAACTCCACCACCGACGTAGAGCACAGGGCGCTTCGCTGCGGCTAGTGCCTTTGCGGCCTGCCGAATCTGCTTAGCGTTGCCTTCAACGTTGGGTTGATAGCCAGGCAGTGACACTTCCATCACAGGCTCGTAGTCGATGTCGGCTCGCGAGATATCAACAGGAATGTCGACGACGACCGGCCCTGGCCGACCACTGCGAGCGATGTAGAACGCCTCGTGGATTGTCCGCGGGATGTCGTTTGCGTCGGTGACCATGAACGAGTGTTTGACGCCCGGCATCGTGATGCCGATCGTGTCGGCCTCTTGGAAGCCGTCGGTTCCGAGTAGGTCGCTGCGGATCTGACCGGTCATAAACACGACCGGAACTGAGTCCATCATCGCGTCGACGATCGGGGTGACGAGGTTGGTCGCGCCCGGGCCTGAGGTGCCAAACGCAACACCGACTTTGCCGGTCGCCTTGGCGTACCCTTCGGCCGCGTGGCCGCCGCCCGCTTCATGGCGCACAAGAATGTGCTTGATCTCGGAATCGACGAATGCGTCGTAGGTCGGCAGGTTCGCTCCACCAGGCAGGCCGAAGACGACCTCGACGCCCTCTGCCTTAAGGCATTCCATGATTGCGTCTACTGCGCGCATTAGGGGTCGTTCCTTTCTGTTCTCGCGTGGTTGGCGACCGATTGGCCGAATCGCAGATTCTAACAGCGAAAATTAGGCGTCCCAGCGATGCAGCGCGGCGCCCGCGTGGCGAGGAAAGCTCACCCTCCCTGCACTTTCTCAGCAAATTTCGACGGCAACAGCTCATCGTCGGGCGGCAGGTAAAGCTCTGAGCCACAGCGCGTACAAAGTGCGTCGTGCGCTGGGACCACCTTGCCGCAGCCGGGGCATGCGCGCCGCGGTTCCGTCGCTTCGTTGCGCATGAAGATCGCCGCAAGGAGCCCGAAGACGGGAATCAGGAAGCTGATCACAAACCAGATCACGAACGAGCCGCCCTTGACTCGGCCAACAATTCCTCCGGCCAAACCAAAGAAGAACGCAATTATGAGATAGCCACCGCCCGCCATTGCTTGAAGTTTAGGAGCGCCGCGGGCTTAAGAGAGGCCGAGCTGCTGTCGGACGAGCGCGGTGACCTCTTTGCCGTCGGCGCGGCCACGCGTCTGCTTCATCACTTCGCCCACGATCACGCCGATCGGTTTCATGTCGCCCCCACGCAGCCGCTCTGTTAGCTCTGGGTTCGCGTCCAGCGCTTCAGCAACGATCGGAGCCAGCTCGTCAGCGCCTCCGACAGCTTCGAGACCCTCCGCGGCAACTATCGCTTCGGGCTCTCCGCCGTGTTCGACGAGCTGGTCGAGCACCTGCTTAGCGCCGCCTTGGTTGATCGTCGCGCTAGCGACCATCGAAGCTAATTTCGCGAGTGACGCAGCGGTGACGTTCGAGTCGACTGCCTCTTGGTCACCGAGCCTACCTTGCAGTTCAGTGACCCAGTTGGCGGCCTGCTGCGGCTCGAGCGAAGCCTCAGAGGCGCGTACGGCGTCGAAGTAGTCGGCCAGTTCGGCTCTCCAAGCAAACAGCCTCGCGCTCTCAGGGCTGAGCGATAGCTCATCGATGTAGCGCTGCTCGCGGGCTGCGGGCAGTTCAGGCAGTTCGGCGGCGGCGCGCGCGAGCATCGCCTCGGTGATTACGACTGGAGGCAGGTCGGGCTCTGGGAAGTAGCGGTAGTCGTGCGCTTCCTCTTTTGACCGCAGCGAGGTAATCGATTCAGTCTTGGGATCGAAGTGGAGTGTCTCTTGAGTAACGCTCTCCCCCTCCTCTATTAGGGCGCGTTGGCGCTCAACCTCGGCGCGTATTCCGCGCTCGATGAAGCGGAACGAGTTCATGTTCTTCAGTTCGGTTTTCGTTCCGAGCTGGTCGCTCCCGGTTGGCCGGAGTGAGATGTTTGCGTCGCAGCGCAGCGAGCCTTCCTCCATATTTACGTCGCTCACGCCGAGCGTACGGAGCGTCGTGCGGAGGAGCCGCAGCCACTCTCCAACTTGCTCCGCTGAACGGAGCTCAGGCTCGGTGACAATCTCCGCTAGCGGAGTGCCACCGCGGTTGAAGTCAACGATCGAACTGTCGGCGCCCTCAATTCGGCCACTTGCGCCGGCGTGATTGAGCTTTGCTGCATCCTCCTCGAGGTGAACACGATGAATGTTGACCTCGCCGAGCTTGCCGCCCGAGCAGAGCGGAAGGTCGAACTGGCTGATTTGATAGCCCTTCGGCAAGTCCGGGTAGAAGTAGTTCTTCCGGTGGAACGTTGAGACCGGGGCTAGCTCGGAATCAAGCGCCATTCCGATCATCAGGCCGTAATGGATCGCCTCAGCGTTAGCGACTGGGAGCGCGCCGGGGAGCCCAAGACAGACCGGACAGGTCCGCGTGTTAGGCGGCTCGCCGAACCCGAGCGCACAGCCGCAGAACATCTTCGTGGCCGTCCGCAGTTGAACGTGGATCTCAAGGCCGATGACGGGCTCCAGCTCGTGGCCGGCCATCAGAGCGCGCTCCAAGCAGACGAGCCGTCGAACCCGATTGCCCGCTCGAGCGCGTGAGCGGCACCAAGGATTCTGTTTTCGCTAAAAGCAGGGCCGCAGATCTGAAGACCCACCGGAAGTCCGTCGCTGAGCCCCGATGGAATCGAGATAGCGGGTGTGCCAGCCAGTGACATTGGGATCGTGAAGAGGTCGCTCAGATACATCGCAAGCGGATCGGCGGTTCGCTCACCGAGCCCGAATGCAACGGTCGGGCTGGTCGGCGTGACGATGAAGTCGGCAGTTTGGAAGATCGCGCTGAGCTCACTGGCGACAACTGTCCTCACTCGCTGCGCGCGCCCATAATAGGCGTCGTAGTAGCCCGAGGAGAGCGCGTATGTCCCGATCAAGATCCGTCGTTTGACCTCGTCTCCAAAGCCGTCGTGGCGGGTCTCTGTGTACATCGCGTCGAGATTGGTTGCATCGACGCGGAGGCCGTAGCGAACCCCATCGAAGCGGGCCAGGTTAGAAGAGGCTTCAGCCGGGGCGATCACGTAATAGGCGCTTAAGGCGTAGGGAGCGCTCGGGATTTCGCAGCTGACGACGGTAGCCCCAAGGCCGCGAGCGGTTTCGAGCGCCGCTTCAAACGAGTCGCGTACGCCCGCTTCAATGCCGTCGCCGTCCACTAATGCGGCCGGTACGGCCAGAGTGATGCCGTCGAGCCGCTCGCTCGTTGGGAGCGCTATCGGCTCGGGGAAAGAGACCGACGTTGCGTCGGCGCTATCACGGCCGATGAGATTCCGGTAGAAGAGTGCCGCGTCAGTTACGTTGCGCGTCAACGGCCCTGCACTGTCGAGCGAAGAGGCGAACGCGATCATTCCGTAGCGCGACACCGCGCCGTAGGTAGGCTTCAACCCGACGATGCCACAGAGTGCAGCCGGTTGGCGAATTGAGCCGCCAGTGTCGGTGCCCAGCGCCCACGGCGCGAGGCCGGCGGCGACGGCTGCGGCGCTGCCACCGGATGACCCGCCCGGCACGCGGGACCGGTCCCAAGGGTTTTGCACGGGGCCATAGGCCGAGTTCTCATTTGACGAACCCATCGCGAACTCGTCTTGGTTGGTCTTTCCCAAGATTGGAGCACCCGCCGCTTCGAGATTGGCAACGGCCGTCGCCGTATACGGCGGGCAGTAGCCAGCCAGAATCTTCGATCCGGCCTGGCTTGGAATTCCTTCGGTACAGAAGAGGTCCTTCACCGCGATCGGCACACCGCCAAGCGGGCCGTCAACGGATTCTGGCATTGACTCCGCGACCCACGTAAACGCGTTTAGTTCGTCGCTCGCCGCGCGGGCGCGGTAGTGCTCGAACAGCTCTCCGCGGCCCAGATCACCTTTCGCAATTGCCGCCGCGGCGTCGGCGGCGCTCAATGCTTGTAGCTCTTCCGGCATCTACTCCCCCTGCGGGCTCGGCACGAGGAAACCGTCGTCGCGGACGGCCGGCGCTGGCGCCAACGCGATGTCACGCGGCAGCGAAGCGTGAACCTCGTCTGCGCGCAACGAGTCATCGACGTCGCCGACGTGGGCCGTCGGCTCAACGCCGCCCAGATCGAGCTCGTCGAACGTCGCGATGTGGTCGAGGATCGTCGAGAGCTCGGCTGCCGTCGCGTCAAGCTCGTCGTCGCGCAGAGCAAGGCGCGCTAGGCGCGCAACGTGGAGGAGTTCATCGCGGTCGATCATCGGCCGCTTGATTCTACGATGCCGTTGGATCTGCGGTATCGGCGGGTGGAGCGGGCCGAGGAGGCGGCGGGCTGTAGGCCCGTGAGGCGCCCTCCGTCCGCTCATTGCGGATCGAAACCAATGAGCCCGCAGTTAAGACGACCATCGAGATTGCACCGAGCCAGCCAGCAGGTTCGATTGAGACCCCCCAGGCCGGTAGCTCAAGTCCCAAACCGGGCCGCGTGAACAGCACGACCATCAGAGCGATAAGCGTCGGGATCGCTACTGCGCCGAGCGTCGCGCCGAATGGCAACGTAACGGCATCATGCGCATTCATCGCAAAGCCGAAGAAGAGTCCAATTCCAAGCAGCGCACTCAGTATCAGCAGCGCGACCAAGAACCAGCCAAGTCCGTCCCAACCGCTCACGCTAATGATCACGGACCGAGTCGGGAAGCTGAGCAGCGTCACGCCGTACGAGAACCATGGCTGCCAGAGCGTTGCGAGGATTCCGACCCCACCGGCGAGGACTGCCCATTCGGCGGCCCGGACATGTTTCACGCTTGTTCGGCCGCCATGCGTGCAGCGATCACCGTGTTATCAAGCAGGCAGGCGATCGTCATTGGCCCGACTCCGCCAGGCACCGGTGTGATCGCACTTGCCACTTCGCTGACCGCCTCGAAATCAACATCTCCGCAGAGCACGTCGTCGACGCGATTAATGCCGACGTCGATCACGACCGCACCCGGCTTCACAAAGTTCGCCTCGACCATTCGCGGCCGACCGACCGCAGCGATCAGCACATCAGCGCGCGAGCAGGTAGCGGCGAGGTCCTTCGTGCGCGAGTGACAGATCGTCACCGTGGCGCTGCGCTCAAGCAGCAGCTGACCCATCGGCTTGCCGAAGAGATTCGAGCGACCGATCACAACCGCTTCCGCTCCCTCTAGCTCTACGCCGACCTCATCGAGCAGCATCATCACGCCGCGCGGCGTGCAGGGCCTCAGTCCAGGACGTCCAAGCGCAAGCAGGCCAGCGCTCGTCGTCGTCAGTCCATCAACGTCCTTCATTGGGTCGACAAGACCGGTTAGCTCGACTCCATCAAGCTGATCGGGAACCGGCAGCTGGCAGATGATGCCGCTGATAGCCGGGTTAGCGTTCGCCTCTTCGATCGTCGCGATCGCCTGCTCCCGCGTAGCATCGGCCGGCAGATTGAAGCTGAAACCCTCGATGCCCGCCTCTGCGCAGGATCGCTGCTTACTGGCGACGTAAACGGCGCTAGCCGGGTCGTCGCCGATCAAGATCGTCGCTAATCCTGGAGGCCGGCCGTACTGCTCGGTGAATGCAGCTGCATCGATCGCAACCTGCTCGCGAAGCTTCGCCGCTACTGCTTTGCCGTCAATTACTTGAGCGCTCATAGCGTCATTCTTACTACCGCGGCCGAATCGGTGCGTACTGAGCGATCAGTTTGCGTTCCTCACCGCTGCTGGCGAAGCGCACAATCAGGATGCCGCCTGGCTCAAGCCCGATCACAACACCCTCCCCAAAGGCTGCGTGGATTACATCATCACCAACCCCGAAGTTCGTCGTAGGCAGAGACGGCGCCTCGTGCGCTGTCGCCGCCGCAGATTCCCAGGAGCCCGGCCTTCCACGCGGACGGCCGCCGATCGGCGCCGAGTATTCGTCGTCTTCCTGATCCAGCAGCCCGCCCGGTAGCTCACCGAGAAACCGACTCGGAACGCCGCTCGTCTGGGCGCCGAAGACGCTGCGTTGCCGCGCGCTCGTCATCGTCAGGTTGCGCATCGCGCGTGTGATTCCGACGTAACAGAGCCGGCGTTCTTCTTCGAGCGTGCCTTCATCGATCGAACGCGAATGCGGAAACAGCCCGTCCTCGCAGCCGATAATGAAGACGACCGGGTACTCGAGGCCTTTGGCGTTGTGGAGCGTCATCAGCGTCACCAGCGATTCATCGTCCTGGCGACTATCAGCGTCGGCGACGAGAGAGACTTGCTGAAGGAAGAGGTCAAGGTTGTCGTCCTCAGCTTCGGCGGCAGCGTCGAACTCGCGTGCGACCTCCACTAGTTCCTCTAGGTTTTCTAGCCTTCCCGCAGCCTCGATCGTGCGCTCGTTTTCGAGCCACTCGACGTAACCACTTTCATGGATCACGGCGTCCAGCAAGTCACCGATCGGAACGCCCTGCTCGTGGCGTTGACGTAAGCCCTCCATCGTCTCCATGAAGCGACCGAGTGCCTTCACTGCTGCTTTGCCGAGACCGGGCACCGAAGCTGGGTCGGCGGCCGCCTCCCAGACGCTCACTCCGGTCGTTTGCGCGTGGGCGAGGACGCGAGAAAGAGATGTTTGACCGAGGCCGCGCCTCGGCGTGTTGGCAACGCGCTGGAAGCTGACAGCGTCCTGGCCGTTGATTAGGAGCGTTAAGTAGGCGATCGCATCCTTCACCTCCGCGCGGTCATAGAACTTTGTTCCCCCAACCACTTGGTAGGCAATTTCGCGCCGGACGAGCGTGTCTTCGAGTACTCGCGACTGCGAGTTCATGCGGTAGAACACGGCGATCTCTGAACGCGATAGCCCTTCGTCTACCAGCCGTTCGATCTCCCCCGCGACGTAACGAGCCTCCGAATGCTCATCATCAAGCGTGCGCAGAACGATTGAGTCGCCTTCGCCAAGCTCGGTCCAAAGCGTTTTTGGCATCTGGTCGCGGTTGTTAGAGATGATTGCGTTGGCGGCATCGAGCACGGTCTGCGTTGAGCGGTAGTTCTGCTCGAGCTTGATCACCGTCGCGTCAGGGAAGTCGTCCTTGAAGTCGAGGATGTTGCGAATGTCGGCGCCTCGGAAGCCGTAGACCGACTGCGCGTCGTCACCTACGACGGCGATGTTGCGATGGTCAGAGACAAGTAGCTGCAGCAGCCGGTACTGCGCGTGGTTTGTGTCTTGGTACTCGTCGACTAGCACGTGGCGGAACGTATTGCCATAGCGCTCCCGCACCTCTGGGAAGCGCTCAAATAACGCCACGGTGCGCCCGATTAGGTCGTCAAAATCCATCGCGTTCATACGCACTAGCGACTGCTCGTAGAGCGCATAGACGTCGGCAACAGTCCGCTCGAAGTAGTCGCCGACTAGCTGGCTGTACTCAGCCGGACTGCGCAGGCGGTTCTTGGCGTCCGAGATCTGGCGCTGAATCGCTGCCGGCGTGAAGCGTTTTGGATCGACCCCGAGTTCGTCAAGACACTGCTTGATAAGGCGGCGACTATCGGACTGGTCGTAAATCGTGTAGCCGCGCGTGTAGCCGATCCGCTCTGCTTCGGAGCGAAGAATGCGGGCGCAGGCAGAATGGAACGTCATCACCCACATGCCGCGAGTGGAGTGACCGAGCAGGTGCTCGACGCGCCCGCGCATAACCTCGGCGGCTTTGTTGGTGAAGGTGATCGCGAGGATCTCTCCGGCGCTGGCGCGGCCGGTTTCGACGAGCCACGCCAGACGATGCGTTAGTACCCGCGTCTTGCCCGATCCAGCCCCAGCGAGCACCAGCAACGGACCGCCATCGTGCGTTACAGCTTCACGCTGAGGGTCGTTCAGTCCGTCCAGGAGACGCTCGAGTCGGTCGGCTGTTGGCGGTATGGCCATCAACGTCGAGGATAGGCACGAGAGCGGCGGCCTCCGGTGCCGGCTGGGCGGTTAGCCACCGGCGGGGTTCGGTCCCCGCACAGAGCGGAGCGGCAGCACTGGCGCAGCCTGGCTTTCATCGCCACCGAGTTCGGCGACTCGCGCGTCGAGCGACTCGATTCGCTCAGAAAGGCGCATAATTGCCTCGGCGACCGGGTCTGGCAGGTGGATCCAATCGGCGTCTGGGCCGAGCGGCTTACGCCCGTCGACGCGCACGACGTGGCCCGGGTTACCGACGACGGTCGCGTTGGCCGGCACATCTGTGATGACGACGCTGTTAGCACCGATCTTCGCTCCACGCCCAACCTCAATCGGGCCAAGCAACCGAGCGCCAGAACCCACCGTTACCTCGTCAGCGAGGGTTGGATGGCGCTTGCCGGTGGCGAAGCCTGTTCCCCCGAGCGTGACTCCTTGGTAGATCGTCACATCGTCGCCTATCTCGGCGGTCTCGCCGATCACCACGCCTGAGCCGTGATCGATCAGTAGACCTTTCCCGATCTTTGCCGCAGGGTGGATCTCAACGCCGGTAATCGCACGACTCACGTATGCGATCGAGCGCGGCGCAACCGGGACCCCAGCTTCAAACAGAACGTGCGCGATCCGGTGTGAAATGACGGCATGAACGCCGGGCCAAGAGGTCAGAATCTCAGTTGACGAGACGCCACGCGCCGCTGGGTCTCGCTGATGTGCAGCCGCTACGTCGCGCCGGAGCTCGCCGGCAACACGGGTCAATGTCGAGAGGCCAAACACAGCAACAAGCCTAGCGACGGCCGCTCAGGCAGCAGGGGCGAAATATGGCGCCGAGATGTAGCGCTCGCCCGAATCTGGCAGAACTACCGCGATGCGCGCACCTTTTGACTCCGCGCGCCCGGCAACTTCGATCGCTCCCGCGAGTGCAGCGCCGCACGAAAGCCCCGCTAACACGCCGCATTGAGAAGCGGCCGCGCGCGCAGTTGCGATCGCGACTTCGTCTGGGATCGCGATCACCTCGTCGATCAGCTCACGGTTCAGAACGGCCGGTACGAAACCAGCTCCTATCCCCTGGATCCGGTGGACGCCGGCCGGGCGGCCAGAAAGAACTGCGGAGCTCTGGGGTTCGACTGCGATCACCTTCGCCTTCGGCTTGACGGCCTTGATTGCCTCCCCGGCGCCGGTGATCGTCCCACCGGTGCCGACGCCAGCAACAAAGATGTCGATCTGGCTGTCGAGCGCCGCAAGCAGCTCGGGGCCGGTCCCAAGCCGGTGCGCTTCGGGGTTTGCGGGGTTAGAGAACTGATCGGGCAGGAAGGCATCGTCGTCCAGCGCCATCGCGCGTGCCGCATTAACTGCCTCGCTCATTCCACCCATCGACTCGACGACTTCGACCTTCGCCCCGTACATCCGAAGCAGCGCCTCGCGCTCGCGGCTCATTCCCTGCGGAAGAAAGACCTGCAGTTCGTAGCCCTTTGCCGCGCAGACGAAAGCCAAAGCGATCCCCGTGTTGCCTGAGGTCGCTTCGACGATCGTGGTCTTGCCGGGCTCGATCAGTCCGTCGCGCTCAGCTGCGTCGATCATTGCGACACCGATTCGATCCTTGACCGAGCCGCCTGGGTTGAAAGCCTCGAGCTTTGCGAACAGCCGAGCTCCCGCAGCGCCGTCGGCACCGAGCAGCGGCGTCATTTCGACGACGGGTGTATTACCTACAAGCTCCGCAATGTTGATCGGGATTGACACGATTCCCGAAGTCTAACGATGCGCTCTTCGGCGGTGGAGGTCTTTCGGCTACGCGCCGCGGCGGTCCGCCTCGTCATCGGCTGTGCGCGCGCATGCTGGGCACTCGACTAGGTCAGCGTCGGCTGGCCGCCGAGTCCGCGCCCAAAATCCATACTGATAGGAACCAGGCGCAGGCGCCGGCCGGTCGCAGTTATGGCACCGTTCGCGCGTCTTCGCGCGCCTGGATGTCGTGCCGAAATTGAAGAACATCGACCTTTAGACCAGCGTGAAGGCGATCTGTGACGTTCAGCAGGGACCGACGATGATGTTGGGTTCCATGGCCGCGAAGGCGGGGGCCATACGAGGGGAGCAACTAGCCGCTGGCGCTGATGCCGGCGGCTGGGTATCGCCACCGCAGCGATAGTTGGTGCACGCTTTTCCGTCGAGGCATGACGACTGGAAACGCCTACCCCCGTTGACCCCGTTTTAGATGTAGTACATCGGGCCGCCGCCGGCGCTTTGCTCGCGCGCAAGGCAGTCGGCGATCGTCGTTGACGCCAGTACCGATCGCGCAGCGGCCGCGGAGTCTGCAAAGACGTCGCTTCCTTCTGCGTTGAGCGGCCCATCAAGCAGCTCAACGATCTCGAGCACCGTGATTTCGTCTGCCGCGCGGGCGAGCGTGTATCCACCCTTTACGCCCCGTTGTGAGCGGAGCACACCACCACGGCGGAGCGTTGCAACGAGCTGCTCTAAGAATTGGGAAGGGATTTCGCGGCGGCGGGCGATCTCGCCAACCGGAACCGGGTAATCGGGGCTGCGCGCCAGTTCGGTGAGGGCCGATACGGCGTACGGCGACTTGCTGGTAATCGAAATCACCCCCCTACCCTTCCACATCAATGAGCGCGACGGAAGCAAGGAATTACATCTCCCGGTTCGGGCCGCCGCTCGCACTGATGGGCGTGATCTACTTTTTTAGCGCACAGCCCGATCTCAACTCAGGGCTCGGCACGATCGATCTTGTCGGACGAAAGATCATCCATGCGACCGAATACGGCCTCCTTTTCGGACTCTGGTGGCGCGCCTTTGATTGGCGCTGGCCCGCCGCCGCTGCGGTGATCGCCGTCGCATGGGCTATCAGCGACGAGATTCACCAGCTATCGGTCCACGGGCGCCACGGCAGTCCAGTCGACGTTCTCATTGACTCAACTGGCGTGCTGATCGCTTATCTCTTGATCAGGTGGCGTCGTCAAGGCGCTTGAGCGACTCGTCGCGGCCGAGAAGCGCAAGCGTTTCGAAGATGCCCGGGGAGACGGTCGTCCCTGCCAAGGCAACGCGAACCGGCTGGAAGACGGCGTTCGGCTTGACGTCAAGCGCCTCCACGACGCTGCGGAGCGCCGCCTCGATTGCCTCGTGCTTCCAATCATCGAGCGCAGCGAGCGAATCGCGAGCGGCAGTCAACGCCTCTGCATTCGCGGCGCCTAACCACTTCTCGCGCGCCTTGGGATCGTCGCCAGGACCATCCCAGATGAAGCCACAGAGTGGCCAGAACTCGGCAAGCGTCTGGATCTTCTCGCCAGCGATCGCAACCGCCGGGCCGAGGCCATCGCGACCGACAAACGCCTCCACCCGCGCCGTGAGTTCGTCTTGGCTGAGCTCGTGGAGGTAACGGCCGTTGATCCAACGCAGCTTTGCTTCGTCGAACTGCGCCGGAGCCTGTGTGACAGTCGCAAAATCGAACCGCTTCACCAGCTCGCTGGTGGAAATCAGCGTCTCGTCGTCAGCGTCGCCCCAGCCAAGCAGAGCCAAGTAGTTGCGAACAGCCTCCGGCAGATAGCCCTTGTCGCGGAGGTCTTGCACCGACTCAGCGCCGTGCCGCTTTGAGAGCTTCTTGCCGTCCGGACCATGAAGCAGCGAGAGATGGGCGTAGCGCGGCGGCTTCTCACCCATCGCCTCGAGCACCAGCACCTGCTTTTGCGTGTTGGAGAGGTGATCGACGCCGCGAATCACGTCAGTTATGCCAGCGTCGAGGTCATCGACTGCAACGGCGAGGTTGTAAAGCGGGCTTCCGTCGGCACGGGCGATCACCGGGTCGTCGAGGTGGATGTTTTGGAACGTGGTTGTACCGCGGATCAAGTCCTCGATGACGGTTTCACCGCTGTCTGGCACCCTCAAACGCACCGCGCCTTCGTCCTCGGCGGTGCCGCGGAAACCGCGGTCGTCGCCATGCTCGTCCTTCCAACCCCGGACGTCGTCAGCCGTTGCGTTCGTGCGATAGGCGCGCCCGTCGGCCAGCAGCTGTGCGACCACGGCGCGGTGGCGCGGCTCGTTGTCCGCCTGCGAGAACGGGCCTTCGTCCCAGTCGAGGTCGAGCCATTCGAGCGCTTCGAGGATCTGCGCAGTGTTCTCCGGCGTTGAGCGTTCGCGGTCGGTGTCTTCGATCCGCAGAACAAATGTTCCCCCAGCGTGGCGCGCCGCGAGCCAGTTGTAAAGCGCGGTGCGAGCGCCGCCGATGTGAAGCTGACCGGTAGGGCTGGGAGCAAAGCGAACGCGCATAGCGATAGGAATCTAGTGATGGACACTCCAAATAGCTGCGCGACACAGTGCTGATCGGCGCCCACGTCTCCCCCGCCGGCGGTCCGGCAAAGGCGATCGAGCGCGGCGAAGCGCTCGGCGCGCGATCGATTCAGATCTTCAATCAGAACCCGCGCGCTTGGAAACCG
>Ga0194052_1000643_pt1 | contig 21496 bp, 20 predicted proteins | sample SepL226m_MetaG_FD_160117 | JGI IMG/M metagenome (GOLD analysis project Ga0194052, IMG submission 160117) | Anoxic zone freshwater microbial communities from boreal shield lake in IISD Experimental Lakes Area, Ontario, Canada - Sep2016-L227-6m | ecosystem: Environmental > Aquatic > Freshwater >...
GGCTATCCCGATTATAATCTCTTCCTGGGGCATGATCGTTCTCCTCTGTAATCATGTTGTTTGGTCACTCATTATTATATATCGAGTAACCTTTATGCCCCACTTGTTGATGAAGAGCCATCAATCCACAAATTTCGAGTTTATTGTTAGAATATTGTAAAACTATAAATTATTGGAGAATTTGTAAGTTCCTAAACTAGATAAAGTGTTCAAGGCTTTGAGCTCATATTGTCCTTTTTGAAGTTCATAAAGAGTTTTCAGGTTTTGGTTAGTTCCAATATTGTCAGGCATGAGATTATGGCATATTGTGAAATACTCTAAAGCTTTTAAAAAATTACCCAAATAATATTCCTTAATACTAAAAGTAACATTTTTTGTAAAATCATCCAGATCTTCATAATTAATCAACTCATCAATAGATTCTAGCGCTCCTTTTCTATTTCCTGTATAAAAATAGGAATTGGCAATTGATACCATCATCGTAGGGTAATAGTCTTTTTTCAGGTCACGATTGTTTTCAATATAAGGCTTCACCTCGAGAAAATAGGCTAAACTTTTTTCATAATTTTGGGCATTATTTAAAAGATTTGACGATGGAGAAGATATAGGCGATATGCTGGATATTTCAAAGGCTGTAAAAGTAACTCAGCATGCACAGCTCGTAAATATTGAGATGGTTAACTCACTGGATAAAGAAGCTAAAAGAATCGGCGTTACCCGCCAATCCATACTCAAGATGTTTATAGCTGAAAAACTCGAATCACTTTACCATTAGTAACCATTTTTAAACAGTCTAATTTTTAGCTCTCGTCTTAGATGGCGGAGGCTTTTTTCATTTAAGTTACTATCTGCACTATTTGATTATCAATCTGATGTGCCTCGATAACTATGTGCTCTGCATTAAATTAAAGAAGTTCTAAAATTCTAAAGGTACGAAGTTTTTGATTTTTCTGCGGATATCGAATTCAAACTAGAAGGAAGGGTTCTGCTTTGCCAGAACCGGCATTTAGCGGACGAGACAAAGCTCGTCCCTCCAGATGATGTCTGATGCAAAGTAAGGTGTGGAGGAGTCTCAGTAGATAGAAAGTACGAGCGAGATTCGGAAAAATAGCTGACTGTCTTCTACTTTTCACTGGGTCGATTGACCCTTTAGTGTTTCACTTTTAGTTCATTTCAATTACTATCTGTTTTGATTTAATAACCATTTGAAGCATTTTGATATCAATCTGATATGCCTTTAATGAGGATCAATTATGACTCGATAGCTGATGGCGAGTTCTCAGTTGATAGATAGAAACATAAGAGAGATTCGGAAAAATAGCTGGTGTCTTCTACTTTTGGATTGAAATTCCAGTCTTACTTGAGGTTTTATAGTTTGTTGCTAGATTAGGATTTAAAACTTACTTTCTAATAACACCCACTTATGAATAAAGCTCCTGAAGACAGACTTCCAATATTTTATTTAATCATTCCGGTTATTGTCGCTTTAATGATTAAATTTACTTTTTACATTTTCCTAATGAATTCTGCTTTTAAGTACTATTCATTTATAAAAACTCTGGATATGTGGACTTTGTTGAAGTGGGGTTTGGGCGTCGCCTTTAATGGAGAAACTGCCAATAATCTCTATGTGTTACTAATAGCGACTATATCCAGACTGTCAGATGGGAGCCTTTTGTCTATAAATGCGCTCTTTATTTTTCAGATGATTCTAGGTGTTCTAACCGTTGTATTCGTGGTTTATACTGCCTGGTTGATGTTTAACTCAAAAGTGTTAGCTCTAATAGCAGGGCTTTTGACCGCCTTGTATGCGCCCCTTCTGATGTATGAAGGATTTATTCTCAAAACCTCTTTAATCGTATTTCTTTCTACTGGATTAATTTTTAGTTCAATTAGTTTTTATAGAGGCAATAAAAAAAGTTTCTCTATAACATGTTCTGGAATCTTTGCCGGACTGCTTTTAACAGCTAATTTTGGGAGCTTGTGCCTAGTTATCGGTGTGTACGCGTGGCTTATTTACACTAACTTAAAATTCCAAAAAAAATCATATATTTTTGCCGTTTTTCCTTCATCTTTAATAGCTGTTCTGATTCTTTTTTTTGTTGCCACAGGATTTAAATCGTTTCCAATAATAAACGGTCTATTAGACAGCAGATGGCAAGAATATATTTTCAATGTGGGTAACCAACGGCACATTGCATCACTAAATGAGCCTGTAGAAGATGCAAATAATCAAACTGTAAAACCTAGCGAGATTGATGTTATGCCATATCTGAAAAAGACAGGCATGATTTTTTCTTCTGAAGAAGTCCCTGATAATATTAACTATTGCTTCATAAGAGATGGAATTTTCCCGCTGAAGTATATGCTTTCTCCATTCTTGCTGTATTCACTAGCAATTCCGTCTTTACTGATATTTTTCTGCTTTTATAGAGAAGGTTTAAATTTGCTACTTGTAGGAATATCGTTAATTTGCATGGCGATACCGCTTATTATTTTTGTGCCTCTGTCGAGATACACGGTCTTCTATGCTCCAATACTTTGCATAGTTACTGCGTGGGGAATCTCTTTTCTTGGAGAAAATATCCTACGAAAGAATAGCAAAGTAGTGTTAGTTGTTTTTCTATTTTTTATTGGCGGGTTTTATCTTCAAACTATGATCAATCCTTTCCCCGTGATTAGAGCTTCTGATTTTATCGCTTATGCTAATGCGCTCGAGATGCAGGATCCATCTGACAGCAAAATAGATTACGCTTATGAACAAGCGTATCTATCAGATTCTGACTCTGTCTCACACTTGGGTTATAACCGATATTCTAATGAAAAAAGGCAACAACCAGAATTTAGTCGTATGCAAAGAGCTAATTACAAAATACCCAACTATCTAAAAGAAGATCAACCAACGGATAGCATTTATTATAAAAAACAAAAAAGCAGAGACTGAGTCTCTGCTTTTTAATATAGTTTAATTACATCAAAGCTTGAACGCCCACTCCTGCCACACCACCCTTTACATTGGCATCCTTTACCCATGAATTAGTAGAGGAGCCAGTAAACCCTGTAACATGGCCATCACTAAATAAAACATTTCCAAAATTAGCACGTTGAGCTGTTAAATCGGAGTTGCCAGCTATGCCACTATCAGGCTGCACTATAGATGCTGTTAAATTAGAATTAGTCCAATAGACATAGTCACATATTGCAGTTGGTCCCCAAGTTGTTACTGTTGCCGAATTACCGCTAGATGGGTCTATAAAAATATTTAAACTTTTTAGATTATCTTTAAGCAATTCCAACGATCCTGCAGTACCTGCGCCTGCGCCAGCTGTTCCTGAAACAGCGGCGTTTCCATCTGTTGTAGCAAATGGAAACTTTTCAGCATTTTCGGTAGAATACGAAACTAATGCTGTACCGATCTGCTTTAGGTTAGAAGCAGAAGAGATCCTGCGGGCTCTTTCTCTGGCCTGATTAAGGGCTGGAAGAAGCATAGCAGCTAGGATTGCTATGATAGCGATAACTACCAATAGCTCGATTAATGTGAATTTTTTAGTTTTCATAATGCTTCCTTTTTGTTCATTCCTTGTGTTGAACTTCAGTAAAACACAAAAAAGCAGAGACTCTAGTCTCTGCTTTTTAATATAGTTTAATCACATCAAAGATTGAACGCCCACTCCTGCCACGCCACCCTTTATGTTGGCATCAGATTTCCACGAATTAGTAGAAGAGCCAGTAAAACCTGTAACATGGCCATCACTAAATAAAACATTCCCAAAATTAGCACGTTGAGCTGTCAAAGTTGAGTTGCCAGCTATGCCACTATCAGGCTGCACAATAGATGCTGTTAAATTAGCATTAGTCCAATATACATAGTCACATTTTGCAGTTGGTCCCCAAGTTGTTACTGTTGCCGAATTACCGCTAGATGGGTCAATTAAAATATTTAAATTTTTTAGGCTATCTTGGAGCAATTCTAGCGATCCTGCAGTACCTGCACCTGCGCCTGCTGTTCCTGAAACAGCGGCGTTTCCATCTGTTGTAGCAAATGGAAACTTTTCAGCATTTTCGGTAGAATACGAAACTAATGCTGTACCGATCTGCTTTAGGTTAGAAGCAGAAGAGATTCTGCGGGCTCTTTCTCTAGCCTGATTAAGGGCTGGAAGAAGCATAGCAGCTAGGATTGCTATGATAGCGATAACTACCAATAGCTCGATTAGTGTGAATTTTTTAGTTTTCATTTTTGTGTTCCTTTTTATTGTATTTATTTGTTTTTATTTTATAAGGAAGTTTTTGGGTTCAATTCCTTCCTTGCAAACCAAAGTATAAGCTATACCAAAGAAGTGTCAATAGGGTAAGTGAAAAGTTAAAAGTGAAAAGTGAAAAACTAAAGAGTCAATCGACCCAGTGAAAAGTTAAAGGTTTCCGCAAATACCACGGGCAAGATGCCCGTGCTACGAAAAGTAAAATCAAGGCTGAGTTAGATTGTTTTTAATCCAATCTTAAATATGGACTATCTCGGAAACTTTCAAGTAAACTGCTTTTGCAAAATCGTAGAGTTCTTTTGCGTCATCAAGAGTAGGTTTGCCATTCGGAAGAAGCCCCAAATCTCCAGGGTATCTCGAGTCTATATAAAGTTCATCAAGTGTTTGCACCATCTTTTCATCTAAATTTAAGACTCTATTTATCAAGGACAAAAGAGTCTGCAGTTTATGAACCTTGGGAATAGAAACTTTCTGATATTCCAAAAGAGCTTTCAATGATTTCTCTACAGCTTGTTGAGAGTGAAAAGCTATGACTGGAGTCAAGCGGTCAATTTCGCAAATATAAGCGATGTTCTCAAGATCTAACTGCGCGGCTTTTAACCATTCATTTTCTATTGTCATACAGATAAATACCTTTTTGAAATATTTCACGGCTAAATGAACTATTGAGTTCAATAAATTTCTCTGACATTTGCTTTGTATGGGTTATTGTATCAATAGGGATGATTGCTTGCAAACTCTTTAGCTGATTTGCTACTTTGAGTTTAATTTCCATATTTTCTTTAAAGCTTTGAGGTATGAAATTGTCATTGGTCACTACATACAAATCTATATCGCTGTCCTTAGTGGGAGAACCATAGGCATAGCTGCCGAAAAGTATAATTTTTTCGGGATTTAACGCTTTGAGCCTTTGCACTATTTCTTGTTTAAGAAGTTCTATTTCCATAGTTTCCAAAATCGGATTATAATTGATCTATTCTATATCTTTAGATTCTATTCATCTTCAAAGAAATATCAAGAATTTAACAGAAAGAGGGCGTCTTTCGCCGAAAGCGCCGCTTAAGTTAAAAGTGAAAAACTAAAGGGTCAATCGACCCAGTGAAGAGTTAACCACGAAGAGCTAATCTTCTCTCTTTCTGGTAGATTGAATTGCATTGACATCATGATTGAGCGTTATATTTTGATTCCTTCTCTTAGGATATTGATGCCGATTGGGAATCTCTGCTTTCGTTGCCATTCATTTTCGCTATAAATCAAGCTTCCAGATAATTCGTCGAACTTATTTAGAAAATCGACTTCTATTTCCCTAATTCCATTAATGACAGATTTATCCTTTGTTTTTACTATTACGGCAAAGTCATAGTCTGAACCAATGTGGTAGTCTCCTCTGGCTCTTGAGCCAAAAATAAAAATATCACTAATATTATCGCCGAATCTTTGACGAAGATTGCTGGAAAAAAAATCAGTTCTCTTTTTTATTAGTTTATTCAAAAGTAAGCCTAAATAAATTTATTATTTATAATCAGCTATTGACATGAATTATAAGCTTATTGAATGCTGTTGCAAGAATTTGTTTAAACTCTGAACAGAAGTAGAAAGTTGGACAAAGCGAACCTAGCCGATTAAGCGAATAGTGAACCACAAAGGTCTCACGAAGTTTTAATAAGCGGAAGATTATTCGTGGTTAAAGATAAAATCAGGTAATAAAATCGATATGATTTTCATGTGAAATAATTTTGAATTCAGACTGAGGATAGGTTTCTTTCCATAATTTAGGTTCTTTTATTTTTCGATTTGCCCATTTGAATTCATAAGCATAAAGAGAACAAATGATTTCTCAAGCAGTTCAAGATAACGCAAAATTGTTTTGTGATCTAAACCAAGGCTCCCTGCAGGTTCTGAGCTTGAAACCTCGCTCCCTATCTGAAAAGCGAGAAGTTTAAGCATATCCATAATCTGCCTGGAACTTTTTACTTTCTGAAACTCCAAAATATCTTTAAGCAGGTAGGAATCCTTAATTTCCATAAGCCAGTCTTTTTTCTGTTGTTCAAACTCATATGTAATGACATTTGGATACATCCCATAAACAAGATAGTTTTCCAATTGCTTTTCCAGCTTATAAAGTGTGTCGGAAAGAGCAAGTTCTATAATTGAAATAGGATACAGTGTAATCAGGTTTTTTCTTCCGGTAAGAGTTTCTGCTGTCGCGTTTGCAAGATCAAAAGATGAGGAACCTGTAACTATGACATAAATACCTTCAAAGTTATCTAACAATAATTTTAAAGCTCTACCGATATTAGGAATCTTCTGTGCTTCATCAATGACCAACAATTGAGTATCTCCCATTATTTTTTAGATTAATGAAAGGCTGCAACTGCCAAAATCCTCGGAAAAGTCAAGCTGGTCTCCAGTAAAATACTGATACTTTAATAAAGTAGAGGCAAGGTAATCCTTTACTATAGTGGTCTTACCTACCTGTCTTGCACCATAAATCACTATCACTTTTTTCTTCTCAAGCACTTATCAATTTCAGGAAGTCTCTTTATTTTCATATAGCACCTAAATTTACCCCAGTAGTTTTCCCATATTTTAGCTTAATTGAGGGAATTGTAAACCCTTAAATAGAGAATGGTTCTTTGGAAATAGAAGAAAAAGTTAACCTCAAATCGTGGGTAGGGCGTCTCTCGCCAAAAGCGCCGATTAAGTGAATAGTGAAAAATTAAAGGGTGAATCGACCCAGTGAAAAGTTAACCTCAAAGGGCACAAAGTTCTCACGAAGAGCTAATCTTCTCTCTTTCTGGTAGATTGAATTGATTAATAAGTGTAACCAAGTGATTAGAAAATAATTACTGATTAGAAGATTATTCTGATAATTGGTGGTTAAGCTCAATCCAACAAGACAAATCCCGGGCTTTGAACTGCAAGTTTGTCAAAAGTCACAGTGCATTGCGCTTCATTTTTCAAATTTATCGTTGCAACAAAATAATCTGAGAAATCAGCATTGCCTTTCTCATAACTGAACAAAGCTTTCTTCGCCTTTTCTGAACCCAAAACTTTTATATGCTTGTTAAATAAGGATCAATTCAAGGATTTTCAGAATATCTGATTTCGGATATTTATAAAGGCGTTTTAAAACCCATATTATTTCCACCAGAACGATTTGATTTATCAATGCTGGAGAATCCTCCGAACAGTCATTTAATATCTTGTCAACCTTTTTAGCCTGATTTTCATCATCGCGGACTACATACCTGATAAATATATTGGTGTCAATTGCGGTCATACCAGTCCTCAATAGCTATATTCATATCTTCAATACTAGCCACTAAATCAGGTTTTTTTAGAGCACCCCTTAAATCCTTAATGGAACCTTTTCCGGCAATTCAGCTTTATTCCTCCTTTCTTCTTCCTGTAATATGCCCAATCATATACGGAGAGAGCTAGACTAATGAGCTTACTGTCAAATACATATAAAGGCATATCGAACCTGAATTCATGTTTTGGAGCAAGAGCCATTGTTCTATGGAGAGTTTCTTTGAATATCTCTTCATAGATGGCAGAATCTCTTCTATTCATCGCTTCACTTAAGGTTGATTTTGGCACCGCTTCCAACCCAAGGTGAACAATTTACTGCTGTTTGCCAGAAGTCCGCTTTCAATCTCTCTGAGAGAATCCTTTCCTGTTACCTGACTGTAGAACACCGTAAGAAACTGTTTCCATGCGGTGAAATACTTGCAATATCCGTCCGATCCAAGCTCAGAAACCTTTTTGTCAAAACGATGTCGTGGTATAAACGAGAAAAGTTGATAAAATATGGTATTGTTATGCGGCATAGTTGATAGTTCCATTCATATTAATGGTTTAGGCATCACTAATATAAAAGGGCTATTCTTCCATGCTATCTTTTCTGATTTTTTAACCGGACACTACTGCTTATTACTAGATAATTTATTTATTGAAACCAATAGAGATAAAGACTTTGAAATACACATCCGTTACTTTCTTTACTGATTTATATAAATTCCGCAAGATGATATTCAAACTAGCCAGAAGAGACCTCTCACATAGGTTTCTTAATTCCTATCTTGGAATTATCTGGGGCTGTCTGCTCCCTCTTATTACTGTAGGGGTATTGTGGTTTGTTTTTATATTCGGGTTCAAAGTGTCTGATTCTGTCGATGGAATTCCTTTTGTACTATGGGTTACGGCTGCTCAAGTACCATGGAGTTTTCTGATAGATGGAACGATAAACGGTACTCAATCAATAACTTCGTATGAATATCTTGTCAAAAAAATTGTTTTTAAAGTTCATGCTCTGCCTCTTATAAGGATTTTTTCTTGTTTATTTGTTCATGTTGTTTTAGTGATAGTTATGATGATAGTGTTTGTTTCATATGGATATATTTCTCTGTATTCATTTCAGATTCTGTATTATCTCTTCTGCTCAATAGTACTGCTTTTTGCTATATCTCTGATAACCGCTTCTCTAAATGTGTTTACAAGGGATGTGTTTCAGATTGTTAATGTTCTGGCTCAGGTTGGCTTCTGGATAACACCTGTATTCTGGAAAGCGTCATCGCTTCCTCAAAAGTATCAATTACTGGTTAAGCTAAACCCTTTTTTCTACATAACGGAGGGATACAGGTATTCTTTGTTATATAAAGTAGGTTTCTGGGAAAGCCCATATTGGGCTCTTGAATTTTGGGTAATGACACTGATTATACTGCTAATTGGAGTTTTAGTTTACAATAAGACAAGTCCTTACTTTGCAGATGTATTGTGATCCATGAACTTTCTCTTTATGTGCTAAGAATAAAGATAACATTACAACCCTTTAGGCCGCAATCAGTATCTAAGCGATGAAGCAATATTTGAGCGAATGAGTGATATTGTAATAAAAGTAGAAAATCTTACAAAGATTTATCATCTATATAATAAACATATAGACATACTTAAAGAGGTTCTGCACCCTTTCAGGAAGAAATACCATCATGACTTTTATGCTCTAAAAGATGTTAGCTTCGAAATAAAGAAAGGAGAAACAGTCGGTATTATCGGCAAAAACGGCGCCGGCAAATCAACACTGCTTAAAATATTGACAGGTGTACTGACTCAATCATCGGGCAATATATATGTTGACGGCAAAGTTGCTTCACTTCTGGAACTTGGTACGGGATTTCATCCTGACTTGACTGGACGAGAGAATATATTTTTTAATGGTACAATAAACGGCTTTTCTGATGCTTACATCAAATCTAAATTAGATTCAATAATTAATTTTGCCGATATAGGCGAATTCATTGACCAGCCATTAAGAGTATATTCGAGCGGAATGTATGTCAGGCTGGCCTTTTCTCTTAATGTTATGTTAGAACCGGAAATCATGATTATAGATGAAGCCTTGAGCGTAGGAGACATAAACTTCCAGGTAAAATGTATGACTATGATAAATAAAATAAAAGAGAAAGGCTCAACTATTCTTTTTGTAAGCCATGATATAGGCACAGTCAGAAGCCTTTGTTCAAGGGGGATCTATTTGGAACATGGAGAGATTAAAGCTCTAGGCTCTGCTCCTGATGTTGCAGAATTATATATTCGTGATGTTCGTGAAGCGATGAATGCTGAACACAAACGATTTGCAAGGAAACCTCAAGGCTTTGAGCCTATAAACAACGAAATAGATGAAAAGTCTGACGGTATCGTTGCAAAGAAAGAAGAATTCAGAACATCTGAAGAATTCGATAAAAGAGTGTCCCATACAAGATACGGCACAGGTGAGGCAAAAGTCACTTATGTGGAATTTCTGAATTCATATAATGAACCTGTCAATACAGTCGAATTTGATCAGGAAATATCAATAAAAATATATTTTGAAAGCTTCGTTGAAGAGGAATTAACCATTATCTACTATGTACTTGATCAGAAAAGGAACTTCATACTTGGATCTGGGCCGCTTCTTTCTGGTTATAATTTACCGAAAATAAGAAAAAAAAAGTATGTTGTCACCTACAAAACTAAGCTCCCCCTTATGGAGGGTATATATAGCATTGATATTGAAATTAATAGGCCTGTAATACCTAATGAAACTGTCGATTTCCTGGATGTCGTAAGCAATGCCGTTGTATTCCGTATGGAAAGGCGCATACACTACCGTATATGGTCAAATGTATATATACCTAACAAATATAGTATAATTGAAATATGAGGGTACTGGTTAGAAAAACATGAAGAACAGTCTCATCTATGTTACACAACCTTCATTGCCTGCTTTGGAAGAGCTTGAGCCCTATCTTAAAGATATCTGGGACAGGAAATGCCTTACTAATAATGGGCATTATCATCAACTCTTCGAAGAAGCTTTATGCGAGTATCTGGGAGTCAAATATGTCTCATTATTCTGCAATGGGACTATAGCCATTCTTGCCGGCTTAAAAGCGCTTAATATAGCAGGAGAAGTTATAACAACACCTTTCACTTTTGTTGCCACAACCCATTCGCTTAAATGGTCAGGTATTACACCAGTATTCTGTGATATTGAACAAAACACATGCAATATTGATTCAGATAAAATAGAAAATTTAATCACAGAGAATACAAAGGCTATTCTCCCTGTTCATGTTTATGGCAATCCATGCAATGTTGAGAAGATTCGATGTATTGCTGATAAATATAACCTAAAAGTATTTTATGATGCAGCTCATGCTTTCGGTGTAAAATATAAGGAACAGCCGATTGGCTGCTTCGGCAATATTACGATGCTGAGTTTTCATGCTACAAAGATATTTAATACATTCGAAGGCGGAGCTCTGGTTACTAACGACTCGGAGCTAAAGAACAAAATAGATAAAATTAAAAATTTTGCCTTTGAAAATGAAACTACGATTTCAGGACTTGGAATAAATGGTAAAATGAATGAGTTTCAGGCAGCATTAGGTTTTATTCAGCTTAAGTATATTGACGCCTATATAGCAAAGAATAAAAAAATTGCCGAAATCTATAGGAATGGTCTAGAGGATATTCCGGGTATTAGGTTTTTAGATAATATCGAATATGCCAGGCTAAACTATTCTTACTTTCCCATTTTTGTAGATGCAAAACTCTATGGAATAAACCGAGACGAACTTTATTCAAAACTTAAAGGGTATAGTATACATACAAGAAGATACTTTTTTCCGCTAATCAGCAACTTAAAAATATATAATGATTTACCTTCGTCTAGAATAGGCAACCTGCCTGTTGCCAATAAAATCTCTGAAGAAGTCCTATGCCTTCCAATATATCCGGATTTATGTCTAACTGAAGTCGATAGAATACTAAAAATTATTAGCGCAAATATGGGTAGACTATGAACCAACTCAAAATGAAAAGGGAACTTAATTCTATAGATCAAATAAGTAGTATGCTAAATGATTATAATATTGAATTAATGTTATCTTATGAAAATTTCAGAAAATAAATTTACTTTTTTAGGATATTGCCAACCTGTTCTTTCTATGCTCCTAGAAATAATTTTTGCCTCTCATGGGAATGATTTCTCGATAGATATAGTATGCAATATGGAGCATTCTGAGTTTGAATCTGTTCCATATATGCCAAGCAATAACATCTCAAATACTATTATCTACTACACATCATGGGAAAAAAATAAATCACGATTTTGTATTGGAGTTTCAAAACCCCAATCAAAACTCATTGTTTATGAATTTTTTAATAAAAACTTTGGCATATTAGTTAATGAATATACGAAACTCATCCATCCTTTTTCCTCAGTCTCAAATACTACTACTATATCTTATGGTTCAGTCATAAACCCAGGAGTAATCATTGCTCCTTTTTCGCAAATTAAAAATTTCGTAACTATCAATAGAAGTGTTTCTATCGGGCATCATACCGTGATAGAAGATTTTTCCACAATTAATCCAGGATCAAATATTGCTGGAAAATGTTTGATAGAAAGTGGGGTAACCATTGGTATGGGAGCGAATATCATTGATGGACTAACAATAGGTAGAAATTCTATTATTGGCGCAGGTTCTTTGGTAACAAAAAATATACCCCCTAATGTTGTTGCTTACGGAAACCCGGCAAAAGTTATAAGAGAAATAAATCGTGCTTAAAATACCGGATAAAATAATCATTAATTTTACACCGACGGGAATGCTCCCGACTAAAGAAAAGACTCCTTTTGTTCCTATTTCGATAAATGAAATAATTGAAGATGTTCATCAGGCATACAAAGTTGGAATAACAATGGTTCATCTGCATGCTAGAGATGAAGTGACAGGAATACCAACTCATAAAGCAGAGGTATACGCAAAGATTATCGAAGGTATAAGGATTTTTGCCCCTGATCTGATTATATGCGCATCTTTAAGCGGTCGAAACTATAGTGAATTTGATAAGCGCGCTGAGGTATTATACTTAGACGGCGCAGCTAAACCTGATATGGGAAGCCTTACTCTTAGTTCCCTGAATTTCAATAAAAATTCTTCTATCAATGAACCGGAAATGATAATGAAACTTGCTCAAGCTATGCTTGAGCTTGGCATTAAACCGGAACTGGAAGCCTTTGATGCCGGAATGATAAATTACGCAAAGTATTTGATAAAAAAACAGTTGATCAAGCCTCCTTTCTATTTCAATCTTATCTTTGGCAATATTGCCTGTGCCCAACCTGATCTTTTACATGCAGGAGTGATGATAAATGATTTACCTGATAACAGCATATGTTCATTGGGAGGTATTGGCGATGCCCAAATAGTTATGAATTCGATAGCTGTTGCCATGGGCTACGGAGTAAGAATTGGTATTGAAGATAATATTTATTTTGATAGCAGCCGCAGTAAATTATCAACAAATATGGAGTTTCTTGAAAGGATTCACGATATTATTATTCATCATGACAAAGAGGTTATGGCTTCCAACGAATTAAGAAAGTTATTCAATATGCCGCACTAATTCAAGGTATTGCAGGATAATGATATAACTGCCGTATTCTATGTTTAATGCTCAAATAGTTTTCCCTTGCCTATAGACTGGAAAATAATTGGCATCGACACAATTTCTTTTTATTGCCAATTCATTATACACTTGTTTGTTGATAATACGCCCACAAAGCCATGTAGTCTTAACTCCATTTGACCATCCCTTCTTAAATGCGGCTAATCCATTATTACTATTATCACAAAGGCCAGGCACTCCGCCTAGATTTAGCCAATGCAGCCGGTCTTTAAAATATTCCAGAACTGCTAATTTCAAAGCGTAGCTAGCATGTAGTTCATACCCTCTTGCTCCTATAGCAACCAGATGCCCATGAGCAACCTCTCCCTGTATATACCACCAATCCAATGCTATTGTTTCATTATCGACAGAAGCACGAAATAATACAATCCCAGGTACAGCAAGCTGTATCTGAAAAGCTCTTCTGGAGAAGGTGCTGATACCGGTAATATTTTTACATAACACCAATTCTCCATAGAGTCTGCACCAATCATCAAGAAAGTCGGAAGGATTAGCACAAAGTTCAATTTGCATATGATGTTGAGCGCTAAGTGCAAATTTAAGATGTGTTTTTGAAATAAAGTTTTTGAAGGGTTTTTCCAGATCAACACTGTAATGTTTCTTAAACGGTATTACATAATCAAAGCAAGATAATAACAAATCTTGATCATACTCACCGAAAGGATCACTAACCAATACTACAGAAACCAGATCCGAAGGGAGATTATCTAAATCATCCTTCAATCGGGACCAATCCCGGCAAGAGAACATAGGATAACAAGATGTGCAATCTCTCAAATGACTATTTGCTATAGGTCGGCTGAGAAGCCACCCCACACAATTGTTGAGTTCTATAGGAATTCCGAATTCATTTAATGAATCAGCATATAAGAAATTAGAATACCCGGAATTTTCCGCTCTATCTAAATTCTTCTCTGTGCCGGTAATCAATTGCTCTTCCTCATATTTGTCAGATAAAAGATTAGGGGTATTATAGTTAGTATTGATTGGATTGCATCATCCCAAATTTTGATAATAACCGAACTAAACTTGCAACAAATTTGGACTATATTGAAAAGGCTGTGATATTATTCCTTTGGATAGAGAAGGCGATTATATCTACTAACTAATTATGAAGAATCATCTAATGCAACAACCTTTGGTTACAATCTGCTGCATTACCTACAATCACGAGAATTTTATAAGTGAAGCTATCGATAGCTTTCTGATCCAGAAAACTACTTTTCCAATCGAGATAATTATTCATGACGATGCTTCTACGGATAATACGGCTGTGATAGTCCAAGAATATGCAAAAAAATATCCTGAATTAATTACTGCTATTCTTCAAAAAGAGAACCAATTTTCAAAGGGAATTAATATACCAGCTACCTATGTGCGGCCAAAAGCCCGCGGTAAATACTTGGCATTATGTGAAGGTGATGATTTTTGGACAGATCCTCTTAAACTTCAGAAACAAGTTGATTTTCTGGAAGCAAATCCTGATTACTCTATTTGTTTTACAAAAGTAGCTTCGATGAAAGATGGAAAAATTGTAGATAATGACCTTTACGATAAATACTACAAAGGGATATTAGGTGATAGGACAGAATTCTTTTTTGAAGATATTTTAACCCGTTGTTTTATACAGACATGTACTGTTGTTATCAGAAAAGACAGCATTCGTTTCAGGGATTGGATAAATGATTTGGCTTTTGGAGATTGGCCTCTGTTTTTATTAGCTGCAACTTCTAAGAAGATCAAGTATATTAAAGAGCCGATGGCTGTTTACCGTATACATAAAGATGGTGTGTGGTCATCATTGCCGCGTTTAAATCAATGCAGGGAAGATATTAAGTTTTATAGATATGTGAACAAGGAATTTGATTACATATACAGTGACAAAATTATTGAAATCCTTAGCAAAAATATTGAGAATTGTTTAGAGGAAATAGATTGGCTATATAAAGTATGGGCCAAGAAGGATGCTATTTTAAAAAAAGGAAACTCTAACTGCATTTACAAGATATTACGAAAACTAAGAATACTTTCATAAGTGCGCCGACCGGAATCAGGATTAGTAATGAATCTTCGAAGAAAAATAATACTCTCAAATTTCTTTAAAAAATTCAACAATCTGCCAATATCAGACAACCCGATTACCGATCTATCCTTGTGTTCACGGCCCAAGGTGGCCTATATTTCCCCTTTATTGCCCCAACGCTGCGGTATTTCGGATTACAGCTCAGAATTACTCCCGGTTTTAAGTAAGTATTATCGTATTGTTGCTGTTGTTGATCAGAAATATGTATCAGACCCATGGGTTCAAGTAAATATTCCGGTCCGCAATGTAAAATGGTTTAGAAATAATTTCAGATTGTTTGATCGTGTAATTTATCATATAGGGAATTCCTCTTTCCATAGACATATGGTTCCCTTGATTAAAGAAGTTCCAGGAATAGTTGTTTTACATGATTTTTTTCTTGGTCATCTTAGGACTTATTTACAATATAAAAGAATTATCAGAAATGATTGGATTAATGCTTTATATAAATCTCATGGATATAAAGCTCTTCACTACTTCTACAATTCTGAGTCTCTTAGAGATGTAAGAATGAAATATCCGGTCAATAAGGATATTTTGGATCATTCACTTGGAGTTATAGTTCATTCGGAATATTCAAAAAAACTGGCTGAAAAATGGCTTGGAAAAGATGTTGCTCATCAATGGAAAATCATTTCTCATTTACGAGTTCCTGTTATTGATTTTGATTGTGATTCTATCAGAAAATCTCTCGGCTTCAAAGAACAGGACTTTATCGTGTGTAGTTTTGGTGAAATGTGTTCCAGTAAACTCAACTATAATCTTATTAAGAGTTGGCAAACTTCAAAACTTGCAAAAGATCCTAGTTGCAAGCTGATATTCGTTGGGAAAAAGGCCTATGGCAAGTATGGCGCCCAAATTAAAAAGATTACCGATTCTTCTGCAAATATTATTTTTTCGGGATGGGTCAATAAGGATATGTTTAGAAAGTATCTTACTGTTACCGACTTAGCTGTACAATTGCGGATGAATTCCCGCGGAGAATCATCAGGGACAGTTTTGGATTGCATGAACTATGGAATTCCTACTATTGTTAATGCTAATGGTTCCTTTTCTGAACTTCCTTCTGACGCGGTATGGATGCTGCCTGATACTTTTGAAGATAATCAACTAATCCATGCATTGGAAACTCTATGGACAAACCATAAAAGTCGAAGCTTATACGGTACTAGAGCCAAAGAGGTAATTTCGACACTTCATTCTCCTTCCGCATGTGCAGAAAAATATTATAACGCCATTGAAGAGTCCTATTTCAAGTCGTCTGCTAAAGGCTTCTCAACTCTAAATAATATACATTCAGCAAACAGCAAACATTGTGTATTAAAACAAATCTTGTTGGATGTATCTGCTACTCATAGAAAAAAAATAATAACCGGAATAGAACGCGTAGCAATATCTATAGTTTTATCTTTGATAGAATCTCCTCCTGAAGGATACAGGGCTGAGCCGGTTTATCTTACAAATAAAGGAGGAAAATGGCATTACAGATACGCAAGGCACTTTTCACTTAAAATACTTAATTGTCCTACTGCTGCACTTCCTGACGAAATAGTAGAATATGGTTGCGGAGATATTATTATAGGCCTTGATATAGCTTACCAGATGCATACACAGGCAAAAGAGGAAAATTTATATACTCATCTTAGACGCAACGGAGTTAAGGTATATTTTATGGTTCATGATTTATTGCCGATAGCAATGCCTCAATATTTCCCATCTGGGACAGATCAATTGCATGCCAAATGGCTCCAGGCGATTTTGAGTTTTGACGGTGTAATATCTGTCTCAAAGACAGTTGCGGTCGAGTTTTCTGAATGGATTAAAAATAATAATCTGGAAATAGAAGATTCTTTTAAGCTTGCTTGGTATCATCATGGAGCCAATCATGATTGTGATCGTCGGTGTTCCAAGTTGCCATTTGGCGCCAAAAGGATCCTGACTAAAATAAAGACCCTTCCCGTTTTTACAACAGTAAGTACCATCGAACCCCGTAAAGGGCATTTGCAGATAATAGAAGCCTTCAATCAACTTTGGGATAAAGGAATTAAAATAAACCTCGTAATTGTAGGAAGAGAGGGTTGGAAAGGGATAAAGAATCAAGAAAGGAGAACTATCTCTAAAATTACAAAGGCTATTCGTACACATCCTTTAAAAGGCAAGCACCTTTTCTGGATTGATAATGCTGACGACAATTATCTGGAAATGCTTTATTGTATTTCTAATTGCCTAATTTTTGCGTCTGAAGGAGAAGGGTTTGGTTTGCCACTCATTGAAGCAGCTAGGAATAAACTTCCGATTATTGCCAGAGATATTCCAATATTTAAAGAAGTTGCAGGAGAACATGCTTACTATTTTCCAAATGATAATTCGCCGGAGATCCTATCAGAATATATTCAATCATGGTTAGAGCTTTATAATTCCAATAGGCATCCTAAATCAGGAAAGATGACTTGGCTAAGATGGAAAGAGTCTGCAAAAATGTTGCTTGGAACAATTATTAACGAATAAAATGAAACCGCAACTATAAGAGTTTGGAGATTTTTTCATAAATAGCTTTAGAATAATACCAAAAACAGTTATATCTTGGCAAAATTTCTAAGCATTTCTCTTGCAGTAGAGTCATCGAATTGCCTGACAGGTGATTTAAAAAGATAAGCAGATGCTTCAATTATGGGGCCTTTGAGCCCTCTGTCCAAAGCGACTTTTGCAGCTCGGATGGCATCAGTTATTACTCCTGCCGAGTTGGGAGAGTCCTCTACTGAAAGCCTTAGTTCAAGATTCATGGGGATATCTCCGTATTGATTAGCTTCCATTCTGATAAAACAGACCTTGTTGTCCTTGAGCCAAGGTACATAATCTGATGGCCCCACATAAATATCATCTTCAGAAATTTTTTCACTCATTTGGCTTGTTACAGAGTTTGTCTTAGAAATCTTTTTTGATTTGAGCCTCTTCCTATCAAGCATATTCAGAAAATCTTGGTTGCCACCGACATTGAGTTGGTATGATCTTAATACTCTCTGTCCTCTGTCTTCAAACATCTTGGTAAGCACCCTGTGAACAATTGTGGCTCCTACCTGGCTTTTTATGTCATCTCCTAAAATAGGCAGGCCAGCTTTTTCAAAGCGCTCTCCCCAGAACTGTGAGATAAAGACAGGCATAGCATTAACCATAGCAACTTTTGCTTCAAGGCAGCATTCTGCATAGAATCTAGCCGCTTCATCTGAACCAACAGGCAGATAATTTACAAGTACCTGGCTTTTCGATTGAATAAGGATTTTAACGATTTCGCTTTTTGCATGATCGTAGGATTTGTAAACATCTTCAAGAGGGTCAAATCTGACTTCTATAGGGAAATCAAATGTCTGTGATGCCACGCTGTCAAGTTTATATCCATGGTTTATTATACAGTTTTGTAGTGGAACATTGTGTACAAATACTTTGGTGCAGTTGGGCTTTTGATATATCCCCAGACTTAAATCTTTACCAACCTTCCTGCTGTCTAGGTCAAATGCAGCTACGAATTTAATATCTCCAGGAAAATAACCTGCGAAATTAGTTGTGATAAGCCCAGGGATTATTTTCCCTTCATCTCTTATATCTTTATAGTAGTGAGTCCCCTGAACTAGCGATGAAGCGCAATTGCCTATTCCTACCAAAGCGACACGGATTTCTTTTGAGCTAGTATCTTTAAATTTTTTCACAGTCATCTCATAGAGTTAATTATTTGATGTAAACGATAGAATTTGGCTAAATATATTTATACATAAAGACTGATAAATCGTAAAACACAATGTGTAAAATACTAGAATATCATTCCAGATGGGATTATCCAGCATCTTATCTGCATTCATTCAATGAGCTCTTTTGGAGCTCAGGAAAAATAGAGCATAAGTATATAAAACTTACCGCACCCCTATAAAGTTTCGATTGATAAATAGTTTGTTATATCCTGCTAATCTCATGCTTGAATGGAAATCAATATGTTCGCAGTCTTTTCCATCCTCATTGTAATTAGAACTTGAGAATGCGTTCCACTTATACAAACCAGCTCCACCAAAGGCGGAATTAACCAAATGAATTCCTTTTATTTTTCTTAGATATGACTTTTTAAATAATGGCGCCAAAGATTTCGGGCAGTTCCCCAAAATGCGATAACCTTCCGATGATTCATAAGCAAGCGTGTCATAATAATGTAGCCATATGCAGTTTTCATAAGTATAAGGGAAAATTGCGTCAAAATCATAGTTCAAACACTGCAAAATACCTCGCGGGGAGATTCCTAAAGATAAATCTCCATCGCATATAAGTACTAACAGATCTTCAGTAGATTCATAATGATTTTGAGACAGGTCATAAATCTGTTTTTTAAGTTGATTCCTGAACATTGCCATTTTGATGAATCTGGTTTGGTCATGGAGTGCTTGAGAAGTTGGCTTTCGTCCTGTTATTGCAGGACCTGTTGAATTATTTTCGCTTATGATATTACAGTTTGGATTGGACTTATATAGTTCTAAGTATTGCTTTGTCAGAGTGTCGGTAGAATTATTCTCGTATACAGCCACTTTGTAGGAACGGAAAAACCTTCCAATTTTAAAAAATCGTTGCATTGATGCAGAAGCCCTAGTCCCAACATTATGCATAAGAGCCCCAATAATAAGATCTTTATTCTTGGCCAGACCCTCTCCGCTTTTCATAAGCAGTTCGAACCTTCCATAGTCCATCTCTATTAATCGTTTTTCAATGGCAATTGGAAATTCTATGGCTTTACCAGTTATGATCTTCTCAAAATATTTTGATAAAATAGGAAGAGGGTATAGGTTTAAAAATTTCATTTATAAGGCCGTACCATTTATCTAGATTTGCAAAAACAAAGTTTAAATCTATGTCTGAAATTAAAATCAAGTTTGTTACTAATAGCGAGTATAGTGCATTTTTACAAAGAGATATTTTAGCTGCTCAAGAGCATGTTTATCTGCAAACTATGTCTTTTGAAGGAGATAAGGTGGGTAAGGATTTAGCCGAATGGCTTAGGCAATCTAAAGCTAAAGATAAACGGCTCATAGTTGATTCTTTTTCTAAAGTTGTGATTAATGACCGATTTACTATCAATCCATTCAATTTCTTGGACTTTGCATTTTTCAAAGAAATGAGGGATACCAAAGCGATATTAAACAAAATGTCTACAGATGGCATCAAAGTGGAATATGTAAATCCGTTAGGATTGGGCTTAATTTATTATCCGCTCAGAAATCATAAAAAAATTGTTATTGCTGATCATGTTTGTTATATAGGTGGTATTAATTTATGCGAACATAATTTCAAGTGGCATGATTTGATGCTGAGAATTGAAATTCCTGAAATCACAAATTGTTTGATATCTGACTTTTTAGATACATGGTCTGGTAAAAATAATAATCAAAAAATTGTAATTAATAACGAATCCCATATTCTTTTTTTGGATGGCAGAAACAGTCAATCCTTATATGAGGAACTCTTTCAAAGGCTAAAGTGTGCTCAAAAGACCATTAAGGTCTATTCCCCATATATTACAGACCCGTGTCTTAAAGTATTAAAGCAAATTTCCTTAAGCGGAATTGAAGTAAGTATTTTTACTCCTGAACAGAACAATAAAGCTATCTTTAATCATTACTTGCCAACATATTTATTTAATACCAATATTAAGATATATAGATTCACTGAAAATATGTCTCATATAAAAGCTATATTGATCGACGATCGAACTTTAATTTTTGGTTCAGCTAATTTTGATTGTGTTAGTTATTATTTAGAGCAGGAAGTTATTTTAATATCGAAAAATCAAATCCTTGCAAAAGCCTTTAAAGATAAAATTGCTATGGTTAAGTATGAAGAACTGATAATTTTAAAAGCAACGATTAAGGGAAGAATAGCCATCTCCATAATGTATATAGTTACATTGAGTTGCAGGATATTGGCTAGAGTTGTTAAAAAGAAAATTCATTGTCGATAATGAGCATTTTACGAGAAAATGAATTAATACATAAAAAAATCCTTTTCCTCTGCCCATCGCTTGCATGCGGAGGAGTAGAAAGAAGTGTCCTGAATTTGATGAATGCGCTTCAGAAAAACAACATCAAAGTTTCCCTTGGGC
>Ga0194052_1000647_pt1 | contig 21432 bp, 13 predicted proteins | sample SepL226m_MetaG_FD_160117 | JGI IMG/M metagenome (GOLD analysis project Ga0194052, IMG submission 160117) | Anoxic zone freshwater microbial communities from boreal shield lake in IISD Experimental Lakes Area, Ontario, Canada - Sep2016-L227-6m | ecosystem: Environmental > Aquatic > Freshwater >...
GGACTTACGCCGCTTTGCTGAACAAGTTTGTGGTCTGGGCGGGGGAACAGGGGGTGAGTGACTGGAAGTCCGTTGGACTGCGGCACCTCATGTCCTTCCTGGAGCACGAGCGCAAGCGGGCGCTCGCCAATCAGCCCAAGGAATCGACGCGCCGGCTCAGCAGTGAGAGTCTCTATCTTGAGATTGCCGCCCTGCGCGCGTTCTATCGGTTTGCGGAAGGGGAAAAGCTGCTGCCGGCGAATGTCGCGGAAAACCTCTCGCTGCCGCGACGCTGGCAGCGGGTGCCCAAAGCGCTCAGCAGCCAGGAAATTGACAAGCTGCTGACGCCCGAAACGCCTGAGACGCCGCAGAACCTATGCGACCAGGCGGTGCTGGAGCTGGCCTACGCTTCGGGCCTGCGCCTCGCCGAGCTGCGCGGAGTCCGACTGGAACAGCTCCACCTCGACGCCGGTTTCATCAATGTCATCGGCAAGGGGAACAAGGAGCGTGTGGTGCCGCTGGGGAGCCAGGCCGTGACGGCCTTGAAGCGCTTTATTGACATCGGCCGCCCCCAACTCGTCAGGCCACGCTCGCCCGCGACCGTGTTTCTTACCAAACGCGGCACGCCCTTTGCGCCGGTGACACTCTGGCTGCGGATCAAGCAACGGGTCGGCCGGGCCGGCCTCGAGCGCAATGTCACCCCGCACATGCTGCGCCACAGCTTCGCAACCCATCTGCTGGAACACGGCGCTGACTTGCGGATCATTCAGGAATTGCTTGGGCATGTCAGCATCGCCACAACCGAAGTTTATACGCACGTGGCCCGCAGCCGCCTGCGCGAGGTGCATCGCAAATACCATCCCCGCCCTTAGCCGATGGGGTTGTTGTTTGCCACGAACACGGTGCCCGTCCCCATCCGCCTTCACGTTTCACGCCTCAATACAAAAGAAACGGACGGCGGATTTCCGCCCACGCCCGCTCCTCGGCCACCAATCGTTCCTCGAAGTCACCCGGCCTGGCGGAAACCTCGTCCACCCATTCCCGCAAAAACGCGCCTCCGCTTAACAGGTCAATCGCCAGTCGGCCGGTCTCGTACTCGTAGTCCAGCCGATGCCACAGCGCGTAATCCGGATACTCCAGCCGGATCGCCTTCAGCAGCAGCGCGCCAAGCCGATAGGGATGGAAGCTCTCTGGCCGGTATTCCACATAATCGGTGTGAACCTGCACACCGGAGCACAGCTTGTCCTTATGCTTCTGGAAGGTTGGCGCAAAGTGGCACAGACGAAGCCGGCAACCGGCCAGCCACTGCGGGGCGAGACTTTGTGCCCGCCGCAGAACCCGGTCGAAGTTCAGGTCCGGCGCGCCGACGAGCTCCAGCGAGTTCGTTGTCCCCCGGCCTTCCGAGAGCGTCGTGCCCTCGAACAACACCGTGCCGGGAAAACACCGCGTCATATTCAGACTCGAGGCATTCGGGCTCGGGTTCACCCAAGGCAATTCAAACACCGGCCAGCCGTAGCCGGGCGGTTCCTCCGGCCGATAGCCTTCCATCGCGACGACCCGCAGGTCCACGCTCAACCGCCGGTGCGCCACATACCACCGCGCGAACTCTCCCAGCGTCAACCCGTGCCGCATGATCAACGGTCCGACGCCGATGAAACTCTCCCAGCCTGGCTCGAGGATCGTGCCCTCGATTGGCCGGCCGGCCGGGTTTGGCCGGTCCAGCACCCAGACGCTTTTTCCGGTCTCCGCTCCCGCTTCGAGCATGTAGGCCAGCGTGGTGAGGAACGTGTAGATACGCGTGCCGATGTCCTGGAGGTCCACCAGCACCACGTCAAACGTGGCCAGCATCTCCGGTGTCGGGCGGCGCACCTTGCCATAGAGGCTGAACACCGGGATCCCGAGGGCCGGGTCCACGTAATCCTCCGATTCGATCATGTTGTCCTGTTTGTCACCGCGCATGCCATGTTGAGGGCCCAAGGCAGCCGTGAGCCGGAGGTCGCGACACCCGGACAGGGCATCCAGCGTATGCTGGCACTGATGGGTCACGGACGCCGGATGGCCGAGCAGCGCGATGCGGCGTCCCTTCAATGCTCCCCGCAAAGTGGCATCTTCCAGAAGGTGATCGATTCCAAGCTTCATGATTAGGGCGGATTTTGGCACAGCACCAAACCCTGGGCGAGGGCAAAACCAAGATCCTCTATGGAGTTCATGGAATGCCATCTCACTTGCCCCATCACTCCCCGTAGCCAGGACCGGCGTAACAACCCGGCACCCTTGTTTCGGCCTGCTCGGCGAGACTGCGCATTTGACGCGGGCGTGGCGGCTACTGCGCCTTCGGCATCTCAAGGAGGGGGTACACGTTCGTTGTGGCTTGCTCCATGACCCGGTAATCGCGCGTGAGTTCATCCCATGACTTACCCTCCGCTCCCGGGATGTCGTTGCGTGAGGTCGTCGTGAGGATGTAGCCGTCCATGGAGAACTTGGCCTTTTGGAAGTCCTTCCGGCCGGAGATGGCTTCGAGCTCCTTGAGGCATTCGATCTTCGGGCTGTTCTTGAGAAATAACCCGCCGTGGTGCATCCCGTGGGATTCGAGAAAGCGCAGGTGGACGTGGCCAGAGGGCTTGTGGCGCAGCCAGAGGAGAAAGTCGGGGTAGAAGCCACTTTGCTTGAAGAAGCCCACGCCGGTCTTCGCCTGGTTCCGGAGCAGGAACACCTCAACACCTATGAACGGGTCCTTGTTCCGTCCGGTTTCCCAGAAGCCCGAGAGGCGTTCGAGCAACTCGCTCTCGTTCTTACTCAGGCCCGGTGGGCTGACGGCAAGGTCCGCCACGGCATAAGCTTTGTCTTTCGGGTCGCGGAGAAGGGGGCTGTAGAGGTGTCGCTCGATGTGAAGGCGGGGCAGCGGTTTTCTCCAGTCCGTCTTCTGCAACTCTGTCATCCCCTTCTTGACCAGTCCCTCCAGCTCTTTGAGCAGCTCGTCGGATGTCGTCCGAACGCGGAAGGTGACAGGCTGGTCCTTCACGACAAGCTTGGCTGGTGCGATTTCCTTGCTCTCGCGTTCCCGCTCTCGCCGCGCGGCAAAGCGGTCGAGGTAGGCCTTGCAGGCGCGTGTAGCGGCGTCATGCACGGTGGCCGGGTCATTTCGGTCGCGGGCGGAGACTCGCACTTCGCACCGGCCGAGAATGTCCGGAAGAATTGCGCGAGGGATGTAGAAATGATCGAGCCGCCGCGCCCGCTTGTGCGCGAGCAGAGCATCATAAAGCGCGGAAGCATCCACGAGACCCAACGCCGCAGGCATGGTGAAATCAACCTTCTCGCTGACGCCGATGGTGCCCGCGCCGATATGTGTTCCTGCCAGGGTCTGCACACGCGGCGTCAAATCAATCGAAACGCCGAGGTCTTCCGCTGCGACTACGAAGGTCTCCATCCGCACGTCAAAGTTCTTGCGCGGCAGGGGGATGGGCAGCGTCTTCTCCTTTGGGAAAAGGTTCTCGCTCGTCACGGTGAGTTCACGGAAAACGCGCTCGCGCTGGAGCATCTCGCGGAAACGCTGCACGTAGTTCGCGTTCCAGCCGAAAATATAAAGTGTCTCGAGGGGCGTGAGCTCGGGTGGGTGCGGGCCTTCGTCGGGGAGACGGGCGCTACGTTTGAGCGAGCGGTTCTTGCCGCGCAGCCGCACGCCGCGCCCGAAAAGCTGGATCACTTGCCAGCTTGACCAGCCTTCGATGAACTTCTTTGCGCCGATGAGCAGATGCACAGGCGAGTCGGCCGCCTCGATGGTGTCGAACAGCGAGCGGGTCAGCTTGTCCGCCTTCACCTCCAGGTTGAGGTGCTCCTTCACGTGCTTTTCGAAGCTGGACACGTCGCCGATGTTGATGACCGCAAAGTAAGGCTTCTCTTTTCCGGTGGGCGCGGACACGCGCAGGCCAATTTCGCCCGTGTCTCCGACGAGATGCCACAGCTCCAATCCGCCCGCGCCGTGGAAGACCTGTTCGGTGATGTCGGCGTAAAGCTGCTTCGCCTTCGCCAGGCGGAGGTATTCCAGGCGCTGGGTGAACAAATCCGCCTTCGTGTCCTCGTCCTGAAAGCCGCTGTTGCCCGCGAGCACGTCCCCGATGACGCCCGTGGCCCATTTCGGATCTTCAAGGAAGCGCTGGAGGAACGTGACCACCTTCGCCACGTCGGCGCGCTCGGACTTTGCGCCAGTGCTGTTGTCGGCTTTGCCGCCCTGGCGGCGGCTCACGCTGCTGCCGAGCATCACCCAGAGCGGGCGCGCGATTTCGTAAGGCCGAAACTCCCGACCGTGGCTGCGGAACAGCCGGAATTGCTGATAGAACACGAGCAGCCCGCCCACGAGTAACTCCTGCGCGCGCTCCTCCGTCCCGGCGGAGAGATTCAACACCTCGAAATCCTTTCCGTGGCCGTCGCCGTGGAAATAGCGGTAGCTGTAGTCAAAGAGGATGGACTTGCCGTAGTCGCTCATGAGCGCTTCCCGCTTCCCGCCGCTGGCCGCGCCTACGGCCTGGGCGAATGTCGCGCTGTATTCCACCAGGAAACCGCCCTCGCTCAATGCTTTCTGGCGGTTTTTCCAAGTCTGCGCGTCACTGCCGACGCCTTTGTGGCCCTCATCCACGAAGACGAGGTTGTGCCCGCCCAACTCCGTGAGCGCGATGCTCACGCCGTCGCCGCTCGCCTCGTCGGCCAGCTTGTGGATCTCCACCACCATCACCTTCGGCCCAAACAGGCCGCGGCCACCGCCCGTGCTGCGTTCCTCGACGAGGCGCCCGCACTCCACGCCGCTCTCGCGCAGCTCGCGCAGGTGCTGCTCGCTCAGACCTTCGTTGGGCGTGACCAGCAGGATATTGTCCCACTCGCGGCGGCCGTCGGCCCGGTTCGCCAGCATTTCGGGATGCGCCCCGTGGGCGAGGTAGTGGCGAAGTTGCCGGATGTGGGCGTGCAACAGCAGCGTCTTGCCCGAGCCGGTAGCCATGAAGAACGCGATACGCCGCAGGTCGTCCTCGGTGAACTCCGTCATCGTGCCGGGCAACGCGCCGCGCGCTTTCTCCTTCAGAAAAAACTCGTTCAGCTTCCGGCGGAGCGCGGCGGGCTGGTCGGTGAGTGCGTCGAGGTAAAGCTCGGTGAAGAGCAGGGCCAGCCATTGGAAATACTTGAAGCGGAAAACGCCGCGCCCGCGCGCCAGTTCGAGCTCCTCTGCCAGGATGCGCCGATCGTAATCGGCCAGCTTCGCGCGCATCGCCGGGTCCTTCAGACCGGCGGTTGCCAGCGCGTGAAAGAAGAAACTGTTCCCGTCGCCGAAGTCGCCCTCTTGTGCGCGGTCGAGACGCGAGCGAAGATCGTCAAACTCCACGGCGCCGAGTTGGGCGAGGAAGTAGCGGTTCAGCACCAGCGACCGCTCGAAGTCGAGCGTCTGCTTGCTGACGGCGGCGCGGGGTGATGGCGTGCCGCGAGCCATCAGTCGGCCTTGGGCGGTTCTTCGCGCAGGACGGCGGGGGATTCCTCCGGTGCGCGGCGCGGCACATGATACACGAGCCGGTCGGCGTATTGCTTTTCCAGCTCACGCATCGCGGCAAACAGCCGGTCCACGTCGTAGCCGTGTTCCGCCCCGATTTCCTCGCGGATGCGCCAGATTTCCTCGATGGGATTCTCGTCTTTCATGTCTCCGTTTGGTTTCATCGGTTCAGTCCGCTTCCATCAGTTGCTTGAAGATCGCGTCCAGACTCTCGAAGCCGGGCGTGGCACTGTCGCCGTTGATCAGCATCCGGTCGAACGGCGCGTCTTTGGTCAGTGTAGCGACCTGCTTGTCGAGGAAGGCGCGCTCGGCTTTCGGGTCGAGGCCCGTTGCGTCGCGCCAGACCACGAGGACGCGCTTGCTGGCGCGGTCGCGGCCCATGACGGCGAGGTACTCGCGCTTCTCGTGCTCCCAGCGGCGCACCCGCTGCACGTCCAGGCCGAGGAGCCAGTTGAAGGTTTCCACCAAATCCACCGTACGCGCCTCCGCGCCGTCATCGGTAAGGATTTCGAGGGCGTAGTTGAAGGGATGGTCGAGGCATGAGGTTTGCAGCATGGAGGGGCTGGCCTCCAGCGGCAGCCGGGCGAGGTAATGCAACCGGTAACTCTCCGCGCCGAGTGCGCCCTGGAACGCAGCCGCCTTCGCCTCGCTCGCGGCCATTGTGGCGTCCGTGGCGAGATTATGGAGCGCGTCCTCGTAGCTTTCCAGACGCAGGACTTTTACGAGGCGCGGCGTGCGGGCGGCCTCGTCTTTGCTAGGGAGACGCGTCGGTTTTAGGCCGTTCCATTCTGGGGTGAAGATCACTCTCTGCATCCGTGGCATGAGGACTGAGTCGAAGTGGCCCGCCATTTCCACCACGAGAAACTTGCGCGTGCCACCGTCTGCGCGATTCATGGCAACGATGGCGTGGGCGCTGGAACCCGAGCCGGCGAAGAAATCGGCGGCGATGCCGTGCTTTCCAACGACCCAGCCAAACGATCGAATAAGAAGGTCGAGGCTCTTCTCGTGAGCGAAATCAGTCCAGCTCCCGCTTGCAGTAATGTCGAGCCAGTTGTCGCTGACCAAACGGGCATTTTGAGGAGGGACGTAATACTGGACAACCTTGTCCTCGCTTGACCGCACAAAATCCAGGTCAGTGCCCGCCTGGAGATTCTCCACATACCACTCATCGAGCGATTTCTTGTCCTTCCAAACGCAAAGGTATTCTTCGTAGTTCCGTTTTGCCTGCAACGCGCGGTTTTCCTCCCATCGCCACTGACCCGTATCAGGTCTTTGGTCGAAAATGCGATAGCGCATTGTCGAGCGGTCCGTGCCTCTCCAGAACGTATCCCACTTACCAGGCTTCTCTATATCAAGCGCCTGCCGTAAATGCGATACGCGTGCATGCTGTCGTCGCGCGAAAACATGAATGACGTCATGACCGAGGGAGAGTTGGTCTATGTCCTCAAACTGCGACTGCACATTTTTTACGCCACGCCGGACGACTACTGAGTTCTTTCGTTCCGCGAACACCCGCTCTCCGAGCACGCGGGCAAGATGGTTCTCTTGGTCGCCAATTTGGAGAAAGAATAAGCCGTCGGGGGCGAGAAGCAATTTGGCCGCTTCCAGCCGCCCCTCCATCATGCAAAACCAACTTGAGTGTTGGTAGCAATCTTTGTAGTCGAAGTCGTTTTGCCCTGTGTTGTATGGGGGGTCTATGAAAATACTCGCCACGCGCTCCGCGAAATGGCGTTGCATCAGGCGCAACGCTTGGTAATTCTCGCTGCTTATTGCCACGCCACCTACTGCCGAATCGATGTCATCAAAGGTTTCGAGCAGCCGCCATTTGAAGTCTTCGGCGAAGAGCGCGGTATTCACCACGAGCGTCGGATGGGTTTCGAGGAAGCTCTCGGTGAGCTTGCCCTTGAAGGCGAAGAGGTCGCTCTCGTCCGCTCCGTCCTGGCCCAGCGCGTAGAGGGCCACCCATTCCTTGAGTTGGTCCTTGTTCGCACAGATTTCCTTCCACAGGGCACGAGGGACGTTTTGGACCGGGCAGAGGTAGTCGGTGCAGATGACGAATTTGCGTTTCTCGAATAGACGGCGCTGGACCTCCTCGAGTTGGTGGAGGAAGGCGATGATCTGGCCGGCCAGCTCGCGCAGGGCGCGGAGCATCCGGCGCTTGCCCTCGAAGTCGCCCTCCAGGTCGGCGACGTGGACGACCTGGTCCTTGATGTAGAAGTCCAGTTCCTCGCGTAAAAAGGCGGCAAGGTTTTTGTGGACGAAGTAGTCTGAAGTCTGCCGCCGGGCAAAGTGGCGCATCCGCTTGGCAAGGTAAGTAATGGGCGGCTTGCCGTCGCGCTCGACTTCCTCGTGGTTCAGGACTTTGCACAAGGCGTCGGCGAGGCCCGCTTCCGGGCAGGCGGCGACAAGCGCGGCGTGCGCGTCGGCGAGGAGTTTTTCCTGGAGCTTGTCACCGGAGATTTTCTTCGGTTTGGCGGTTTTGCCGTTCCCGCCGTTTCCATTCTCGGCGGGGGGGGCGCTATGTTCACCGGTCGCGCCGTTCTCCTCAACAGGGGCGCCTTTGATCTCGACCTCGACCGGCAGGCGGTAGTGAAACGTGATGGTGAAGGTGCGGCTGGGGGCGTCCCAGGTGGATTCGGTGATTTGCGGGAAGAAGTAACGGCGGTCGCCCTTGGTGTCGCCAGGCGGGAGGCTGGCCTTGGTGAGCGCGAAGCGGACGCGGGCGGGTCCGGCCAAGATGTCGGCCACGGTGAAGGAGTAATCGCGGAACGCTTCGCCGGACTTGATGTAGTGCTGATCCTTGTTGGCCCAGTGGAAATACGTTTCAGCACCGTTATAGGGCACGGCGTAGTGCGGGCGCGCGCCGAAGAATCGTCGGGGCATGAAGTCGCCGCGGTCGTAGTAGCGGGAGAAGAAGGCGTGGAGATGGTTGAAGACGTCGTCCTTCTGGTTCTGCGTGGCCAGCAGATGGCGCAGGCGTTTGAACTTCTCCTCGTAGTCATTGACCATCAGCCGGACGGTTTTTCCGATGGCCGCTTTGTCGTAGCGCGGATTCAGCGAGCCGTCATCGAGGATGGCATCCAATTCCAGTTCCTCGCGAATTTTCTGCGCGAGGTCAGCAACCTCGGCCTTGAGCTTGCTGGTGTCCCCTTCGGCGAGGTCGGCGAACGCCTTTTCCACCGCCTGCGGAATCTGGTCGTTGATGAACTTCTCCAACTCGTCTTTCTTCAGCCGGAAGAGCCTATAAATGCCGAAGTCGAGGTCAGCCAGGTCGAACTGAAAGAGTTCACGGAGCAGGCTCTGAAATGTTTCGCACGGTGTTGCCATAGCACTGGGATGTTCTAGCGCATGGCGGGTCGGTTTTCGAGGATTTGTTTTTTTTGGGCCGGCCTGGACGCCGCTGAAATAGGGTTTGATACAGGGGAAACCCTACGAGATGTGAGTGGGCCGCGAGCGGATTGAAACTGAGTGGAATTTTCATGGGCGCGCAAGAGTTGTTAGATCATCTGTGGAGTTCAGGCGCGTTCAAGAGTTGGGAGTTCAAGCTTTAGCTCCTCGTCGTTCAAATCGGCCCAATAAAAGGGCGACCCGGCTTTAGCACCGGATCGCCCCCAACCCAACCATGAAAAGAGGTGGGCGGCACCTGTTGGTCCTGGCACCGCCCACTCAGGAGGAGGTAGGCAAGGAACCTACAAGAGTTCTGTTCGCAAGACTCGTGCCATGCCTGTCCGAGAACTGCCGCTGGAAGTTTAGGAACCTGCATCAATTCTTGACCGTGGACATCGTGCTCGTCCTCAACATCAAGACGGTTGTGAGATTCCTTCATATCCTCCATGGTTTTGTTGTGTCCCAATTTCATGGTTCAGCGACCTGATTTGTGACACTTCAACTTGCCATCAGTTGAGAAAGTCAAAGAGCACAACAGATGGAAAGGCTCGCGCAAATTCCCCTCGAACAAAACGCCGCCAGCATTGTCCATATTGCGTCCGTCAAAACATCGCCTGGCGGCGTTGAGGCGCGCCGTTCAAGTGAAACTTGCGTTGCACCATTCCGCCAGGCAAGACTGAGTGAACGTATTCATGAGAAGGTCAGTGCCGCGTGTCAGACCAAAAGCGCCGGGCCGAAGCCAGCGAAGGCTTCGGTCGGCCTTGGCTTTGCTCGCGACGCTGCTATGGTTTGCACCGGCCATCCTCGGCGCGGCGAGTTTCACGGCCACGCTGGACCGGGAAACGATCACGGTTGGTGAAAGCGCCATTTTGACGCTCAAGTTCGAGGGCGGCCAACCGACGCAGATGCCGGCCCCACCGGCGATTGCCCACCTGCAGGTTATCGGCGAAGGGAGTTCCAGAAACATCAGCATTGTCAACGGCCAGATCTCGTCCACTGTTTCGCAGAATTTCACGCTTACGCCCACACAACCGGGTGACTTCAGCATTCCGAGCCTCAGGGCCGAGGTTGGCGGGCAAATCCTGACCACGCCGCCCTTGAAACTGAAGGTCGTGAAGGCGAATACGCCCGCGGGCAGTCCCAGCGGGGAACAACTGGCGTTCTTTAAAATATTTATTCCGAAAAAAGAAGTGTATGCCGGGGAAGTGTTCGCCGTGGAGTTCCAAGTCTATATCCGCGAGGGAGTGGCAAACGCCGAGAACATCCTGCAGAGTTTTGATGCCTATGGCGGGTGCCCGTTGAAAGCCGAAGGGGTCAGCATTTTGAAGACAGCCCACGCCCAACGCCGGCGCGGGCGGGTTGGCAACTCGAACTACAACGTCGCCACTTTGGTGACATCGCTGTCGCCCATCAAAACGGGAACGGTGAGTATTGGCTCGATGGATGTGCCCCTCACGCTGCAGCTTCCTACCGGCAATCGCCGGCGGGACGTGTTCGATCCCTTCGGAATGTTTCAGCAGTACGAGGAACGACGCGTGAATCTGAGCGCGGAAGCCGAAACGTTTACGGCGCTGCCGCTGCCCAAGGAGAATATTCCGACCAACTTCATCGGGGCGGTCGGCAGTTTCACTATGACGGTGAGCGCCGGCCCGACGAACATCGCAACCGGCGATCCCATCACCGTTAAGATCCAAATTTCCGGCCACGGCGCATTCGACTCGCTCGCGTTGCCGGAGCAAACCGCCTGGCATGATTTCAAGACCTACCCGCCCACAACGAAAGTGGATACAACGGATGCGCTCGGCTTGCAGGGCATGAAGACGTTCGAGCAAGTGGTGGTGCCCCAGAGCGTGGACATCAAAGTGTTGCCGCCTGTCTTGTTCAGTTTCTTCGATCCGGACCAGAAGAGCTACCGGACGCTTACCCAGCCCGCCATTCCGCTGATCGTGCGTCCGGGCGGCTCGGCGCCGGCGCCAACCGTGGTGGTCTCCAACCGTTCGACGCCCGATAACCCGCCTCCGGCGCAAGACATCGTTCACATCAAGCCGCGGTTGGGCGCGGCAGCCCAGATCGGAGTGCCGCTGGTGCAACAGCCCTGGTTCCTGGCGCTCCAAGCCATCCCCGTCCTGGCCTGGCTGTCAGCGCTGGCCTGGCGCACGCGCATGGAGAAGCTGGCTAACAATCCCCGCCTCCGCCGCCAACGTCAGGTCGCTCACATCATCCGCAACGGCTTGATCGAACTGCGTCAGTTTGCCTCCGAGAATAAATCTGACGACTTCTTTGCGACGCTGGTCCGGCTGCTGCAAGAGCAACTGGGCGAGCGCCTCGATCTCCCGGCGTCGGCCATCACTGAAGCGGTAATCGAGGAGCGGCTCCGGCCTCGAGGCATGCCCGAGGCGACATTGGCCCCGTTGCACGAGCTGTTCCAAACCTGCAACCTGGTGCGCTACGCCCCAATTAAGTCGAGCCAGGAATTGGCGGCGATCATTCCCAAACTCGAGACGGTCTTGCGCGAACTTAAGGAGTTGAAGCCGTGATCTCTGTGAAGCCATTTCGGCAACATGCCCTCGCGTCGGTTGCTGCCAGGTTTAGGGGAAGCCGCCCCCGTCTGTTGGCCGCACATTGGGAACATGAGCCGATCAAGAGCAAGATCAGGACTGTGAGGGGACGGGTCGTCTTATGTCTCCTGTTCCTTCTCACGGTCTTGTTTCCGGCGCTTTCACGAGCGGAAATTTCGACTACGGCATTCGATTCCGCCAACAAGCTTTACGAGGAAGGCAAATTTGCCGAGGCGGCATCGGCTTATGAGAAGCTGGCGCAATCCGGCCGGACTTTCCCCGCGCTCTATTTCAATCTCGGCAATGCCCTTTTCAAGTCCGGCCAGGTTGGCCGGGCCATCGCGGCCTACCGTACGGCCGGTCAAATCACCCCGCGGGACCCTGACGTTCGCGCCAATTTGCAATTCGCGCGAAACCAGGTCCAAGGTCCGACACTCTCGCCCAGTCGTTGGCAACGGTGGCTTGGCCGTCTGACGTTGAACGAATGGACGCTGCTGGCTGCGATCGCGGTTTGGCTTTGGTTTCTCCTGCTGACGATGCTGCAATGGTTGCCGGCACTCAGACCGGCCTTGAGGGGTTATGTGGTAACGCTGGCTGTTTCCGCCGGCTTGCTGTGCGGCTGTCTGGCGGCCGCGTTATACGAGACCCGTTTCACACGCACGGCCATTGTCACCACCGGCGAGGCGGTCGTGCGGCATGGTCCGCTGGCGGAATCCCAAACCGCGTTCACGGTCCACGACGGCGCGGAGTTGCGGGTGTTGGATCAGAAAGACGAGTGGATCGAGGTCAGCGCCGGCGCACGCAGGATGGGCTGGCTGCGCCGGGATCAAGCCCTCCTCCCACAGTAGGCACGCAGGATTCGATCTCCCAGAATAGCCTCCCAGAATAGCCTTGCTCGAAACCGGAATCCTCTGAACACTCCACGCGAATTATGATCAGCAACGAGATCAACCGCCACGAAAGGCAGCGAGTGACTGGCCTGCTTTTCATGAACGACCAGATAGTGGGGCAGGCGTCTCGCCTGCCCTATCAGCACCTCCTGGACAAAGTAGCCAAACGATTGAAATCCGGTTGACTTCTCGTGAAGCCGCCAGGCTTGGAAACTGTGCTTGTCACCGGAGCATCCTCGGGCATCGGGCTTGAGTTGGCCAGGTGTTTTGCCGCCGATGGATGCCGGCTCATTCTCGTCGCCCGCAAGGAAATCGCCCTTGAATCCCTGGCGGCTGAGTTAAGAAAGACCCATAAAATCGAGGTGCAGGTCTTCACTGCTGACCTGGCCAAACCGGAAACTCCGGAGCGTCTCCTCGGACACTTGCAAGGGGCAGGCATTAAGGTGGATGTACTGGTCAACAACGCTGGTTTCGGCGCCCAGGGGAGTTTCGCCGAATTGCCCATCGGTCGCCAGCTCGACATGGTACAGGTCAATATCACCGCCCTGATCCACCTTACGCGGCTCTTGCTCCCGGGCATGATGGAGCGCCGCCGTGGCGGCTTTCTCAATGTCGCTTCGACCGCCGCCTTTCAGCCGGGCCCCGGCATGGCCGTTTATTACGCCACCAAAGCGTTCGTGCTCTCCTTCACGGAAGCGTTGGCGGAGGAACTGACCGGAACGGGCTTGATCGTGAGCGCCTTATGTCCCGGACCCACGACGACGAACTTCGGCGCGGCTGCGGGCGGCCGATTCAAGCCAATTGCCGGGAAGGTCGCCATGTCGGCTGAGTCTGTTGCCCGCCTTGGCCATCGCGCGTTCCGCCGCGGACGCATCGTCGCGGTCACCGGTCTGCGTAATCAACTCCCCGCGTTAGCCGTCCGCTTCGTTCCCCGCTTCATGGTGCGCAAGATCACCAAACACCTCAATGCCAGCCCGGCCTCGTAACTTGATCACTCACTTGACATCGAACGCAGGCGCAAGACATTGGCGCCAGCTCGCTCTGTTGGCGAGCCTCATCCTCGCCACTGCCGGCTGTGAGACGGTTCACGATTACAGCCTGACCTACAAACTCTTGGCGTGCATGGGCGGGGCAGGTGTCAATGGGCCCTAAAACGCCGACCCGTAAAATCGTTGCGATGTGATCACGATACCTTCGAGTGGCAGTGCCGTATTGTCAGAAACCCGGCGAGGCTCACGACTCCTTCGCGGCCTCGCTGCCCTCATGCTGTTCGGCTCGGCGGTTGCGGGCCCGGCTGCGGCACCAGGGGTGAAGGCAACGCTCAACGGCGCTGAGCTGGAGTTCGACGGCGACACCGGCGCGCTGCTGCGGCTGGCGTATCCGGGCGTCGGCAATTTGCTCCACGCCACGCCCGCGCGCGCCAGCCTGATCGACCTGGCTTATCCCCACCCAAAGTTCGAAGTGCTGCGGCTCGCGAGCCGTTACTCGCGCGGCGCGAAGATTACCGCCTCCAGCGAGGCCGTCGTCGTCTGCTGGGACAGGCTCGGGATGAGCCGCACCAATTTCCCGGTCGAGGGGAGCGTGTCGGCGGCCGTAACGATCACCGCCGCGCCGGACGGGCGATCGCTGATCTTCACCGGCTCGGTGCATAACCAGTCTTCGAACGCGGTGCGGCAGGTGCTGTTTCCCGACCTGATGGGGCTGGTGCCCGTAGGCGAGCCGGGGGAGACGGTGTTCCGGCATTCACTGGGGGCTTCGCGGCCGTTCATTGATCTGGCGCCCAACGAGGCCAAGCTGGCGGAGCAATACATGACGGATAACGCCGCGTTCGCCGCGGAATACAAGTCCGGCGGCCTGTTCAGCACGCTCGGCCTGCGCTGGCTGGATTACGGCAGCCTGAAGGGCGGGCTCAGCCTATATGCTCGCCAGTGGGGCTGGGACGAGCCGATCACGGTCCGGCTGCAGCTTTCCGAGGTGGAGCAGAAGCTGCGGCTGCTGGTGCGGCACGACCTGGTGCTGGCCCCGGGCCAGAAATGGCAGAGCGAGGAGTTTTGGCTGACGCCGCACGCCGGCGGCTGGGCCAAGGGCATCGAGCCGTTCCGCGCCTGGGTCAAGCAGCATTACCGACGGGAGTTTCCAGTGCCGAAACGCGTGCGCGAGAGCATCGGCTTCCGCACGGTGTGGATGTGCCAGTCGTATCCGAACGATCCGCAGGACGCGGCGTTCCGGTTTGCGGACCTCCCTGCGCTGGCCCGGGAAGCCGCCATGCACGGGCTGGAGGAAATGGTCATGTGGGGCTGGGTGCCGGGCTTTGAGCGGCCGCTGCCGCCTCCGTTCCCGCTGCTAGGCACGGAGCAGGATCTGTACGACGCGGTCAAGGCGTGCCGGCAGCTCGGCGTCACCGTGACGCCGTTCATCAGTGTGCTGCAGGCTACGAAGTCCAGCGCGCCCCGCTACGGGCTGGCGGTGGGGGACAACAACGGGTGGACCTATCACACCGAGTTGGTGCCGCGCTGGAACCCGCCCTACGCCTCGCAGCTCGCGTGCGTGGGTATCCCGACTTCGAATCCGCTCTGGCAGGAGGACGTCCTGGCCTCGTGCAAGAAGCTCGTGGACAACGGCGTTCCCTCGCTCGGATGGGATCAATATTGGACCACCACGGCCGCGGAGCCGAACATGCAGTCGCTGACGCGCAAGATCCGCGAGTATGCGCTCCAGCGCGATCCGGAGGCGAGCTTCAGTGGCGAGGAGCTGTGGAATCTAGAGGTCGATAGCGGCTACCTTGACTTCACGTGGGACTGGGGCGGCTGGCGCGATTGCGGGGCGCTGACGAGCGTGTTGCCGACGCCGCGGGTGAATGCGTGTATCGACCATTCGCCGCTGGCGGTGCGGCGAGTCTTCGCCGACAACCTGTACCTGAACATCATGCCGCGGCGGAAGGAATCGGCCAACGCGACGGATTGGATCGGCAACTATCCGGAGATGAGCGGGGCGCTGCGGCAGTGCGCGGCGCGGCGGAAGCAATTCCTGCCTTACTTCACCCAGGGCACGTTCATCGGCGGCTGCCTGCTGGCCGAGCCGTGCCCGGGTGCGCACACGGCGGCTTACATTCTGCCGGATGGGCTGTTGCTGGTGCTGATCAACGAGGGCGCGCCGCGGAGGGTTTCCTTCGCGGCGGACCCGGGCGCCTGGCTGCCGAAGGGCGAGGGCTGGCGCGTGCGGGCGTGGAGCGCCGACGGCAAACGGCTCTCGGAATCCAACCTGCGCGGGCCGGCCTGGCGCGCGAAGACGCCGCCGCTGGCCGCAGGTGAGATGATGTTGTACGAGATCACGCGCTGAGCGAGCCACTGGGCGGCCAGCAACGATACTGTCAGCGCCTCACCCGCGCAGCCTCAAGCACAAGCGGGCGCGCAAAAAAGCAAATCTGTCAGTTATTAATGAGACCGAAAAACAATTCTCCCTTAAATGAATCCATGAAAGTATATACATTCACAGTATGTGCGGCCATGGCTGTCGTCTTTGCAGGAACCCTGCTGTCCGTCGTTAGCGCCCCGGTCGGCGCTGACGCCGAGGTCTTGCTCAACCGCCAGTGGGCGGAGCAGGCGTTCTCGGAGAATCCCGCCGAGATCACACCTGCGAATCGACTGGTGATCGTCCACGAAGATGTGGCCGGCGACACCAAACTGGGCCGCTGCGCGGCGGTGGGTGGCCCGCCCATGAGGCTTGGGGATAAGGCCTACAAACATGGCATCGGGGTCAACTCTCTGAGCGTGATGCGAGTGGTCCTCGAGAAGCCGGCGAAGAGCTTTACGTCCGTCATTGGGCTGGACAGAAACGTGGACAACACGGCGGCTTCGGTCAGGTTTCACGTGGGCGTTGACGGGAAGGACGTGTTCGCCACCGACGTCATCAAGGCGGGCCCTGCCCCCAAGGCCATTGATGTGCCGCTAAGCGGCGCGAAGTCGTTTGAACTGACCGTGGATGTTGGCGGCGATGATCGCGGCTGGGACCAGGCCGACTGGGCCGATGCGAAGGTCGTGCTGCAGGACGGCTCGGAGCTTTGGCTGGACGATATCGCGCGGCAGGCGACGCCAGCAGGGGGCCTGCCATTCTCGTTCGTCTATGGCGGGAAGCATTCATCCGAGTTGATCAACGAATGGAAACGCGAGGTCAACGCCGAGAAGGTCAGCGACACGATCAACCGCCGCACTCTCATTCTGACCGACCCAACAACCGGACTTGAGGTCAAGGCGGTCTGCACGATTTATCTGGACACTGCCGGCATCGATTGGACTGTTTACTTCACGAACAGGGGAAGCAAGGATAGCCTCGTCCTCGAACAGATCAGAGCGGTTGATGCCACCGTTAGGATTGGGGCAGGGTCCGGCGTGGTGATCCACCGACTGAACGGTGCTCCGTGCGCGACCGACGACTGGATGCCCTTCGACCAAGCGGTTCCCGCCGGACAGAAGGTGGAGTTCGCGGCCACGAACGGCAGGTCGTCGAACGTCTCCCCCTGGTTCAACATCGACTGGGGTACTGGCGGGGTCATCACGGCCATCGGCTGGTCCGGCCAGTGGACGGCCTCCGTCGAGCTCAAAGCCGACAATCTTCGCACCCAGGCCGGGATGCAAAACCTGCATACCGTTCTGCATCCAGGAGAAAGCATCCGCAGCCCCCGGATCATGCAGCTCTACTGGCAAAGCGGCGACCCATATCGCGCCTATAACCTTTTCCGCCGCACCATGCTCGCTCATATCGTGCCGAGGTTAGACGGCAAGGTCGTGGAGCCGCCGATTGTGCATTTGAGCACGTCGTTCTACGAGCTGAATGATTCGAATGAGCAGAACGTGCTCTCGCACCTGGACTCGCTCAAGGGCTTGGGATTCGAGATGTTTTGGCTGGACGCGTATTGGACGGGGCCGAACGGATTCCCGAACAGCATGGGTAACTACGGATTACCGATTGAGCGGGCGGAGCCCAAGGACCGCTTTCCGCATGGCATGAAGGCCATCGGCGACGCGGTGGAGAAGGCGGGACTGAAGTTCCTGATGTGGTTCGAGCCGGAGAGAGTCGCTCCCGGAACCTACATCGCAAAGGAGCATCCGGAGTGGGTCATCGGTGGAACAGCCGGCGGGCTCTACAACCTCGGCATTCCTGAGGCGCGCAAGTTCATGACCGACTACCTGAACACTGTCATCAAGGAATACAAACTGACCTGCCTGAGAATCGACTACAACATCGACCCGCTGGGGGCCTGGCAATCCATGGACGCCAAAGACCCGAACCGGGTCGGAATGGCCGAGATGCGATATGTCGAGGGACTCTACCAGATGTGGGACGACATCCTGAAGGCGAACCCGAATCTCTTCATTGACGACTGTGCGAGCGGTGGCCGGAGGGTGGACCTGGAGGCCGTTTCCCGCTCGCTCGTGCTCTGGCGAAGCGACAATACGTGTGACATGCTCGATCACAATCCGAACACCGTCGTGTTCGCGGCACTCAAGAACCAGTTGATGAGCGCAGGACTGAATCGTTACCTCCCCTTTAGCACGGTCGGGCAGATGGGCGCGACCCCCTATCTCTTCCGAAGCGGCTTCAACGCCGGGATAGCCTTTGCCGAGGACATCCGCAGCAAGGACTACCCTCGCGACCTGGTGAAGCAAGGCATTGCCGAAGGCAAGAGGATTCGAAAGTACTTCTACGGCAACTTCTACCCGCTCTCAGATGTCAACGCGAACCCGCGCGATTGGTGTATCATGCAGTATCATCTGCCTGAAGCGAGAGGCGGCATCGTCATGGCGTTCCGCCGTGACAAATCGCCCTATGGCAGCTACAACTGCCAACTCCGAGAGATCGACCCATCGGTGACCTATCAGGTCACGATGTATCCTGGCTACGCAGCCGAGAAGCCCATCACGATGACAGGCTCGGATCTGGAGAAGCTGAACGTCGAGATCAATGAGAGTCCAGGGTCGGTAATCGTTGAGTACCAGCGGTTGAAGTGAAAGTGTTCGATTGCCGGCCCTTCGACAGAGCTCAGGATGAGCGGGTTGCGTTTGGGCGTGACCGTGCAGTCCTTCGCAAAGAACCGGCAGCCGAGGTAATTCTCCAGAAACGTATAGACGCTGTAGAGCTGGCCGCGGTCGTTGCCGCCGAGAAGCACGACGTCCTCGCCAACGGTCTTGATGGGCACACCGTCGCCGGTGAGCTTCTTGGCTATGGCGATCAGGCTATATCAGCAGCACGAGTACGCCGAGTGTTAAAACGTAGTTCATCGATTCTGTCCCCTCTTGCCTCTACTGCGCCCATCGCGAGCCCATAACTGCCCGGAAGCGCTCGACGTTTAGTTCGCCCTCGAGAGTGATCGTCATCTTGTCAGGACTTTGCTTCTTGGCGCGCCCGCCTGTACTTGATGACGCTGCGCGGGTGAAGGAGAATTGCTTTTCGCTCTCATTCATTGCAGCCCCATCCTGTTAGACCTTGCCGGGGGTGTCAACATGGGCGGTGCAACCACCGGTGGTGGGGCTTGGCGGCCCAGGTGCAACAAGTCTTTTAGCCGCTCGCGATAAAACGCGTTGGCAAACGAAAGGATGAGGAACGGCAGCAACGTGCCGAAGCTGATACCGGCCACCGACAACACCGTTCCAATCAGGATCTCCACCGGAAAGCCGACGGGGCTGAAAACCATCGCGAAGATGAAGAATGGACCGATAACTACCAGCCACACCACGAGCAATGCGGCGATGAGCCAGCAGCAGAGACGAAACGGGCCATAACGGCCACGACAAACCAACCCGGCCAGAGTAATCGCCACCGAAGTTATCATAGCGCCCGCCGCCAGCAGGATTCCCCCTTGCGCCATCTCCACCCCTGCCCCCTCGAGGCTTTGCCTGATCACGAAAGTCAGCACGCTGACGCTTCCCAGGGTCAGCAGAATTCTCAGCCATGCCAGCAAACGATGTTTCCATCCCAGGTAACAGGAGACCAACCACACCGCGGCCAGCCCGAAGCTCAGGGCGTTTACAGTTCCCCCGACTATGTCCGCCAAGCCAGAGGGCAGGAAAGTCATCTCCGACTGCAGCACGGGGCTCAGCGCGGCTACACATCCGATGGGAACCCAGATCCACCACGCTTGCCCGCAACGGTTGGGTTTGAGTGCCAGCAGCAACAGGATGACCAGCCATGGCAACAGCACTGGCAGAAGACTGGGCAAAGTCCAGTTGTAGCTGACCGGACTGCCTTCCCTGGCGCCAAGGCCACCCAGATCACTGACCGCCACGATCTTCAACTCACCGCTATCCGTAAGAGGTACTCGCCATGAGTACGAGCAGGTGCCGCCTCAGCCAAATTCAAATTTGGCCGACGCAATCTTCTTGTCAGCCCGATACGCTGCGAACTCGGGCTGCCGCCGGGCCCCGAGCAACTGATAGGTTTCTCCGCCCGCTCCGAGCAACTGGTAGCTCAAGTTCAATGACCTCCCGTGGCGATTGGCCGCGACCGAATTGGTGAGCGGACCGCCCACCTTCAGAACTGCCGGGCTGGCGGCGCTGACCTGCGTCACTTTGTCCTCAGGCAAACCGCTGAAACGGGCACCTGACTCGCGATAGGCTTCGGCGCCGCCTTGCTTGAGTTGGACCCGGCACTGGCCATACGAGCCGACCGGAACTTTCACTACTGGCGCCGGTTGGTCCAACACGACGGTGAACTTTGCTCCTGGCAGAATAAAGCGGTTGATGAATTTGCCGGTCAGCTTCAGTTCTCCCAATTCCGCCGGCCGTTCCTCCAGGCCAATTCGATACTTGGTCGCACCGGCTTCTTCCAGACAAGAGTAATCCAGATGGTAAGCCTGCTTGCCAAAAAACAAGTCGCGACAGAACGGGAAGCCGTCCAGCGAACCGTTTTGCAGGTCAAAGGACTCATTACGCGCCGCCCAGGGACGCAACAGCAGATAGCCACCCTCCGCGGTGCCAAGCTTCCCCGAGAGATTCTCGATAATCCCCACCTCCCAATCCAGTCCTTGCAGCGAAACCTTGCCGGACCAGCAGGACCGGGGCGCAACGTTCGCAATGACCTGGTTGTAATTATACAGGTGCAAATTCAACAGCACGGGATAAGTGCCCTGCGGCATTTTGAAGACCATCTGGACATTGGTGAAGGTCTGAGAATCAGTCGAATAGCGTACGGGTTCCGAGCAGGAGCAGACGCCGCCCGGATCATCCGTCAGATCCTGGTTCCGATTCAGGTCGAGGTAGAGCTTGCCTTTCGCCGGGTTCCAAACGAAGAGAACGAATTGGTCGGCGCTGTTCCCGAACTTCAGGGTTCCGCGAACCACCTTGCTCAGGCCAAGATTCGGTTCCTTTTTAAATGCCGCCGATTGGGTGCTGAGTGGGAGATTCCAGCTTGTGGGAGGTTGGCTGAACTCCCGGTAGTCAAGATACACCGTTTGGGTGGAATTCAGCGAAGTCGGCGACAGGCTGGTTTCCGCAGCGTAAAGTCTCCCCCCGAAGGCAGATGCGAGCCAAGCCAAACCCCACACCAGTAAAGATGCGGTGACCCACGGGGCCTGCAGATGGCTGAATCTCGTGTTTTTCATCTTCCGAGCTACCGCCGCGCGCCGGCGATACATCCAGATTAGACACCGGCAACCCAAATTCGTTTCAGAAAATCGATGCCGGCCAGACCATCGACAAAGGAACGGGGTTCAGCGGGCGGGACTGGAACGAGCCGGTCTGCTTGCGGGCAGTCGCGCCGGTTTCCTGAAAGCCGCCAGCAGGTTTTTAAACACCTTGCCGGACAATTCCGGGTCCAGCGGGTCTGCCTGTTCGATCGGCGTGTTTTCCTCGACGGTCAAATAAGAAAGAATCGGCCTCGGGAACGGGGAACGATTGGCAAAATTTGGACTGGCCATGCACGGATTCGACTGGGTATGGTGTCTATGTAAGTAAAAATGAGTATGACGAAACCTAAGACTCTGGAGCGAGACAGCCGCAAGCCGCAAAAGCCGCTGCCGCCGCTGTCCGTGCCTTCGGACGCACCGCTGAACGTCCCACCCCTTTTCCGCAAGATCGACTGGCTGGCCTTGGCC
>Ga0194052_1000649_pt1 | contig 21407 bp, 18 predicted proteins | sample SepL226m_MetaG_FD_160117 | JGI IMG/M metagenome (GOLD analysis project Ga0194052, IMG submission 160117) | Anoxic zone freshwater microbial communities from boreal shield lake in IISD Experimental Lakes Area, Ontario, Canada - Sep2016-L227-6m | ecosystem: Environmental > Aquatic > Freshwater >...
CGCCATCGCCGAGACCACCTTCGGCGGCCGCAAGGATCTGGCCGGCCCCAGCGGGATCATCGACTACGGCAGCCTCATCTACATCGCCCTGGAGCGCGCCAAGACGGCCCGCGAGGCCATCGAGGTGATGACCAAGCTGACCGATGAGTTCGGCTACGCCAGCAGCGGCGAGAGCTTCTCCATCGCCGACCCCAACGAGGTCTGGATCCTCGAGATGATGGGCCGTGGCAAGGGCCAGAAGGGCGCCCTGTGGGTGGCCTACCGCCTGCCGGATGGCACCATCAGCGCCCACGCCAACCAGGCGCGCATCCGCCAGTTCCCCCAGAACGATCCCAAGAACGCCCTCTTCAGCAAGGACCTCATCTCCTTCGCCCGCGAGAAGGGCTGGTACAAGGGCGAGGACAAGTCCTTCAGCTTCGCCGACACCTACGCACCCCTCACTTTCGGCGCCCTCCGGGCCTGCGAGGCCCGGGTGTGGAGCATCTTCAACCGCGCCGCCAAGAGCCAGAAGATCTCCATGGACTTCGTGAAGGCTGAGAAGGGCGCCAAGCCCATGCCCCTCTTCGTGAAGCCCGACCAGAAGCTGGATGTGCGGGACGCCATGGAGCTCATGCGCGACCACTACGAAGGCACCGAGTTCGACATGACCAAGGACTTCGGCGCCGGCCCCTACTGCCTGCCCTACCGCTGGCGGCCCATGGGCTTCAAGGTGGACGGCCAGGACTATGTCCACGAGCGGGCCATCAGCACCCAGCAGACCGGCTTCTCCTTCGTGACCCAGAGCCGCTCCTGGCTGCCGGATCCCGTGGGTGGCGTCCTCTGGTTCGGCGTGGATGACACCTACGCCACGGTCTATGTGCCCATCTCCTGCGGCATCAAGGAGCCGCCCAAGGCCTTCGCCATCGGCACCGGCAACTTCAACGAGTTCAGCTGGGACAGCGCCTTCTGGACCTTCAACTTCGTCACCAACTACGCCTACACCCGCTGGAGCGACATGATTGTCGACGTGCAGAAGGTGCAGCGGGAGTTCGAAGGCCGGTATCTGGCTGACCAGCCCGAGGTGGATCGCACGGCCCTGGACCTCTACAAGCAGAACCCCGGCCTGGCGAAGGAGTACCTCACGGGCTACGCCGCCAAGGAGACTGAGAAGCTCGTGACCCGCTGGAAGAAGCTGGGCGAGTTCCTCATCTGGAAGTACCTGGACGGCAACGTGCGCAACGAGAAGGGCGACGTCACCCATCCCAAGGCCCCGGAAGGCTGGCTGCGGGGCATCGTCAAGGACCACGGCGACGTCATCAAGGTGAAGAAGGTTGAGGGCTTGGCCCTTGATGAGGATTAGCGCCTGCTGAAAATCCTCGATTTTCAGCTTCGAGGCCCCGCTGGCGGGGCCTCGTGAGTTTAGGGAATGGGTATCATCTTGAGTCTCATGAGGTCGCCATGTCCTTTCCTGATCCGCATTCCTGCTACGACTCTGCCCAGCCCAAGGCCCGGCGCCTGCGCCTGAAGCTGGGGGTGGACTTCGAGGCCAAGCGCATCGCTGGCGAGGTGGTGCTGGAGTTCGGCCGGGACATCGCCGGCCCCCTGGACCTGGACACCAAGGGCCTGGACATCCGATCCGTGCAGGTGCCGGGCCTCGGCCCCATCCCCTGGGAGCTGGGGGAGCCTGACGCCATCAAGGGCCGCCGCCTGCGCCTGGAGGTGCCCGCCGGCACCCACGAAGTTGCGGTCACCTACCTCACAGCAACGGACGCCATGGCCCTCCAGTGGCTGGACGCCACACAGACCGAGGGCAAGGTGGCCCCCTACCTCTTCAGCCAGTGCCAGCAGATCCATGCCCGCACCATGGTGCCCTGCCAGGACACGCCGGTGGTGCGTGTGGCCTACCAGGCCGAGGTGACGGTGCCCGAGGGCCTCACGGCCGTCATGAGCGCCGGCCCCGCCGGGGACGAGGCCACGGGCGATGGCCGCCACACCTTCCGCTTCACCATGCCCCAGCCCATCCCCAGCTACCTGCTGGCCCTGGCCGTGGGCCGCCTCGCCAGCCGCGACCTGAGCCCCCGGGCCCGGGTCTGGGCCGAGCCCGAGACCGTGGACGCCGCCGCCTGGGAGTTCGCCGGGGTGGAGGACATGATCCTCAAGGCCGAGGGCCTCTTCGGGACCTACCCCTGGGACCGCTACGACATGCTGGTGCTGCCACCCTCCTTCCCCTACGGCGGGATGGAGAACCCCCGCATGACCTTCCTCACCCCCACCCTGCTGGCGGGGGACCGCAGCCTGGTGGATGTGGTGGCGCACGAGCTGGCCCACAGCTGGACCGGCAACCTGGTCACCAACGCCAGCATGGAGCACTTCTGGCTCAACGAAGGCTTCACCGTCTGGGCCGAGCGGAAGATCCTCCTCACCCTCCACGGCGACGACGCCGCCGCCCTGGGCTGGGCCATGGGCCAGAAGGCCCTGGAAGACAGCCTGGCGCGCTTCCAGGCCGAGCCCCACCTGACTGTCCTGCGCATGCACCTCGAAGGCATTGACCCCGACGATGCCTTCTCCAGCATCCCCTACGAGAAGGGTGCCCGCCTGGTGGCGGCCCTGGAGCGGGAGGTGGGCGAGGAGCGCTTCCACCACTTCCTGCGGGACTACATGGACGCCCACCGCTTCACCTCCATCACCACCGAGCAGTTCTGCAACTTCGTGGAGGCCAAGCTGCCCGGCGCCCTGGAGGCCGTGCACGCCCGAACCTACCTGGACGAGCCGGGTCTGCCCCCCAGCGCCCCGCAGTTCCGCAGTGCGCAGCTGGACACCCTTACGGCCCTGGCCGGGACCTGGGCAGCCGGGGGTCGGCCCACGGACAGCCAGATCAAGGGCTGGAGCACCAACGAGCTGCTGGTCTACCTCCAGAAGCTGCCCCGCCAGCTCACGCAGGCAGACTGCGTCTGGCTGGATGCGCACTTCCAGCTCATGGGCCGGGGCAACCACGAGATCCTGGTGGAGTGGCTCACCCTGGCCGCCGCCGCAGACTACGAGCCAGCTTTCCCGACGATTCAGAAGGTCCTGCTCCGGGTGGGCCGCATGAAGTACCTGCGCCCCCTCTACGGGGCCCTGGCCGCCACCCCCCGGACCCGGGCCCTGGCCCGGGAGATCTTCGCCGCCGCCAGCCCCGGCTACCACGGCCTCTCCCGCCGGGTCGTCCAGTCCATCCTTGCGAATTATCCCGATTAACGGATCACCGCCAAGGCGCCAAGAGCGCCAAGAAATGAAAAGAACCTGTTGTTGTTTTTCTTGGTGTCTTGGCGTCTTGGCGGTGATCTTTTTTTGCATTTAGGAGTTCCCATGTCCCACGGATCTGAACCTCAGGAGATCAAGGGCCTGCCGCTGAATGCGCGGCGGCCGCTGGAGCCGGGGGAGGCCTATGTCCCGCTGGTGCCCCAGGACGACATGCCTGAGGCCACGCCCCGGGCCATCATCATGGGCCTCATCTTCTGCGCCATCTTCAGCATGGCCGCCGCCTACCTGGCCCTGAAGCTGGGCCAGGGTATCGAGGCCGCCATCCCCATCGCCATCCTGGCCGTGGGCCTCTCGCGCTTCTTCCCCCGCAAGAACACCATCCTGGAAAACGTCATCGTCCAGAGCATTGGCGCCAACAGCAGCCACGTGGTGAGCGGCGCGGCCTTCACCATCCCCGCCCTCTACATCCTGGCCAACACGCCGGGCAGCGGGGTGCCCATACCCACCTTGTGGCAGGTGGTGATCGTGAGCTTCCTGGGCGGCTGCATCGGCATCCTGTTCCTGGTGCCCCTGCGCCACCACTTCATGGTCGAGAACCACGGCATCTTCCCCTGGCCCGAGGCCACCGCCACCGCGGAGATCCTGGTGACCGGCGAGAAGGCGGGCAACCAGGCCAAGGAACTGGCCGTGGCCGCCTTCATCGGCGCAGCCTACGATGGCATCGTATCGATCTTCCGGGGCATGGGCGAGTACCTGCGCCTGGAGCACGTCTGGGTGGGCCACGCCCTGCGTGATAAGTTCATGTCCTTCAACTTCCTGAACAGCGCCGCCACCCTGGGCATCGGCTACATCATCGGCCTCAAGTACTCGGCTGTGATCGCAGCGGGCTCCTTCTTCAGCATGTTCGTGCTGGTGCCCCTCTTCCACGCCATCGGCCAGTACGTGCCCATCATCGTGGCGCCCGGCACGAAGCTCATCGCCAGCATGACGCCCGAGCAGGTCTTCTTCTCCTACATCCGCATCGTCGGGGTGGGCGCCATCGCCGGCGCGGGCATCATGGGCGTGGCCGCCTCCATGCCGAACATGATCCGCAGCATCATCAGCAACCTGAAGGCGCTGGCCAACCGGGATGCCGCCGCCGAGGCCGCGGTCACCGTGCGCACGGACCGCACCCTGGCCGGCTCCATGATCGCTGCGGGCCTGGTCACCTGCGTGGTGGGCACCATGGCCTTCCTGAGCTTTGGCCTGGGCATCCGCAACGCCCTGGTGCCGGCCCTGGTGGCCACCACCGTCGTCATGGTCATCTCGTTCTTCTTCGCCCCGGTGGCCGCCCGCGCCATCGCCACCATCGGCACCAACCCCATCAGCGGCATGACCATGCTGACCCTGGTCATCACGGGCGTGCTCATGCTCAAGCTGAACTTCACCGGCGGCTACGGGATGTTCCTGACCATGATGGTGGGCGGCATCGTCTGCACGGCCCTGGCGGCGTCCGGCGCCTTCAGCACGGACCTGAAGATCGGCCACTGGATCGGCTCCACCCCCGCCCGGCAGATCGCCTGGAAGTTTGTGGGCACCCTGGTGGCGGCCATCTTCACGGGCATCGCCATGTGGCTCATGGCCAAGCAGGTGAACCTGGACGGCACCATGGCCCTGGGCAGCTCTATACCCGCCCCCCAGGCCAGCGCCATGAAGGCCATCCTCGAAGGGATCTTCGGCACAGTGTCCATGCCCCTGCGCTGGTATGCCTTCGGCCTCGGCGTCATGCTCTCCATCGTGCTGCGCATGGTGGAGCTGCCCGCCCTGGGCTTCGCCCTGGGCATGTACCTGCCCATCGAGCTGAACACGCCCCTCTTCCTGGGCGGCCTCCTGGCCCACTGGGTGAACCGCCCCAAGAAGGGCACCAGTGACGAGGACGCCAAGGCCCGCGAGAACCGCGGCGTGCTCATCGCCAGCGGCCTCATGGCCGGCGGCGCCATCATGGGCGTGGTCGCCAGCTTCGTGAAGCTCAAGTGGACCGAGGGCTTCCCCCTCCTCAGCGCCCACGCCGCCGAAGGCGCCCTGGGCGAGTGGCTCGGCCTCCTGGCCCTCATCTCCCTCTGCCTCTACGTCGTCGTCTACAGCCGGCAGGCCAGAGCCGAGGCGTAGGCTTCAAGTAGCAAGATCAAATAAGATCACCACCAAGACACGAAGGCACGAAGAGGAGCAGAAGGAACACCCAAAATCCTTCTTCGTGTCTTCGTGGTGAATCAGTTGATCTTTATCCTCTAAGCGCGTCCAAAAGCTCCGGTGCGACACCGGGAGTGCCACTGACGAGGTTGCCGCTATGAAACCAGTCCTGGCGGCCTTCCCAGTCGGTGAGGACACCGCCGGCTTCTAGGACGAGGAGGGCTCCGGCGGCGATGTCCCAGGGCTTGAGGCCCAGCTCAAAGAAACCATCGTAGATGCCGCAGGCCACGTGGGCCAAGTCCAGGGCGGCGCTGCCGGCGCGGCGGAGGCCTTTGGCGCGGGGGAAGACGCGACCCAGGGCGGCGTTGAAGAGGGGCCAGCGGTCGCCCAGCTGGTAGGCGAAACCCGTGGCCAGGAAGGCCCCATCCAGGCCCGGCTGCCGGGACACGTACATGGGCTTGCCGTTCCAGGTGGCGCCCTGGCCCCGGGCGGCCAGGAAGCAGTCTCCGCGCAGGGGATCCAGCACGCAGCCCACCAGCGGCCCTGCGGCATCCCACAGGGCCACGGAGACGCACCAGTGGGGGAAGCCCTGGACGAAGTTCAGGGTGCCGTCGAGGGGATCGACGATCCAGAGGATCTCGGTGCTTCCGGAGCCGCCGGACTCCTCGCCGAGAAACCCGTAGGTCGGGAAGCGGCTGGCCAGCTCGGCGCGGATCGCAGCTTCGGCTTCGCGGTCGGCGTTGCTCACGTAGTCATTCTTGGTCTTCTCGGTGATGGCGGCGGGGTCCAGCTTCCGGAAATACCCCACCAGGACCTCGGCCCCAGCCTGGGCTGCGCTCAGGCAGGCTTCGCGTTGTGCATCGAGCATGGTCACTTTCCTGTTCCGGCCGCAGCCGCTTCGGCGCGGCGCCTCAGGGTCCGGATCATCCCGGGGAAGACGAAGAGGTGGAAGGGCAGCACCGAATACCAGTAGATCAGCCCCAGCAGCCCGTGGGGCTCGAAGAAGGCGATCTGCTCCAGTCTAGAGCCGTCGCCTTCGGGCCGCACCGTGAACTGCAGCCAGGCGTCGCCGTTCACTTTCATCTCGGCCCGCAGCCGCAGCAGGCAGTCTTCTTCGAGGGCCTCCACCCGCCAGAAATCCACGGGGTCGCCCACGCGCAGCTCCCGCGGGTGACGGCGGCCCCGGCGCATGCCCATGCTGCCAAAGGCGCGGTCGAGCATGCCCCGGATCTGCCAGAGCCAGTTGCCCGCCGGCCAGCCGTTCTCGCCACCCAGGGCGCAGAACACCCGGAAGACCTCCTGAGGCGGGGCCTTCACGTGGCACTGGTGGCGCTCCAGCAGCATGCCCTCGTGGGAGCCCAGTGAGGCTCCTTCGGGCTCGCCAGCAAGACTGGAGGCCCAGGTGGTCTCCACGCCGTCCTCGTCCAGGCGCTGCAGGGCCAGCACCACGGCGTCCCGGTAGCTCATGGGCCGCACCGCGAACACCTCCAGGGCGCGGGGATCGCGAACCACCACCTCGGTGCTCATCCCTTCCACCAGGGGCCCCGCCAGGACCAGCGGGATGGGAGTCATCAGGTCCACCCACAGCACCGAGAGTATGGGCAGGGGCACGTTCATGGGAATGATGATCCGCCGCAGCCCGCGGACCTCGGCGTAGGTCAGCATCATGCTGCGGTAGTCGAGCACATCCTGGCCGCCGACCTCGTAGACGCCGGCGACATCCGGATGTGTCAGGCCCTCCACGAGGTAGGCCAGGATGTCGCGCACGCCGATGGGCTGACAGCGAGTGTTCACCCACCGCGGCGTGATCATGAAGGGGAGGCGCTCCGTGAGGTGGCGGAGCATCTCGAAGCTGGCGCTGCCGCTGCCCACGATCACCGCGGCCCGGAACTCCAATACCGGCACACCGGCAGAGCCCAGGGCCACGCCCACCTCCTGTCGGCTGGCCAGGTGGTCGCTGCGGTGGTGGGTGGGATCCCCCAGGCCGCCCAGATAGAGAATCCTGCGCACCCCGGCCCGGGCACAGGCGTCGGCAAAGGTCAGGGCCTGGCGCAGGTCCCGACCCCGGAAGTCCGGGCTGTCCTCGCCCATGGCATGGACCAGGTAGTAGGCCTGGTTGACCCCCTCGAGCGCGGCTTCCAGGGAGGCGGCATTGGATACATCGCCCTTGACCAGTTCGGCCCCGGGCCAGCGTCGGCCAGAGAGCCGGTCCGGGTTCCGCACCAGGCACCGCACCCGGTGGCCCGCCGCCAGCAGGCGCGGCACCAGACGGCCGCCGATGTAGCCCGTGGCCCCCGTCACCAGGATGAGAGGCCTGCCGGGATCCATGAATACCGCGCCGATGGGATGGGTCATCTGAAGATTATGTACCGCCAATTACTTGACGAATTTGGTAAACTTTACCTGGAGTCTGCCATGCCCAAGGTCATCAACATCGAGCCCACCCCCAACCCGGACGCCCTCAAGTTCCTGGTGAATCCGGCCCTGCTCAAGGGGGGGTCCCGCTCCTTCAAGGACTTTGGCGCGGCGGTAGGGGATCCTCTGGGCTCCTGCCTCTTTGGGCTGGGGAAGATCACCTCCGTGTTCTACATGGACCGCTTTGTCACCGTGAACAAGGAGCCGTCTGCGGAGTGGAGCGACCTCATCGATCCCATCTGCGACGCCATCGAGGATCTGAAGCTGCCCGAGGATGCCACCGGGGACACGGCTCCCCTCACCCCGGGCGGCGACGCCGACACCACCCTGGCCCGCATCAATGAGCTGCTGGACACCCGGGTCAGGCCTGGCCTTGCCGGCGACGGCGGCGGCCTCGAGGTCATCTCCTTCGACGGCCAGACCCTGCAGATCAGCTACCACGGTGCCTGCGGCTCCTGCCCCTCCTCCACCAGTGGCACGCTGTATTACATTGAGGGACTGCTCCAGACTGAAATCAGTCCCTCCCTCCGCGTGGTCAGCTGGTAGACCTTGCGCCCCGAAAAATCCACGGCACCCTAGAGGCACCTATTGGAGATCCCTGCAGTGGTGGCCAATCCCGTCAAGCGTCGCAGGGGAACTCCTGACCCTCTCGCGGCGTTGTCCGACCTGCTCAAGAAGAGCCGGACGGATCCTGCCAAGCTCTTTGAGCGGGGACTGGCCCTATTGGTGCAGTCTCTTGGCGTGGACCGCGCCCTGCTGACCCGGGTCACCGCCCTGGGCTACGAGGTGTTCTGGTGGGCCGTGAGCCCCAAGGGCAACATGAACGGGATCTTCGAGGCCCCCGAGCAGGGCTTCTGCCCCTTTGTGCTCGCGCATCCCGACCGGCCCCTCGTCATCCGGGATGCGGCTGCGGAGGCCCGGTGGCGCAAGAGCTCCGGCCACCTGAAGCTGGGCCTCCGCGGCTACGCCGGGGTGGCGCTCCAGCTCGACGATCGATCCATCGGCACCCTCTGCGTCCAGCACCACGGCCCCCGTCCCTTCACCCGGGGCCAGGTCTCGCTGCTCATGACCATGGGCCAGCTCATGGCCCGGACCATGGAGTCCGAGAACCTCAAGCAGGAACTGCACTCAGCCTTGGAGGCGCTGGAGCTGAGCAGCGCCATCGTGGAGGACAGCACGCTGCAGAGTGCCCGCTCCGGCCTTCCGAACCGCCGCTTCCTCGACATCTGGCTCCGGTCCACGCTGTTCATGTCCCGGCGGCGCCGGGAGCCCATGGCCCTCGCGCTCTGGTCCCAGCCGATGAAAGCCGGCACCAAGGGCCGCCTGACCTCGGCTTCCACGCACCTCCGGGGCGAGGACCTGCTGGTGGAGCTGTCCGCCGATCAGTATCTGCTGCTCATGCCGCACACCTCCGAGTCCGGCGCCGAGGTGCTGGTGGAGCGCCTCCGCAAGCACCTCGGGGCCTTTCCCACGGGCATCACCCTGTGGTTCCCCGATGGCAGGGACATGACCATGAACGGGGCGCTGCGGCGCGTCGCAAAGGCCTTCACCGACGCCAACCGCGAGGCCAAGCTCCTGGTGTGGAACCATGGCTGAGGCCGCAGGCCGGGGTCCATCCCTAGGCTTCGAGGTCCCTCCGTGGGATGATGATAGATGTTGGAACAATATATTCAGGAAACGGCTCTCTGGAGGTGAAGGTTGGACACTCCGACTCTGGTGAAGGCGGCCCTGAGCGCCCTGGACGGCCAGGAATGCCCAAGCCGAGAAGAGCTCTGCCACTGGTATGAGCTCATGCACCTGGGCCGGATCCTGGACAACAAGGCACCGAATTATCTGAAGCAGGCCATCGGCTGGTCCTATCACGCCCCCTGCGCCGGCCATGAGGGCATCCAGCTGGCCCTGGGCCTGGGCTTCCGGGCGGGACGGGACTTCCTGTTCCCCTACTACCGGGACCTCCTGACCTGCCTGGCGGCGGGCGTCACCGCCGAGGAGCTGCTTCTCAACGGCATCTCCAAGGCCTCGGACGTGGCCGGCGGCGGCCGCCACATGAGCAACCACTTTGCCAAGCCTTCCATTGGCATCCAGAACGTCTCCAGCCTCACGGGCAACCACACCCAGCACGCGGTGGGCCTGGGCCGCGCTGTGAAGTACTACGAGCGGGACAGCCTCGTCTACTGCAGCCAGGGAGAGTCCTCTCTGTCTGAGGGCTACTGCTTCGAGAGCATCAACGGCGCGGACCGCGAGCAGCTGCCGGTCATCTTCGTCATCCAGGACAACGGCTACGGCATCTCGGTGCCCAAGCGGCACCAGAGCGCCAACGAGCACATCTGCGACAACTTCAGCGGCTTCCCGAACCTGAAGATCATCAAGTGCGACGGCCTCGACTTCCCGGACTCCCTGCGCGCCATGGACGCAGCCCGAGCCTACGTCCGCACAGGCCAGGGCCCCGCCATGGTCTATGCCACCTGCGTCCGCATTGGCAGCCACTCCAACTCGGACCGCCACGAGCTCTACCGGGACGAGGCCGAGCGCGCCGAGGCCAAGGCCCGAGATCCCCTGCCCCGCTTCCGCGCCTACTGCCTGGAACATGGCCTCAACGAGGCCGAGCTGGAGGCCATCGAGTCCGAGAACCAGGCCCGCTACCTCGCCGCCCACGACCTGGCCATGGCCGCGCCAAATCCCGAGCCGGCCAGCATCCACGACTTCATCATCCCGGAGGCCTGGGTGTCTCCGGACTATCCCGACGGCACCCATCAGGCCACCGGTGACCCGATCAGCGTCATCACAGCCCTGAACCAGACCCTGAAGGCCGAGTTCCGGCACAACCCCGATACCTTCATCTGGGGCCAGGACATGGCCAACAAGGAGAAGGGCGGCATCTTCAACGTGTCGAAGGGGCTGCAGCAGGAGTTCGGCGAGAAGCGCGTGTTCAACGGCCCCATCGCCGAGGACTACATCGTGGGCACCGCCAACGGCTTCTCGCGCCTGGACGACAAGATCCGGGTCGTCGTGGAGGGCGCCGAGTTCGCCGACTACATCTGGCCCGCGGCCGAGCAGATCGTCGAGACCAGCCACGACTACTGGCGCAGCGCCGGCCAGTTCTCGCCCAACGTCACCATCCGCATCGCCTCCGGCGGCTACATCGGCGGCGGCCTCTACCACTCGCAGAACGTGGAGGGCTGGCTCACCACCCTACCCGGCATCCGCGTGGTGGTGCCCGCCTTCGCGGATGACGCGGCGGGCCTGCTGCGCACCGCCATGCGCAGCCGCGGGACCACGCTCTACCTGGAGCCGAAATTTCTTTACAACTCGAAGCTGGCCTACACCGTGGTGCCCCCGGACTTCGCCGTGCCCTTCGGCAAGGCCCGTGTCCGCCGCCTGGGCACCGAGCTCACCATCCTCGCCTACGGCACGCCGGTGCACTTCGCCCTGGAGGCCGCGGCCAAGCTCGAAAAGGAGGGCCGCTCCGTCGAGGTGGTAGACCTCCGCTGCCTCAGCCCTCTGGATACCGAAGCCATCGTGCGCTCGGTCCGAAAGACCCACCGGGTGCTCATCGCTCACGAGGACAAGGTCTTCGGTGGCTTCGGCGGCGAGCTGGCGGCCATCGCCGCCTCGGAGTGCTTCCCCTGGCTCGACGCTCCCGTGGAGCGCGTCGGCAGCGAGTTCACCCCCGTGGGCTTCAACCGCATCCTCGAGCGCGCCACCCTCCCCAACACCGACAAAGTCCTCGCCGCTGCGCGGAAGGTCCTGGCGTTCTGAGCCCCAACCCCGTCTTGAAGGAGAACCCCATGCAGTTCGGTCCCTGGGATGTCCAGTTCGTCAGCGCCGGCAGCTTTCGCCTGGATGGCGGCGCCATGTACGGCACCGTGCCCAAGGCTGTGTGGAACCGCGTCCATCCCGCCGACGCGGACAACCAGATCCTCATGGACACCCAGTGCCTGCTGATCCGCGGTGAGGTGGATGGGAAGAAGCACGTGATCCTGGTGGAGAACGGCAACGGCGATAAGGAGAGCGACGACTTCATGGCCCGGTTCAAGCTTGCCGGCCGGGGCATCCTCGATGCCAGCCTCGCCAAGGTCGGCGTGCGGCCCGAGGACATCACCCTCTGCATCCTCACGCACCTGCACTTCGACCACGCGGGTGGCAGCACCCGCCTCGGCCCCGACGGCCAGGCCGTACCCAGCTTCCCCAATGCCCGCTACCTGGTGCAGGCCCAGGATCTGGCTGACGCCAAGCAGCCCCACCTGCGCGTGAAGGCCAGCTACCTGCCTGCCAACTGGGAGCCCCTGGAGGCCGCAGGAGTGCTGGACACCGTGGACGGCGGCGCCGAGGTGCTGCCCGGCATCTCCGTGCGTCCCGCCCCGGGCCACATCAAGGGCTTGCAGATCGTGGTGGTGGAAGGCGGCGGCCGCAAGCTGTTCTTCGTGTCCGACCTGATCCCCACCTCCCGCCACATCCAACCCGCCTGGTGCATGGGCTACGACCTGGACGTGGTCACCTGCGTGGACGAGCGCCTGAAGGTGCTGCAGGAACTCACCGGCACCCAGGACCTCTGCGCTTTCTACCACGACCCCGACACCCTCGCGGGCACCCTCAGCCGCGACGCCAAGGGCAAATACGTCCTGACACCCGTGGCGGTCTGAGGGCAGGTTCAACTCACGACAATGTCTAGAATTTTCCTGGAGAGCGCCCCACCCGGCGCCCTCCAGTCGGGCGTATGGTGAGCCAACAATAGGCCACCCTTCCCTCTGGACACAGGCATCTCAGCCTCTTGTGTTCGGTGGGGAATCCGGGAGAGGCCAGGAGGTTTTCCAGATGCAGCGTGCGGCGCTCGTGATTCAACTGCTCAGCTTTGCATTTCTGTTCATCGGCTTCTGGCGCTATAGTCGGGGCCTCATGCTGGCCGCCGCCCTTGGGTTGTGGACAGGGGGATTACTGCCCGATGCAGTGAGAGGCGCCAGAGATGGCTGGAATGCGGGGCGCTGAGGGTGGTGGAATGACGCTAAGTCAGCACCCAGACCGACTGCAAACCAACCCCTAGCCCTGCTTTTTCTCTTATCTCCTTCATCCCCTTCATCCCTGTTCCCAAGCAATGTCTACAGGGGTACAAGGGATGAATGGGTTAAAGACAAACTGCGTTTTAACCACCGATGAACACCGATGAACACCGATAAAGACATGATAAAAACAGAACCTTGGTGTCCTTGTTTGATCAGCTTTTAATCGGTGTTCATCGGTGTTCATCGGTGGCAAATTTTTTCATTTTTCGGTGGCACTTCTTTCCGATTCCTCTGGGAAAGCACCCTAGGTTGTAGCGCCGCCCAGGTAGGCCTCTTTCACGCGGGGATCCTTGGCCAGCTCGGCGGCGGGGCCTTCGAGCACCATGCGGCCGTTCTCCAGGACGTAGCCGCGGTGGGCGATCTTGAGGGCCATGTGGGCGTTCTGCTCCACCAGCAGGATGGTCATGCCCTGGGCGTTGATGGCCTGGAGGGCGCGGAAGACCTCCTTCACCAGCAGGGGGCTCAGCCCCATGGAGGGCTCGTCCAACAGCATGAGTCGGCAGTCGGTCATGAGAGCCCGGCCCACGGCCAGCATCTGCTGCTCGCCGCCCGACAGGGTGCCACCCAGCTGGGGTCGGCGCTCCTCCAGGCGCGGGAAGAGGGCGAACACCTTCTCGTAGGAAGCCGCAAGGCGCTGCTTGTTCTTCTGGGTCCAGGCCGCCAGGGCCAGGTTCTCCTGCACCGTGAGGTTGGGGAAGATGCCGCGCCCCTCGGGCACGTGGCCGATGCCCATGGCCACCAGCTGGTGGGCCGGGATCTGCTTCACGCTCTGGTCCCGGTAGAAGATGTCGCCGCCCTGGAGGGGCAGCATCCGGGAGATGGCGCGCAGGGTGGTGGACTTGCCGGCGCCGTTGGCGCCCAGCAGGGAGACGATCTCGCCTTCCCCGATGGTGAGGCTGATGCCGTGCAGGGCCTTGATGGCCCCGTAGGAGACGGCGAGGTTTTCCACGCGCAGGAGGGTCATGCCGGCGCCTCCTCTTCGCCCAGGTAGGCCTCAATCACCAGGGGATTCCGGACGACTTCCTGGGGAGCGCCGCTGGCGATGGTCTGGCCGAAGTCCAGCACCTGCACCTCTCGGCAGAGCTCCATCACCACCGGCAGCTGGTGCTCGATGAGCAGCATGGCCAGGGAGAAGTCCCGGTGGACCTGCTGGATGAGCTGGATCAGCTCCTCCACCTCGCGGGGGTTCATGCCCGCGGCAGGCTCATCCAGCAGCAGCACCTTGGGGCCCGTGGCCAGGGCCCGGGCGATCTCCAGGCGGCGCTGCTCGCCGTAGGGCAGGCTGCCCGCAGCCTCGCGCTGGCGGTCCAGCAGGCCGAAGCGGGCCAGGTGCTCCCGACTCTCGGCCAGCAGCCGCGCCTCCTGCCGGTGGAAGTTCTGGGTGCGGAAGGCGGCCTCCCACAGCCCGTAGCCTGCCCGGGCATGGAGGGCCATGGTGATGTTGTCCAGCACCGTCATCTGCGCGAAGAGCCGGATGTTCTGGAAGGTGCGAGCGATGCCGGCCCGGGCAATGGCATCCGAAGGCAGCCCGCTGACCGCCTGGTCACCCAGCTGGATCTGGCCGCGGTCCGGCGCGTAGACCCCGGTGATCAGGTTGAACACCGTGGTCTTGCCCGCGCCGTTGGGACCGATGATGCCCTGCAGGTCGCGCTCACCCAGCTCCAGGTTGAAGCCGGACACGGCGGTGAGGCCGCCAAAGGACTTGGTAAGGTCCGTGATGCGCAGTCCCATCACGCCCCCTGCCGGGGCCGCAGCCAGCGCCACTCCCGGTTGCCCAGGAGGCCCGTCTGGCGCGTCAGCATGATGATGATCAAGATGAGCGGGCTGATGAGCATGCGCCACTCCGCCAGCTGCGGCGCGAAGGCGCTCAGCAGGTTGCGCAGCAGCTCCATCAGCAGCGTGTAGGCCACCACGCCCAGGATCGACCCGCTCAGGCTCGCCATGCCGCCCAGGTAGAGCATCACCAGGATCTCGGTGGTCTTGATGTAGTCAAAGCTGCGGGGCGTGATGAACTGCTGGTTCTGGGCCCAGAGACCGCCCGCCAGCCCGGCGAAGGCCGCGGCGATGGTGAAGGCCCAGTTCTTGGCGCGGGCGATGGAGACCCCCATCAGCTCCGCGGCGATGGCGTTCTCCCGGATGGACACCCACACGCGGCCGAAGCTGGACTGGATCAGGTTGCGCAGGAGGCCGAGGGTCAGCAGCGCGCAGACCGCCACGGCCAGGAAGTTCGTGTTCTTGGGAATGCCCGTGAAGCCCCGGGGGCCGCCGACGAAGTCCAGGTTCTGGATGGCGTTGACGATGATCATGTTGAAGCCGAGGGTGATGATCGCCAGGTAGTCGCCCACGGTCTTGAAGGTCACCAGCCCGATGAGATAGCCGATCCCGGCGGCCATGAGCATGGCCCCGCCCAGGGTGACCACCAGGATGACGCAGGTGCCCAGGACCGGCGGCAGGGCCGCGGCGGAGGGGAGCGCCTTCGTCGCCAGCAGCGCCGCCGTGTAGGCGCCCACGGCCATGAAGCCCGCGTGCCCCAGGGCGAACTCCCCCAGGTAGCCGTTCAGCAGGTTGAGGCTGGCCACCAGGATGATGTTCATGCCGATGATGGTCAGCAGGTGCAGGTAGTAGGGGTTGAGCACGTCCGGGAAGAGGCCCGCGTCCACCGAGAGTTGCAGGGGCAGGGCGAGCGCCAGGATCAGCGCGCAGACCATCCAGAAGCGGACCCGGGACGGGCCGGGTTCCGGGGATGGCGCGGCGTGCTCCGGCTGGGGCTGAGTCGACATCGGCGGTCTACACCTTCTTCAGGGTGGGCTTGCCCATGATGCCCCAGGGCCAGACGAGGAGGAGCAGGATCAGCAGGCCGAAGGCGATGCCGTTCTTCAGGTTCGAGGACAGGTAGGCCACCGTGATGACCTCCACGCCCGCCAGCAGGAAAGAGCCCAGCACCGCCCCCTCGATGGAGCCGATGCCGCCGATGACCGCGGCGATGAAGGCCTTCCAGCCCAGGTCGATGCCCATGTAGGGATCGATGGAGTAGGCCTGGCCGTAGAAGATGCCGCCCGCCGCCGCCAGGGCCGACCCGATGGCGAAGGTGACGGCGATGACCAGGTTGAGGTTCACGCCCATGAGGGGCACGGCGTCCTTGTTGTCCGCCACCGCCCGCATGGCGGTCCCGATCAGGGTCCGGTTCACCACCAGCCAGAGAATCGCCATGAGGGCCAGGGAGATCAGGATGATCAGCAGCTTGTCCCAGGTGACGAAGGCGCCCAGGTGCTGCTGGAGCCAGACCACCGGCGCCGAGGGCAGGCGGGCGGGGATCTGCCGGGTCTCGGGGCCCACTGTGAGGCGCACCAGGTTCTCCAGGAAGATGCCCACACCCAGGGTGGTGATGACCACGGACATGCGCTGGGCGTTCCGCAGCCGGCGGTAGGCCACCCGCTCGATGGCGACTCCGACCAGCGCGGTCAGCAGCATGGCCAGGGGCAGCAGCAGGTAGAAGGGCATCCAACCGAAGCGTGTGGTGAGCAGCAGCCCGATGAAGCCCCCGAGCATGAAGATGTCACCGTGGGCGAAGTTGATCAGCCGGATGATGCCGTACACCATGCTGTAGCCCAGGGCAATGAGGGCGTACACCGCTCCAAGTTGGGCGGCGTTGAACAGCTGCTGGATGATGGTGTCCAAGGCAGGGCCGGCCTGGGCCTAGGGGTTCACGGCGCTGTCGAAGACGAACTTGCCATCCTCGACCTTGATAACCACGGCACCCTTCACGGGATCGCCGCCGCCACCGTAGGTGATGTTGCCCGTGACGCCCTGGAAGCCGACCGTGGCGGCCAGCGCGTCGCGGATGGCCTTGGAGTCGGCCTTGCCGGCGGTGGCCACGGCCTTGAGGATCAGGTTGGCGGAGTCATAGGTGAGGGCCGACGCCGCATCCGGGACGAGGCCGAAGCGAGTCTTGTACTTGGCGATGAAGCCCTTGGCGATGGGGTTGTCGATGTCGGGCGAGTAGTGGTTGGAGAAGTAGTTCCCGTCCATGACCTTGCCGCCCAGCTTCACCAGCTCGGGGTTGTCCCAGCCATCCCCACCGAGCATGACCGCCGTGAGGCCCAGCTTCCGCGCCTGCTGGATCTGGAGGGGGACCTCATTGAAGTAGTTGGGGAGGAACACCACCTCGGGATTCGAGCCCTTGATCTTCGTGAGCTGACCCGAGAAGTCCGTGTCCTTGGTGTTGTAGGTCTCGAAGCCGACGATCTTCCCGCCCATCTTGGTGAACTCGTCGCGGAAGACCTCGGCGATGCCCTTGTTGTAGTCGCTGGCCACGTCGTAGAGCACGGCGCCAGTCTTCGCCTTGAGCTTGCTGGTGGCGAACTGGGCCACCACGCGGCCCTGGAAGGGGTCGATGAAACAGGCCCGGAAGATGAACTTCCGGCCCTTGGTCACATTGGGATTGGTGGACCAGGGCGAGACCACGGGAATGCCCGCAGCCTCGGCGATGGGAGCGCCGGCGTTGGAGCACTTGCTGGTGTAGGAGCCCACGATGGCCAGCACCTTGTCCTGGTTGATGAGCTTCTGGAACACGGTGGCGGCGGACTCGGGCTTGTCCTCATCGTCCTCGAGGATGAAGCGCACCTTCACCTGCTTGTCGCCCACCTTCACGCCGCCCCCGGCGTTGATCTCGTCCTGGACCAGGGCGATGGCGTTCTTGGCTGACTGCCCCGTAGCGGAGATGCTGCCGGTGGTGGGCGCCGAGACGCCGATCTTGATCTCCTGGGCCGTGGGTTTGCAGGCGGCCAGAGCGAGGAGGGGAAGCAGGGCCAGGGTGTGGAGTTTCATGGGAGCTGTCCTCATGGGCTGGGAGCTGCGGCTACCCCAGGTCTCGAAGGAATGGAAACACATTGGATGAAGATCTGGGCCCAGGATACCGGGACTTCCGTCGAGACAGGAGGGGGAGATGGGGCCGCGGCCATCCTCCGCGCTAGACTGGGAGATTCAGCCCCGGGAGCAGCATGGCCTTCACCCCAGGATCCAGGCGCGGCGCGATGGCCGACATCAACATGACGCCGCTCATCGACGTGATGCTGGTGCTGCTGATCATCTTCATGATCGCCGCGCCCATGATGACCACCGGGGTGGACGTGAAGCTGCCGGAGAGCCGCACGGGTCGCAACCTGGAGAGCGAGGCCCTGACTGTGTCCGTAACCTTTGACGGCCGCCTGGAGTTCGAGAAGGCCTTCCTGGCCCTGCCGGTGCTGGCCAACCAGCTGAAGGCCAAGGCCCAGACCGGCGGCAAGCGCCCAGTGCTGGTACGGGCGGACCACAACGTGCCCTATGGCCGGGTGATCCAGGTCGTGGACGCCATCCGGGAGGCCGGTTTCACCCAGGTGGGCTTCGTCACCGCCGCCGCGCCCGCCGCACCGCCCCTCGATGTGCAATGAGCCAGGACCTCCAGATCTACCTCCGCAGCCGCGCCCACCTGGGCGAGCTGGACTGGACGCGGGGCCTGGCCATCAGCCTCGGCTTGCATGTGCTCCTGGGGGCCGTTTTCTTCTGGCCCCGGGGCAGCTCCACCCCCAAGCCCGAGGATCTGAAGGTCACCTGGGTGAACCTCCCCGCGGCCATGGCGGGAGCCTCTGGTGGCTCCGAAGCCCCGGAGGTGGGCAAGTCCGGCGAGCGCCTCCGGCGCGTGGAGGAGGTGGCCCCGAAACGGGAGACCGCGCCCTCCGCCACCACCCCGGATCCCTTCGCCAGCAAGACCACCAAGGCCGCCGCCAAGGGCGATAGCAAGGACGCCACCAGTCAGGGCACCGGCACCACCGCCGCCAAGGGCAAGACCGCCGCCACCAACCCGGTGGCGGGCGCCGTGGGCACGGGCAATGGCGCCGCCTTCGGGGCTGGCAGCAGCGTGCCCGGACTGAACCCCAGCGCCGGCGTGCAGGGCGGCGTGGGCCTGGTGGGGGGCGTGGATGGCGACTTCCCCTTCGTCTGGTATCTGCAGCAGGTGCAGACCCGAATCACCGCCAACTGGAACCGAGTCTCCAACACGCAGGGCCGGGTGCAGATCTACTTCCGCATCGCCAAGGACGGGAGCCTCGACCGGGTGCGGGTGGAGATTCCCAGCGGCAACTCGGCCATGGACGAGAGCGCCCGCATGGCGGTGCTGCGGGCCGCCCCCCTCCAGCGCCTTCCCGAGGGCTACGAGGGTCAGTACCTCGGCGTCCGCTTCTGGTTCACCTACCTCGGGAACTGAACTTGGCGAGGGTGGACCGGGGGGCTTAATCCAGATCTTTTCCTGCCGACTCCCTTTCCCGACAGGGGGTCGGGACCTACATTGAAGGATGCGCGAGTGCGCCCCAGGGAAAGGGGAATCGCCATGCCAGCGCTCACCAGACTTGAGACCACCCCCCTCACGTGGCAGAGGGTCGCCGGGCTCCGCCCGGCCTTCGCCCTGCACGCGAAGGAAGGCATCGTCGCCACCCTCAGCTTCCAGCCTGGGGACACCACCCTGGCCCGGGTGGAAACCGCCGACGGGGCCTGGACCCTGATGCACCGGGGCTTCCCTTCAGACACCGTGACCCTCCGGCTACTGGACTCCCGGGTGGACCTGGCCACCTTCCACCCCCATCCCCTGGGGCAAGGGGAGTTGGTCTTCCTGAGTGGGGAGACCTTTGACTGGGTCCGCCTGGAGGAGGCCGAGGGCGGCGCAGCCTTCCTCGACCAGGACGGGATGACCGTCGTCCGCCTCACGCTCCGGCCGGATACCTCCCACAGGATGATCCCGGATGAGCCCATCCTTGCTCTGGCGGAGGTGGGGCTGCCGCACCGGCTCCTGCCGGCGGGACCGGCGCTGCTGGCCGCCGTGGGCTGGTATCTGCTGCGGGTCGAAGCCCTGCTCGAGCATCCTGACCGGGCGGCGGGAACCTCCCTGCAGCTCTAGCTTCGGCCGGGACCGGGATCCGGATCGATGGCCAGGCTCACCAGCGGCGAGCGCGAGCCGGCCGGGAAGACCAGCTTGTAGGTTCCAGAACCCGGGAAGATCTCGCTGGGATGGCCCTCGGGATCGATGAGCACGCAGGGGCGGGAGTCTACCTCGATGGAGAGCACCCAGGTCTGGCCGTTCCGATGGAGCTCGGTGTCCCACAGGCGATGCTGGATCCTGGCCCCGGGCTTGGCGGGGGCCTTTTTGCGCGGGGCGAGCGTGGCATGCGGAGCTGTAGCCATTCTTTCCTCTCCTTTTTCTGACCAGCCCTTGGCAAACATCACTGCCAACACGATTGTTTCAAACACATGATCTGTCAAGGCCGGCGGCTCTGATTGCGCTGGGCGGGGAGCCTTGGCCTCGGGTTGCGAGGGAGTTCCCGCCAAGTCCCGGGCAGCCGAGGGGCGCGGGGACCCCGCCACCCAAGGTAGACTCACCCCATGCTTCCGCTGCTCGCTCTGACCACGGTCCTCTGCCTCGCCCAGGTCCCGACGCCCTGTACCTTGACCCTGGAGCCCAGCGAGATCCGGCCTGGCGATTCGGTGCTGCTGACCTGGTCCTGCGCCCAGGCGCCCCGCATCCGCCTGGAACCCGGCGGGATGATTCTCCCGGGCCGCTCCCAGGTCACCCTGCGCCCAGGCTATACCACCACCTACCGCGTCTTCGACGCCCGCCCGGGCGGCCCGGAGCTGGGCCACGCCGAGGTGCGCGTCACGCCGGGCCTGCCCCTGGGTGAGCCCGCCCGCATCTGCGCCTTCGACGCCAGTGCCCGGGCCGTGCTACCGGGCGAGCCCGTGGTGCTCAAGTGGGAGTGCGCCGGCAGTGCCAAGGTCCGCCTGGAACCCGGCGGGATGGAGCTCGACGGCAAGAGCGAGGTAACCGTCACGCCCATGGAGAACACCCGCTACACCATCACCGTCAACAACGCCGCCGGGGGGCAGAGCCGCACCCTGGAAGTCGCGGTGCTGGGTCCCGGAGTGGGTGCGCTGCCCCTGCCCCCGGTGGCTTGCACCTTCACCGCCAGCCGCCAGGTGGTGAAGCCCGGGGAGCAGGTGGAGCTGCGCTGGTCCTGCCCGGGCAACGCCAAAGTCCACCTGGAGCCCGGCGGCCTGGAGCTGGACGGCCAGTCCAGCATCGCCGTGGTCCCGGACCGGACCACGGTCTACACGCTGAGCGTCAGCAATCTCATGGGTGGCTCCTCCCGCAGCCTCGAAGTCCGCGTGGAGGAACCCCGGATCACGCTGAGCGAAAAGGACCTCGCCGAGCCTGAGGAGGCCCTCAAGCCCCTGGACCGCATGGACCTGCCCGAGGCCCTGCACCGGGGCGAGACCCTGCGCGCAGCCGCCCCCCCGGGCTCCTGGACCCTGCGCCTGGCAGTCTCGGGCCCTGCCAGTGGCCTCAAACAGGTGGCCCGGGTTGCAGGCCCCAAGGTCACGGAGATCCTGATCCTGCCCTTCCAACGGCGGGACGGCATCCGGCTCTGGCAGGCCTGCTACGGCACCTTCCCCAACCGGGCCGCGGCCTCCAGGGCCTGGGAGAGTGCCCCGAAGCCCCTGCGGCAGGCCTTCAAG
>Ga0194052_1000650_pt1 | contig 21399 bp, 11 predicted proteins | sample SepL226m_MetaG_FD_160117 | JGI IMG/M metagenome (GOLD analysis project Ga0194052, IMG submission 160117) | Anoxic zone freshwater microbial communities from boreal shield lake in IISD Experimental Lakes Area, Ontario, Canada - Sep2016-L227-6m | ecosystem: Environmental > Aquatic > Freshwater >...
AGAGCCTTGGAGTGGCGGGTTTGGTCCACGCGGCAGACGAAACCAATGAGGGCGGCTTGCGCTTCGCTGCAGAGGACTGGCCGCGCCTGTGCCGCCTCGGCGACTGCCCACACCAGATACGCCGGCGCAAGGGGCTTGATGAGGTAGCCCAAGGCGCCGGCCATGACCGACTCGACAATCGTGTCGTGGTCGGAGCAGGCAGTGAACATCACGATGCGCGCATTAGGCAGGCGGGCTGTGAGCCTGCGCGCGCAGTCAATGCCGGAGAGGCCCGGCAACCAAGCTTCCATCAGGACGACATCCGGCGGAGGCTGGGAGTGCGGAATGTCCCGACGGGTCGGGATTTTGCTCCTTGCGGAGTGCTCAGTGGCAGACATGGAACCAAGACCACCGAGCGCGGAATGGGGAATCAGGTGGCTGTCCAGCACCCAGTCGTTGGCGTGAGCCTCAAACGCTTTCCGGACGAAATCGTGGACCCTCTCGTCGCTGTCCACAAGGGCGACGCGGAGCCGGCTTGGGAGTGACTGGTTGAGGGTTGAGTGCCTGGGAGAGTGCCGCAGGGGAGCACGCAGACCGCATGGTGGAGCGGTGTGGGTGGCCTGCCCGCCGTTTGGGATGGCGCTGCAAGGGCGTTTCTTGCCTGTCGGCTCCAGGCCGCAGTCTTGACCTGTCGTTCCGATTTCGCCCATAACAGTCATGGTTTCTCCTAATTCCTGACATCAAAGACAACTCCAACTGAAGCGTCAACAATAATCTGAATAAAAAAATCCCAGTGAAGTGACCGGCCGCAGCCCCGCGAGCCGGCCGCAGAACGCGGACACGCCGCCGCGCGCTCAGGCGGAGGCCGCAGGAGCCTCCGCCTTGAAAGACGGCACCGATTCTCCGCACTGATGGGGCGCCTCCAGTCTCCTGTTAACTCAGAATAAGCGATAAAGAGTTCCGGGGGAGCGCCGGGGCTGAGGAAACCAGCTCCCCAGCGCGAAAGTTTCCTGCCACCGCCATGCCCCTCACCCGGCCTTGTGGCCACCCTCGCCCCGTCGGTCGGGGAGAGGGAAGGGAGAGGGGTTTGTTTCGCACACCACCATGCGGCAACCCAAACCAGCGCAGGAAGCCAGAACACACAGAGTGGCCTTGCTCCCTCCTGCCACGTAAGGATTGATTGATGGTTTTGAACGCATTGCCCCCTTTCAAATTCGCGAGGCAATACTCAATGCACACCGCCGCCAGCCCCAACTCCGCCATCTTCCAGGAGGAATTCCGCAACCGCCCTCTCCTGCATGACCCGCTTTGGAATGTCCAGGTCGAAATGAGCGTAGTTGGGCACGTACTGGAATGAGGCCGGCACCGTGTGTAGTTTTGCCCAGGCCTCGAAACTTTGCACAAATCCAAATTCATGGTCATTTCGTCCAATCGATACCAACAAGCGAGGCAACCGCGCGGCCTCACGCCATGAATCAAGTTCCCAAGGCACTGGCCCTACAAACACTGCACCGCGCAAGACCGCAGGAAACCGTCTCAAAAAGTTTTGCAGCACCGAGCTTCCCGCGCTGGCTGCAACCGCGAAAACTCGTTGTGTATCACACTGTAACTCCTTACCCAGATACTGGATTGCCTGGAACACGTCGTCTGCCGCCTTTTCCTCATTCCACTGTTTCGCATAGGAGGCTCCGTAGCCCTCACAACCGCGATAATTGATTCCGGCGTAATAAAAGCCAAGGTTGGACAGCAATTGTGGCCGCATCTCATAGCCGCGATGAGAGGGTCCCGTGCGGGGTGGTATGTAAACCACGAGGGGATGGTTTTTCACCGCACGCCCGTCTGTCGGCGGAAACAAATAGACTGGAATGTCCAATCCATCGGTCGCACGCACGCTCAAACCCCGAGCCTCCGCAATCTTGGTAAACTTAAACGGCACCTGTCCCGCTGGTCTCAGGCAATCCAGACTCCTGGTGGCCAAGTCATACCGCCAGAGACTGCGTGGCTCGCCGTTGGTCGTCGCGATTGCAACCACGTAGTCCCCGCCTCGTGGTGCCGCGTAATTGTCAATGAAGCCTTTCGTATGCAGATTCGTTTCGCCGCGCTCATCCCGAGGTCGAATCGCCAGATAAAAATCCTGATCTTTCCCGACAAAAGCATAACCCTTTCCCCCTTGCAGCCATTGCCCATTGTAGCTATGCACGGCGCTTAACCGCTCAAGCGTTTCCTGCGCGAAATCGTATGCAAACAGATTCCGGTATGTTTCGCCGGCTTGCGTTGCGCAAAATAACAGGCGGCGGGTTTCCGGGGACCAAGTGAGCCAATTGAATCCCGTGAAACTCCCTTTTGAAAGTGCATCTGCGGGTGTCACCAAACCGGAAGCCAGGTCGAGAAACTTTATCGCATCTTCTGTCGCAAACGCCACGATAGTTCCTCCACAACTAGAAATGAGTTTGTTCCTGCTCGCTAGGGCTGCCAGGGCATCCGCGGGCAGGCGCAATTCCTGGCTTTGAAAAGCTCCGTTGGCTAGCCGAGCAAGGTGCGCCTTTTGTGTCGCATTGGGATCCCCAAATAATGCAGCGCTGTAAAGGAATGAATCATCGTCGAGCCACACCGCGTGGCTGCTTAGGAGCATCTTCTTTTGCGTAATGGGCAGCAATTTGCCAGTGTCTCGGTCATACGCGAGGAGCCACTCCGGTTTGGCATACGCTCCGTTGGGTGCTAGTTCGTAGTTGTCGTTTTCTGTCTTAAACAGCAGATGCCTCTCGTGCGGAGACCAGTTAAACAGTCGCTGGACGCTGCGTTCGACCGGCAAGGAGATGGTTTGGCCAGTGATTAAACTGAGTTTGCATAGCTGACTTGGCGAGGTGCGGCGATAGATGTAATAGACTTCATCTTGCCGGGGGGCGAGTGTGCCAGCTACGCCAAATGTGAAACAGGCGGAGCCGATTTCGTCCAGGTATTGATTGATCCGTTCGAGGTCAGCGCGTGAACGCGCCGTGTGCGATGTCCTCAGATGCTTTGCACCTAAACAGACCGCAAGCAGAATTGCGCCGAGACACAGAAGGAAGACGTAAAACTTTAACGCGGAAGGCTTCATCCTGTTCCATGCTTTGAAACCGCCCCCTCCCACATACACAGTCAAGGAGCCACAAACGCAGCGAGTTGACGGTCCTTGTCGCCAATGGCCCACAGATTCAGCGGCCAGGTCGTGCCCCCGTATTTAACGAAGCGAACGCTGCCGTCCACGAACGTGAAGTTGGAGCCACCCCGGCTGCCGCTCGGATGGCAGCCCTGGGCGAGCCGATCCGCGTCGTCGCCCAGTCGGCCTCCCGAGCTGTCAAGGATGTCCATGTAGTAATCGAAGGCCACGTTCTTTTTCTCGCCAAACATGACGGTCTCCGAAGGTTTGAGGATGGCGGATTCCTTCAAGTCACTGCGGGAGTATTCGCCAGCGATGTAAAGCTTGAAGTCCTCCAAACTCAGGGTTGGGAAAAAGTAATCATTCCAGCCGTTGATGACATAACTGCGTGCGGCGGCGTCAGGTTCGGCCAGATTCGGCGGCCAGGTCGTGGTATGTGGCACCCCGCGCTGGAGATCCGTCGGGCAAACCAGGAGGTTCGTATTGCGATAGCCGTCCAGCAATTGGGTCGGCCAGCGATACTGGTTGGTACGGGGAGGATAGAAACCCTCCCTTTCCTGCACATAGAGTTTGAGGGCGGTTTCAATCTGTTTGAGGTTGTTGACACATTGGATGCGCCGGGCGGCTTCCTTGCTCCGGCCGAGGGCCGGCAGCAGCAGGCTCGCCAAAATGGCGATGATGGCAATCACGACCAGTAATTCAATCAGCGTGAATCCTGCTCTGCGCCGCTGTTCCGCGTTTGTTCTCATGTTTGTTCTCATATTAGGCTCCTAGTTTCGATCTGGTTGGCATTGGGCGCAACTTCCAATAATCCAGGCCCAAGTATGGCCTCTCTGCCAAGCTCCAGCAAAATCCAAAACGTCGCCCCGGTCGCGAGTTTGAACAACCCGCCATCGAACCAGAAGCCGACGAGCAAGACGATTGCAGCAGCGCGACAGACGGACGGAAGCCAGAGATCAGAGGTCAGCGGCCGGAGAGCAGCGGTTTGGGTGTTCCGTGTTTCGTGTTCCGGGTTTCGAGTGAGACTAAGTCCGATGAAGGCGACAAAGCACGCAAGCGCGGGAATTCCGAGCGTGGTGCCGAGCGTAAAATAGTCATTTAACTGAATCGCCGCGCCTTCATCCACTTTCGGCGTGCGATAGAATTGGTCATACACTCGCTGCGGCTGGTTCCAACCGAAACCGAGCAACGGCTTGTCCGCCATCATTTGCAGCGCCCCTTCGTATGCCGCCACTCGTTTGCGCCACGAAAAGTCATTGGCATTGGCGACCGACGTTGCCCGCCGCACCACCAACCGCTCCGTGTGCCGCATGTTCCAGAACGCAAGCATGAGGACAGAGGCCAGAAGCACGGAGGCCGGAAGCCAGTTCCGCCGCGCAAAGTCCATCAACCGCGAAACACGCGGAATGCGCGAACCGCAGGCACCAGCGTGCGCTGAGTGCGAATCTCCCTCTCCGCCGCGGTGGCATTCTCCGCATCCGCTGGGGAGAAGATGGCGCAAGCCGGATGATGTGTCCATCGTCAGGGTCCGGGTGAGGTGGGTTATCCGTTCCCACACCAAATAACTAAGTCCGGCCAGCGCCCCCACCCATGCCCCGCGACTATAACTCCTGACCAGGCCCACCCCGCAGATGGCGCCGGCTGCCAGCAGCAGCGGGAGTGGCAAGCAACGCGTGACGCGTGACGCGAAACTGCGAACGTTAAGCTTTGCCGCTTGAGGGTTGAGCGTCGGATGTTCGGTCCCTCTCTCCGCCTCGGCCGGAGAGAGGGCCGGGGTGAGGTGTCGCGCCGTTTCCCTTGCGTCAGAGGACAAGTGACGCATGACATGTGACATGATCAGGCCAGCCGACAATGCCACGCCCACCCCCATCAACACCCCAAACGTATTCGGATTGTCCCACAATCCACTCCACCGCGCCTGACCACGATATTCAAAACTTTGTATTGACTCGGAATGCCACACGGTTGTGATGCAAAGCAGAATGAGTGTGAAGGCAAGAACGACGCTCGCAAGGTTGAACGGTCGGGTTCGCTCAACTTCAATTGCGCGCCAGAACCGAAAACCAAAATGCAACGTAATCCCAAAGCACAGGAGCAAAGTATTGCTGCTCTTTGACGCTTGGTCGTACTGCAACGCGTACGTCAGCCCGCCGGTGGCGAAGAGAGCAATGCCAGCGATCACCGCCACATCGCGGCCAGGTAGCGGCGACGCCTCGTCGCCGAAAGGTGAGTGCGCCGCCCCCGGCGGAGCCTCCGGCCTGCCCCGAACAATTTGCGTCCGGAAGCTCGGCGACGAGGACGTCGCCACCTCGTCCGAGCGACGAGGCGTCATTTCTACTCGAACGTCCGTTCCATCCTTCCACCCAAAATGGACTTCACGTTTTAATGAAGGATTCAACCAAAGGAAACCAACGAGATAAACCGAAACGCAAGAGACAATAAGCCATTGCCCGTCCGACTGTTGAAACATAGCGATGACCACAGCCCAAACTTGATTCAGCAATGGCCATCGCAAAGCATCACGATGCAGATAATCTGAACCTAAGCAAACTATGAGTAACAGCCCAAGCAGGCCCGCTTTGAACGCTAGTCCGACTGTTTGACGGAGATTCATCGTTGAGCACCTGATCAGTTTTAACTCACACGCCCACACTTTATGAGTAAATCAAACCATGTTAACCCAGAATTGGCCTTGTCTCGAATTGGACAGTCGTTGGGTGGTCGTGTGAGCTAACGTGGTACAGCATGAACAACGGAAAATCGCCTCGCTTCCAGAGGCACAAGATTTTCCACTACATGCTGTTGTACAAACACCATCTTCATCACCTACACAGTGAACGTATGTTGGCGGAGCGGCCACTGCTGCCATGACTCCTACCATAACCACAGCAAACCAGCCTGTCATTGTTTTCATTTGTTTTGTTTCTTTTTCTTCCAGAGCGTTGAATGTGCGCAACGCGACTCCAATATCACACCTCATGACGATCCATCAACACGAGTATCAGTGCTAGTTGAAATCACAACCGCTGATTCGGTCGCTCAAATTGAGCCTTCGTGGCAAACGTGTCCGCTCTCGTGATTAGAATAGGTCGGTGTTGGTGCAGACAAGTCATCCTGCCCATTGGAAGTTACTATACCGCCAAATGAGTGCGACTTGTATACAAGCAAAACAAATTAGCAGACCATATCGTAGCCACCTGCGCTCATTTCGCTCAAAGAACACAGCAAGTGCGATAAAAAGAGGAAAGACAACCGACGCGAAGCGAACGAAGGAAGTGAATGTTCCACTCATCGCCGGCAATACGCCAATTGCCAAAGTCCAGATGATTAAGCTCTTGTCTAATCTCCACATAATTGGGAGTAAACATACCAGCAGCATGAACACTGTCCTATCGAGGAGAGAACCAGTGAAGCCGTGCCAATTCGTGGGCAAAAACAATTCTTGCACGAATCTGGGAATATCCCAAATATGATTGATAGCATGCACACCCCAGAAGCTTTGCGCAGCAAATCCTTCGAACGGGTTGCCTGTGTATGCAAACATCACGAGAAAGTAACACCCCCAACCGAAAAATGGAAACAGCAAGACCCACCAAACCATAGGCGTGGAGCGCCAATCCGGCCACTCAGAACTCCTACCTATCCCGTTCGCGCAAAAACTGCCTGTCTCGCGCCTTGTCGCGCGGTAAAAGAGGGCAACTGCATTAGCCAAAGCACCTGATTCGCTAGCCCGTTCCCCCGCTTTGCGCGACAGGTTGCTCCGAACAACGTACCAGGCCATCGGGATTATGCAGAAAATGCCAACCGCTCGCGTCAGTGGCAACAAAAACCCGAGAACACAGATCAGCGTTCTTCCATTTGTCTCCAGCGCATACCACAGAGCAACTAATAACAGGAAGAACAAACTTTCGCTATAGGCAAGCTGGTAAAACAGAGACCCAGGGAACAAAAGCAGCCATAAAAGTGACCATTTTGCTACCCGGGCGCCGTAGCGAGTCATAACGCAACTGTAAAAAAGCGCCCACGCGCCCAGCGAGAATAAGTTGGCCAGAAGCAAAGCCACGACGCAACGATTGGTGGCGCCTCCCGCAGATGCTAGCCTGATTGTAAATGGCCACAGGGGATAAAAGGCATTAGCCTGTTCTCCGGGACGATAGCCTGCTTCACTAATGCTTGCGTAATAGGCCCCATCGAATGGTAGGAAGTGAGATTCAAATGTTGCAGGGCGTTTGGTTGGCCATTTCAATGTGTCAAAAAACTCATACGAACCGGCGGCGCATACTGCAGCCAACAATAATCCCCAGTACACGAGTTTGAACAAGCACAAGTGCAGCAGAACCCCCACGGACGACTCCCAGCTTTTATTGACCCGCAAAGAGGATTGCATTGAGGTGGAAGGCGACCTAGCGACTGGTAAGAATTGTGTTATAAGAAATCCAGCGCTTGAGTGTCGTTCGCGCTACCTTACACACTGTGACGGATGCGCTATCTGAGTGTGCTCCGCATCATGAGGTAAGCATTTTCCAGCGCCGGATTTGGACCTCACACGACCTGGTCTTTTGCTCAACCATCCAGCAGATCATGAGACAAGAGTGTTGAAGTACAATTTCAGACCTGCCAGAAGGCACGGGTGAAATCAAGCTACTGTTCAATAGCGGGACAGATGGACCAACAGCCCGGGGTAATGCCAAGCCGCCGCCCAAGATGTTGCGTCGATTCAGCTAACTCAACAATATGGGCAGGGCTTGGCAGAAGGGGCTTCAGGATCATTCGGCAGGGCAAGAATACTTTCCGCGCATTGTATACCCATACCATGGAGTTGTTCCATCAGGGCAAAGGTAGGGACAATTCAACGGCAGTACGGCGTCGAACTCGTAATAACCAGTCGGACTGCCCTTCGCGACGTATTGATAATACTCGTCTAGTAGCGTACAGCCACCCATCGTCGAGGGACAAGCCTTAGAGGTTTGAATCAAGCACTGCCCAAGAAGGCAACTTGTTATTAAGGTTCCGGCCACAACCAGACCAGCGACTTTAACTCTCACACTATTCGTTATCATTTGATCCTTTCTTTGTTTGTGTTTTCTGTTTCTGTGTTTCGTTCTCTCAGGGTTCTTTCCAAGACATGTGACCTGCGTTTCCTCCAATATGCTATTGCTGCGAGTATGGGAAGAATGCCGATCAAGCCAAAAAATGTTAGCCGCACAATACGCGTGCGACTAGACCTCTGATATTGAAGGGAGCCGATTCGCATATTTTGCTGTAGAGCGGCCGTGGTTGCTGTGTCATCAACCAGCTCTTGGACGCTGTTCGAATGAACAATGTATGTTTGTCCGTTTCTCTCTTCAATCCTGCGCCGCGTGGCCGCTGCTTCGTCAGAAACAAAATCCGATCTCAAAAAGCCAACCTCGGAATTCGAGATCACTCCAAACACTATGTCTTGTATAATATTCGTGAAGATACCAACAAATCGCCCATTTACAGATTTGCGAAAGACAACCCTTCGCGGGGGAAGAACTGGCGCCGAGTACTCGCAGGTGATCTGCGACTCCTGGGTCTTGTTCCTTCCAGTCATCACCACGCTTCGCAACCGTTTTGGCAGAGCTCCGTCGAATAACTCGACAGTCACTTTTATGCGGCTCTCTGTAGCACGTCCAAAGGAGTTTAGGAAAGGGCTGTTGAATTCCTTCGGAGATGTCCAGGTAATATTCTTGTTATCTAGGCCTTCTATACCTAGGTTAAGCACGCCAGTTAGTTCCCTCTTGAAGTGGCCGCATACTTGCGCCCTACCATTATTCTCGGATGCGCCCTTTTCTGGCCGCTTTGATGCCGTCATAATAGCCCCAGACGAGGCTTCCCAAAACTCCTCAGAGGATTCTCCAAACACGACGCCTGAGGAGCCTTTTCGGACGGTCCAGGGCGTGTTTGATATACATTGAAAGTAGAATCCTCCGGGCTGAAGCGCTCCTTTCCATGTGCTAAACCCTGAAAACGGGTCTGCGGGTACTTCAATGTTAGAGGGCATGTAACGGTTTCTGCTCAAATCCACCACCATCTCCTTAACCCACGGCTTGTTCGTCAAGTACGCGGCAAAATCGCTGTATCCATTCGCAGGAACTTGTGCGTGAGACAATGCCTGGAGCAGATGGGCAAAAGCGGCGATGACGACCAACGGCAACAGATTCCAGCGTTGCGCGCTCCAATTATGGGTACTGTTGTGTATCATAAGCTGACATGAATTTCAAAAGGCTTAAACCGGTTTCCCAGAACCATTTCGTCTCTCAGTGAGAACCGAAAGACTTTGCTCAAGTTCAAAGCATATCAAGTATAGGTCTGAACATAAACATGGTCTGGCGAACGATGCTTTCTCGGAATATGAATCGAGCCCGGAACAGGGCCGCTCTCAAAGCACGGCAATGGACTGCACTGACCGAAGATTGCGGCCGCACAGGTTGCACGGAAGTGGCTAGTAATACGTTTCAGGAGCATTCCCCAATGGTTAGGCCGCAACACACTTCCTGATTCGGCTGTAGCAAAGAATCGAGTAACTTCCAAACAGCAAGTAGCCCAAAAGTACTCGGGCCAGTAGATCGGCTGATGCAGGTGACAGGTGTAGCGCGTCTGTCAAACTACCCATGCATTGACAAGGCGTTTTCCACCCGATAAACCACAAGGATATACGATAAACACAGAAGCATGTAGCCACCCACGCTACCAACCTAAGCGCGAACCTCTTTGATCCCAAAAGAAGTAAACAGAACGGGGAGAGGACTATCTCCAGGGTGCCGACGGCCGACATCACCAATCGAAACGGTAGACCAGAGACGGGTTCCGTAAAATTGAGGATGGGCGCGTGGCCAAAACTTCCAAGGATCTTGGCTGAGCCTGTAACAAGAAAAATCGCACCCGCAGACACTGCGAACCACGCCGAGAGTTTCTGAACTAATTCAACCTCGCTTTGCCGCCAATGCAATCCGTCTAAAATATGTTGGTCCATGCAAGCTGGTTCCAAAATTGTGTTTGCCCACCGTTCATTGATTTTACGCGTTTATTGCGACATTGTGATTACAACATCTTGAAGATGGTCTTTAAAGAACAAAAATGGGCTAAAATGGGTTACTTTTCGCCCCCACCGCGCAGCAACCTCGCGACCGCCTGCTGGCGGCTGTGAACGCGCAGTTTCCTGTAGAGGCTAGTCAAGTGTACATGCACCGTGCTGCGCGCCATCCCGAGGCGCTCGCAAATTATCTTGTCACGCAGGTTTGCCACCAGGCAACCAGCGATCTCCAGCTCACGGCGGCTCAGACCCGGAAACCAGACCGTTGTGGCCGTGCCTGCCCGGTGCAAGGCATCCACAACCGCCTTTTGAGCCTCCCGGCACAGTACCGGCCATCCTCCCGCAACCGAGCTAACCGTGCGGGCAAGCTCTTCGGCTGCGACCGGTTTGAGGACATAACCGTCGGCACCAGCCGCGCAGCACTCCACGATTGAGGCCTCATCGGAGTCGCCGCTGATGATCAGCACCGGCAGATCGGGCGCGAGTGCCTTGAGTTGTCTCACACAGCCCAGGCGAGAACCCTCACGGTGCGGCAGACCAACCAGGACGATATCCGCGGGGCTGCCGGGGGCGTGATCCCCTTCCAGCGCGTTTGGGCGCGACGCGCCTTTGCGGCCCGATGGCTCACGCACTGGGCACGACGGGGGATACATTTCCAGCGCCCAGCCGGCGCGTTCCGCCTGCACCATCCGGCGGGCCGCCAGGCGCGTCTCCTCGTCGTCATCCACCAACGCGATGCGCAACCCGTGACCAGTGCCACATGGCGCGCGGCGGCGGTCCGGCGGGTTATGAGGGTGTCGCAAGAGAGCGCATAGGTCGCAGCGTGGGGTGAGGTCAGTGCTCTGCTCGCGGCCCACCAGGACGCTGCAAGGGCATTTTTCGCCTGTCGGCCCCGGGCCACGATCTTGACCTGCCATTCCGAATCCGCCCATAACAGTCATCGTTTCTCCTAAACCCTGGCATCAAACACAACTCCAGCCGAAGCGTCAACAAAAATCTGAATAAACAAATCCCAGTGAAGTGACCGGCCGCAGAACGCGGACACGCCGCCGCGCGCTCAGGCGGAGGCCGCAGGAGCCTCCGCCTTGAAAGACGGCACCGATTCTCCGCACTGATGGGGCGCCTCCAGTCTCCTGTTAACTCAGAATAAGCGATAAAGAGTTCCGGGGGAGCGCCGGGGCTGAGGAAACCAGCTCCCCAGCGCGAAAGTTTCCTGCCACCGCCATGCCCCTCACCCGGCCTTGTGGCCACCCTCGCCCCGTCGGTCGGGGAGAGGGAAGGGAGAGGGGTTTGTTTCGCACACCACCATGCGGCAACCCAAACCAGCGCAGGAAGCCAGAACACACAGAGTGGCCTTGCTCCCTCCTGCCACGTAAGGATTGATTGATGGTTTTGAACGCATTGCCCCCTTTCAAATTCGCGAGGCAATACTCAATGCACACCGCCGCCAGCCCCAACTCCGCCATCTTCCAGGAGGAATTCCGCAACCGCCCTCTCCTGCATGACCCGCTTTGGAATGTCCAGGTCGAAATGAGCGTAGTTGGGCACGTACTGGAATGAGGCCGGCACCGTGTGTAGTTTTGCCCAGGCCTCGAAACTTTGCACAAATCCAAATTCATGGTCATTTCGTCCAATCGATACCAACAAGCGAGGCAACCGCGCGGCCTCACGCCATGAATCAAGTTCCCAAGGCACTGGCCCTACAAACACTGCACCGCGCAAGACCGCAGGAAACCGTCTCAAAAAGTTTTGCAGCACCGAGCTTCCCGCGCTGGCTGCAACCGCGAAAACTCGTTGTGTATCACACTGTAACTCCTTACCCAGATACTGGATTGCCTGGAACACGTCGTCTGCCGCCTTTTCCTCATTCCACTGTTTCGCATAGGAGGCTCCGTAGCCCTCACAACCGCGATAATTGATTCCGGCGTAATAAAAGCCAAGGTTGGACAGCAATTGTGGCCGCATCTCATAGCCGCGATGAGAGGGTCCCGTGCGGGGTGGTATGTAAACCACGAGGGGATGGTTTTTCACCGCACGCCCGTCTGTCGGCGGAAACAAATAGACTGGAATGTCCAATCCATCGGTCGCACGCACGCTCAAACCCCGAGCCTCCGCAATCTTGGTAAACTTAAACGGCACCTGTCCCGCTGGTCTCAGGCAATCCAGACTCCTGGTGGCCAAGTCATACCGCCAGAGACTGCGTGGCTCGCCGTTGGTCGTCGCGATTGCAACCACGTAGTCCCCGCCTCGTGGTGCCGCGTAATTGTCAATGAAGCCTTTCGTATGCAGATTCGTTTCGCCGCGCTCATCCCGAGGTCGAATCGCCAGATAAAAATCCTGATCTTTCCCGACAAAAGCATAACCCTTTCCCCCTTGCAGCCATTGCCCATTGTAGCTATGCACGGCGCTTAACCGCTCAAGCGTTTCCTGCGCGAAATCGTATGCAAACAGATTCCGGTATGTTTCGCCGGCTTGCGTTGCGCAAAATAACAGGCGGCGGGTTTCCGGGGACCAAGTGAGCCAATTGAATCCCGTGAAACTCCCTTTTGAAAGTGCATCTGCGGGTGTCACCAAACCGGAAGCCAGGTCGAGAAACTTTATCGCATCTTCTGTCGCAAACGCCACGATAGTTCCTCCACAACTAGAAATGAGTTTGTTCCTGCTCGCTAGGGCTGCCAGGGCATCCGCGGGCAGGCGCAATTCCTGGCTTTGAAAAGCTCCGTTGGCTAGCCGAGCAAGGTGCGCCTTTTGTGTCGCATTGGGATCCCCAAATAATGCAGCGCTGTAAAGGAATGAATCATCGTCGAGCCACACCGCGTGGCTGCTTAGGAGCATCTTCTTTTGCGTAATGGGCAGCAATTTGCCAGTGTCTCGGTCATACGCGAGGAGCCACTCCGGTTTGGCATACGCTCCGTTGGGTGCTAGTTCGTAGTTGTCGTTTTCTGTCTTAAACAGCAGATGCCTCTCGTGCGGAGACCAGTTAAACAGTCGCTGGACGCTGCGTTCGACCGGCAAGGAGATGGTTTGGCCAGTGATTAAACTGAGTTTGCATAGCTGACTTGGCGAGGTGCGGCGATAGATGTAATAGACTTCATCTTGCCGGGGGGCGAGTGTGCCAGCTACGCCAAATGTGAAACAGGCGGAGCCGATTTCGTCCAGGTATTGATTGATCCGTTCGAGGTCAGCGCGTGAACGCGCCGTGTGCGATGTCCTCAGATGCTTTGCACCTAAACAGACCGCAAGCAGAATTGCGCCGAGACACAGAAGGAAGACGTAAAACTTTAACGCGGAAGGCTTCATCCTGTTCCATGCTTTGAAACCGCCCCCTCCCACATACACAGTCAAGGAGCCACAAACGCAGCGAGTTGACGGTCCTTGTCGCCAATGGCCCACAGATTCAGCGGCCAGGTCGTGCCCCCGTATTTAACGAAGCGAACGCTGCCGTCCACGAACGTGAAGTTGGAGCCACCCCGGCTGCCGCTCGGATGGCAGCCCTGGGCGAGCCGATCCGCGTCGTCGCCCAGTCGGCCTCCCGAGCTGTCAAGGATGTCCATGTAGTAATCGAAGGCCACGTTCTTTTTCTCGCCAAACATGACGGTCTCCGAAGGTTTGAGGATGGCGGATTCCTTCAAGTCACTGCGGGAGTATTCGCCAGCGATGTAAAGCTTGAAGTCCTCCAAACTCAGGGTTGGGAAAAAGTAATCATTCCAGCCGTTGATGACATAACTGCGTGCGGCGGCGTCAGGTTCGGCCAGATTCGGCGGCCAGGTCGTGGTATGTGGCACCCCGCGCTGGAGATCCGTCGGGCAAACCAGGAGGTTCGTATTGCGATAGCCGTCCAGCAATTGGGTCGGCCAGCGATACTGGTTGGTACGGGGAGGATAGAAACCCTCCCTTTCCTGCACATAGAGTTTGAGGGCGGTTTCAATCTGTTTGAGGTTGTTGACACATTGGATGCGCCGGGCGGCTTCCTTGCTCCGGCCGAGGGCCGGCAGCAGCAGGCTCGCCAAAATGGCGATGATGGCAATCACGACCAGTAATTCAATCAGCGTGAATCCTGCTCTGCGCCGCTGTTCCGCGTTTGTTCTCATGTTTGTTCTCATATTAGGCTCCTAGTTTCGATCTGGTTGGCATTGGGCGCAACTTCCAATAATCCAGGCCCAAGTATGGCCTCTCTGCCAAGCTCCAGCAAAATCCAAAACGTCGCCCCGGTCGCGAGTTTGAACAACCCGCCATCGAACCAGAAGCCGACGAGCAAGACGATTGCAGCAGCGCGACAGACGGACGGAAGCCAGAGATCAGAGGTCAGCGGCCGGAGAGCAGCGGTTTGGGTGTTCCGTGTTTCGTGTTCCGGGTTTCGAGTGAGACTAAGTCCGATGAAGGCGACAAAGCACGCAAGCGCGGGAATTCCGAGCGTGGTGCCGAGCGTAAAATAGTCATTTAACTGAATCGCCGCGCCTTCATCCACTTTCGGCGTGCGATAGAATTGGTCATACACTCGCTGCGGCTGGTTCCAACCGAAACCGAGCAACGGCTTGTCCGCCATCATTTGCAGCGCCCCTTCGTATGCCGCCACTCGTTTGCGCCACGAAAAGTCATTGGCATTGGCGACCGACGTTGCCCGCCGCACCACCAACCGCTCCGTGTGCCGCATGTTCCAGAACGCAAGCATGAGGACAGAGGCCAGAAGCACGGAGGCCGGAAGCCAGTTCCGCCGCGCAAAGTCCATCAACCGCGAAACACGCGGAATGCGCGAACCGCAGGCACCAGCGTGCGCTGAGTGCGAATCTCCCTCTCCGCCGCGGTGGCATTCTCCGCATCCGCTGGGGAGAAGATGGCGCAAGCCGGATGATGTGTCCATCGTCAGGGTCCGGGTGAGGTGGGTTATCCGTTCCCACACCAAATAACTAAGTCCGGCCAGCGCCCCCACCCATGCCCCGCGACTATAACTCCTGACCAGGCCCACCCCGCAGATGGCGCCGGCTGCCAGCAGCAGCGGGAGTGGCAAGCAACGCGTGACGCGTGACGCGAAACTGCGAACGTTAAGCTTTGCCGCTTGAGGGTTGAGCGTCGGATGTTCGGTCCCTCTCTCCGCCTCGGCCGGAGAGAGGGCCGGGGTGAGGTGTCGCGCCGTTTCCCTTGCGTCAGAGGACAAGTGACGCATGACATGTGACATGATCAGGCCAGCCGACAATGCCACGCCCACCCCCATCAACACCCCAAACGTATTCGGATTGTCCCACAATCCACTCCACCGCGCCTGACCACGATATTCAAAACTTTGTATTGACTCGGAATGCCACACGGTTGTGATGCAAAGCAGAATGAGTGTGAAGGCAAGAACGACGCTCGCAAGGTTGAACGGTCGGGTTCGCTCAACTTCAATTGCGCGCCAGAACCGAAAACCAAAATGCAACGTAATCCCAAAGCACAGGAGCAAAGTATTGCTGCTCTTTGACGCTTGGTCGTACTGCAACGCGTACGTCAGCCCGCCGGTGGCGAAGAGAGCAATGCCAGCGATCACCGCCACATCGCGGCCAGGTAGCGGCGACGCCTCGTCGCCGAAAGGTGAGTGCGCCGCCCCCGGCGGAGCCTCCGGCCTGCCCCGAACAATTTGCGTCCGGAAGCTCGGCGACGAGGACGTCGCCACCTCGTCCGAGCGACGAGGCGTCATTTCTACTCGAACGTCCGTTCCATCCTTCCACCCAAAATGGACTTCACGTTTTAATGAAGGATTCAACCAAAGGAAACCAACGAGATAAACCGAAACGCAAGAGACAATAAGCCATTGCCCGTCCGACTGTTGAAACATAGCGATGACCACAGCCCAAACTTGATTCAGCAATGGCCATCGCAAAGCATCACGATGCAGATAATCTGAACCTAAGCAAACTATGAGTAACAGCCCAAGCAGGCCCGCTTTGAACGCTAGTCCGACTGTTTGACGGAGATTCATCGTTGAGCACCTGATCAGTTTTAACTCACACGCCCACACTTTATGAGTAAATCAAACCATGTTAACCCAGAATTGGCCTTGTCTCGAATTGGACAGTCGTTGGGTGGTCGTGTGAGCTAACGTGGTACAGCATGAACAACGGAAAATCGCCTCGCTTCCAGAGGCACAAGATTTTCCACTACATGCTGTTGTACAAACACCATCTTCATCACCTACACAGTGAACGTATGTTGGCGGAGCGGCCACTGCTGCCATGACTCCTACCATAACCACAGCAAACCAGCCTGTCATTGTTTTCATTTGTTTTGTTTCTTTTTCTTCCAGAGCGTTGAATGTGCGCAACGCGACTCCAATATCACACCTCATGACGATCCATCAACACGAGTATCAGTGCTAGTTGAAATCACAACCGCTGATTCGGTCGCTCAAATTGAGCCTTCGTGGCAAACGTGTCCGCTCTCGTGATTAGAATAGGTCGGTGTTGGTGCAGACAAGTCATCCTGCCCATTGGAAGTTACTATACCGCCAAATGAGTGCGACTTGTATACAAGCAAAACAAATTAGCAGACCATATCGTAGCCACCTGCGCTCATTTCGCTCAAAGAACACAGCAAGTGCGATAAAAAGAGGAAAGACAACCGACGCGAAGCGAACGAAGGAAGTGAATGTTCCACTCATCGCCGGCAATACGCCAATTGCCAAAGTCCAGATGATTAAGCTCTTGTCTAATCTCCACATAATTGGGAGTAAACATACCAGCAGCATGAACACTGTCCTATCGAGGAGAGAACCAGTGAAGCCGTGCCAATTCGTGGGCAAAAACAATTCTTGCACGAATCTGGGAATATCCCAAATATGATTGATAGCATGCACACCCCAGAAGCTTTGCGCAGCAAATCCTTCGAACGGGTTGCCTGTGTATGCAAACATCACGAGAAAGTAACACCCCCAACCGAAAAATGGAAACAGCAAGACCCACCAAACCATAGGCGTGGAGCGCCAATCCGGCCACTCAGAACTCCTACCTATCCCGTTCGCGCAAAAACTGCCTGTCTCGCGCCTTGTCGCGCGGTAAAAGAGGGCAACTGCATTAGCCAAAGCACCTGATTCGCTAGCCCGTTCCCCCGCTTTGCGCGACAGGTTGCTCCGAACAACGTACCAGGCCATCGGGATTATGCAGAAAATGCCAACCGCTCGCGTCAGTGGCAACAAAAACCCGAGAACACAGATCAGCGTTCTTCCATTTGTCTCCAGCGCATACCACAGAGCAACTAATAACAGGAAGAACAAACTTTCGCTATAGGCAAGCTGGTAAAACAGAGACCCAGGGAACAAAAGCAGCCATAAAAGTGACCATTTTGCTACCCGGGCGCCGTAGCGAGTCATAACGCAACTGTAAAAAAGCGCCCACGCGCCCAGCGAGAATAAGTTGGCCAGAAGCAAAGCCACGACGCAACGATTGGTGGCGCCTCCCGCAGATGCTAGCCTGATTGTAAATGGCCACAGGGGATAAAAGGCATTAGCCTGTTCTCCGGGACGATAGCCTGCTTCACTAATGCTTGCGTAATAGGCCCCATCGAATGGTAGGAAGTGAGATTCAAATGTTGCAGGGCGTTTGGTTGGCCATTTCAATGTGTCAAAAAACTCATACGAACCGGCGGCGCATACTGCAGCCAACAATAATCCCCAGTACACGAGTTTGAACAAGCACAAGTGCAGCAGAACCCCCACGGACGACTCCCAGCTTTTATTGACCCGCAAAGAGGATTGCATTGAGGTGGAAGGCGACCTAGCGACTGGTAAGAATTGTGTTATAAGAAATCCAGCGCTTGAGTGTCGTTCGCGCTACCTTACACACTGTGACGGATGCGCTATCTGAGTGTGCTCCGCATCATGAGGTAAGCATTTTCCAGCGCCGGATTTGGACCTCACACGACCTGGTCTTTTGCTCAACCATCCAGCAGATCATGAGACAAGAGTGTTGAAGTACAATTTCAGACCTGCCAGAAGGCACGGGTGAAATCAAGCTACTGTTCAATAGCGGGACAGATGGACCAACAGCCCGGGGTAATGCCAAGCCGCCGCCCAAGATGTTGCGTCGATTCAGCTAACTCAACAATATGGGCAGGGCTTGGCAGAAGGGGCTTCAGGATCATTCGGCAGGGCAAGAATACTTTCCGCGCATTGTATACCCATACCATGGAGTTGTTCCATCAGGGCAAAGGTAGGGACAATTCAACGGCAGTACGGCGTCGAACTCGTAATAACCAGTCGGACTGCCCTTCGCGACGTATTGATAATACTCGTCTAGTAGCGTACAGCCACCCATCGTCGAGGGACAAGCCTTAGAGGTTTGAATCAAGCACTGCCCAAGAAGGCAACTTGTTATTAAGGTTCCGGCCACAACCAGACCAGCGACTTTAACTCTCACACTATTCGTTATCATTTGATCCTTTCTTTGTTTGTGTTTTCTGTTTCTGTGTTTCGTTCTCTCAGGGTTCTTTCCAAGACATGTGACCTGCGTTTCCTCCAATATGCTATTGCTGCGAGTATGGGAAGAATGCCGATCAAGCCAAAAAATGTTAGCCGCACAATACGCGTGCGACTAGACCTCTGATATTGAAGGGAGCCGATTCGCATATTTTGCTGTAGAGCGGCCGTGGTTGCTGTGTCATCAACCAGCTCTTGGACGCTGTTCGAATGAACAATGTATGTTTGTCCGTTTCTCTCTTCAATCCTGCGCCGCGTGGCCGCTGCTTCGTCAGAAACAAAATCCGATCTCAAAAAGCCAACCTCGGAATTCGAGATCACTCCAAACACTATGTCTTGTATAATATTCGTGAAGATACCAACAAATCGCCCATTTACAGATTTGCGAAAGACAACCCTTCGCGGGGGAAGAACTGGCGCCGAGTACTCGCAGGTGATCTGCGACTCCTGGGTCTTGTTCCTTCCAGTCATCACCACGCTTCGCAACCGTTTTGGCAGAGCTCCGTCGAATAACTCGACAGTCACTTTTATGCGGCTCTCTGTAGCACGTCCAAAGGAGTTTAGGAAAGGGCTGTTGAATTCCTTCGGAGATGTCCAGGTAATATTCTTGTTATCTAGGCCTTCTATACCTAGGTTAAGCACGCCAGTTAGTTCCCTCTTGAAGTGGCCGCATACTTGCGCCCTACCATTATTCTCGGATGCGCCCTTTTCTGGCCGCTTTGATGCCGTCATAATAGCCCCAGACGAGGCTTCCCAAAACTCCTCAGAGGATTCTCCAAACACGACGCCTGAGGAGCCTTTTCGGACGGTCCAGGGCGTGTTTGATATACATTGAAAGTAGAATCCTCCGGGCTGAAGCGCTCCTTTCCATGTGCTAAACCCTGAAAACGGGTCTGCGGGTACTTCAATGTTAGAGGGCATGTAACGGTTTCTGCTCAAATCCACCACCATCTCCTTAACCCACGGCTTGTTCGTCAAGTACGCGGCAAAATCGCTGTATCCATTCGCAGGAACTTGTGCGTGAGACAATGCCTGGAGCAGATGGGCAAAAGCGGCGATGACGACCAACGGCAACAGATTCCAGCGTTGGGCGCTCCAATTATGGGTACTGTTGTGTATCATATGCTTCTTGCTATTCGTTGGTTGTTTTCTGCGTTTCTGTTCCGTCTCCGGAGGAAAGCGATCAAGTACAACGCAATCGGCGCGCACAGGGTGAGAAGGACGATCCCCCGCAACACATGTCGCATTGCACCAATACCCCTACTACCCCTGCTCATGTATATTGGAGCCGGCGACTTCGCCTCGAGTGCCTTGGCGGCGGCCGGGTCGGAGCGGGATACCCATGTGCCATTGGTCTCCACATAACGGAACACCCTGCCTAACTTGTTTGTAAACCTGGTGTCCAGCACGTTCGCTGCACCAGCAAGCTCCGGTGGAACCAGGGATTCCCGAACCGGGCCGAGGCTCTTCACTGACACGACTATCTCTGTTCCGCGGTAGCGCCGCGCCGGTTTGGCTGCTAAATCGAGGTCGTAGAAGGATGCCACCAAATGCTGCGCTACCACGACCCCTTCAAGAGCGTTCGTGGGCCCCGCAGATTCCACTTCGAGCGCAAGAAAGCCGTCCTCGAACGGGCCAGTCGGCCGGATGAGTTGTATCCCTCGCGGGAACGTAGAATCCCATAACAGCACGCCCTTGGCCCAGACCATAAGGCGCTTCGGTACGTGCGGTAGCGTTGGATAATAGTCAACCGTGACGGCTGCAACGTTAGTGGGCATGAGTGAATTATCGATCAAGGGGAGGTTTGCAGCCGATAATGGCGGATATTTTCCCGAGCAGAACGTCAGCCAGAGAATCCGCACTATTGGCGTCGCAAAGGTAGGAAATGTCGCCGGGCCCACGCTGCCATACGTATTGAATTGGTGTCGTGGAGCAAGATTCGTTCGTACCGCATCTGGGCAATGATGAACCTGGAAAAGATCCGTGCCGTCACAAAACAGCTCCTCGAAATCAGCCCCCGCCCTCTTGCCGGCGCGCACGCTCAAATCATCCACCCGGATTGACCAAACCGCCTCCGCCACGCGCACCTCGAACAGGAATTCAAGAGACTGCACCTGTTGGCCAGTTGGATTCCAAGAAGTCGTCACACATCGCCCGCTAGCCTCGAAAGCGACGGCCGCACACGCTGATGAGCAAGGCAACACAAGCACCACTACCAAGGCGGCGAGACATAGGGTGACACTCCTCACCCTCCGACCAGCCAGCAGCGTTAACTCTCGCCGGCTCCTCGCTACGGGGGCAGCCACCGAGTATAGAGAGCGGATAAGCGCGGGAGCCTCAGCCCTCGCTAGTGACACAAATTGGACCGCCTGTTGCCAGTTTCTCATTCTGCACGACTCCAGATCCGAGTTTTTTGGACTGGCGGGAACGCTGACCGATTACGCGCTCGCTCCAGTCTCGGCGGGCACGCAACTGCGCCCCAGGTCCGAACATTTCGTGCGTAGGGCTTCCGGTACAAAAGTCCATCAGGTATTGGTAACGCCCACGCCATAACGATGCTGAGCTTAAAGGACTAAACACGACCTGCAAGCTTGCTGGCGGTACATAAACCGTACATTGCTCAACACGCTCCTCCGGGCATGAGTTCACCCCCCCCCCCGCGAATTTTCGCCGCGCTTCATCTTTCCCATGCACACCCAGCTTCCTGTAGATGTCGTGCAGGTGCCGGCGGACGGTGCCCTCGCAGATGCTAAGCTTTGAGGCGATCTCTTTGTACTG
>Ga0194052_1000653_pt1 | contig 21338 bp, 7 predicted proteins | sample SepL226m_MetaG_FD_160117 | JGI IMG/M metagenome (GOLD analysis project Ga0194052, IMG submission 160117) | Anoxic zone freshwater microbial communities from boreal shield lake in IISD Experimental Lakes Area, Ontario, Canada - Sep2016-L227-6m | ecosystem: Environmental > Aquatic > Freshwater >...
AATGAAATTGAAAATGTCAAAAATTATAAATGTTTTTAGTGTTGTTGTAATTGCTCTATTTATTTCTATTGGATTCTTTCCAACTTCTGTAAATGCAGCAGGGAGTGTAACTTTAACCTTATCACCAGAGAATGGAACGATAGGGTTAACAGAGCAGACGATAAATGTAAATATAAATACAGCAGGGACAGCGATATCAGTAGCAGATGTTTATATATCATATGATCCAGCGGTATTAAGTGTAACAGCATCAAAAGGTACGATTTCAGAATTTAATACTAGTGGACTATATAATGGAGCAGACTTTTCAACAGGTCTAATGAGGATTCAAAACGGAACATATTCTTCCTATACAGGAAGTGGGTTATTAGCAGTATTAAAGGTGAAAACACTTTCTGGAGTATCAGCCCAAGATACAGTATTAAAGATAGATTCAAAATCAATAGTTACATTAGGAACGGATGTGAGTTTGACTAATCAGTTAACACCAGCAACACTTGGAACATCTTTTACATATTCGGCTGATCCTGCTTATACCTCTAAGGATCTCCCATCAACTGCCATATTTAGTGATAATAGGCTAGCAATTATTTCGGAAATACTTCTAGGATTTACTTTAGTATTTTTTGGAGTAAGAGCGATAAAAATAAAGACAAGAAAATCAGAAATATAATTTGAAATTAATTCTTTTTTCTGCATAGATAAAGTCCCAATAATCCCATATTTATTGACATCATACTCGATTATTTACATAATGTTAGTATATATATTTGTATCCATTTCATAAGAAATTGGGGAAGATTTTCAATAAAAAAACAATCATTAAATTTACTTTAAGATCCACACTGTTAGTCTTAGGTTTGTTTCTTATCTTTCAAATAGTCACTTCAATTCTTCTAAAGAGCCAGTTTATTGATACTGTCGTATCTAATCCGGGTGAAAATATAGGGAAAATTCAAAGAAGCCTTACTAAATCTGACATCCATCTTCAAAAAACAAATTATGCTGCGACTGATGAGCTAAAAGTTGAGTTAGGTAGATATGTTCCAGACAAACTTTTTGTTTATTCCAAGAATGCCAAAGGAGATAGAAAACAATTAAAATATAAAGTAGATGCAAATGGTCTTTTGTTAATTAATCCTCCTAGTGAGATGACTCCAGGTGTTAACACAATTGAAATTACAGATGGAACCGAAGTTGTGTATACAAATAATTTTGAATGGGGAGTTCTTGCGTTAAATACAAACAAAGATAGTTACCTAGTTGGAGAAACTGGTGATATTCAAATGTCTGTTCTTGACGATAAAGGTGAGATGGTCTGTAAAGCTCAAATGACATTACAAATTACTTCTCCATCTAAAGTTGTTACGACTTTATCTACAAAAGATAAAACAATTGCAGTAACAGATTATTGTAATAAAAAAGAATTTACCCTAGTCCCAGACTACAAGGCTAGTTATAAATTTGATGAAGTCGGAGATTATACTTTTCAACTAAAAGCAATAACTCCTAATGGCGAGCGAAGTATGGATTCTGTAGTTAGTGTAAAGGATAGTTTAGACTTTCAAATTACAAGAATAACTGCAACTAGAATATATCCTGTTTTAGAATATCCAGTAACTATCAAAGTCAAATCTAAAAATGATTTCATAGGTACTATTGTTGAGCAAGTTCCAAGTTCTTTTAATATAAAAAATATTGAGGGAATGGATGGACAAGATAAATCGGAAGTAGCTGGAGGTGAAACTTCTCAAAAGATTTCATACAAAGTAGATATGAAAGCAGGAGAAGAAGTTACTCTTGGATATACATATAAAGCACCTGAAATAAGTCCTGAGTTTTACAACTTAGGGAAGATTACTATTTCAGATGGAACATCAGATTTGTATGTAGAAAAAAGAATGTGGCAAATAGCAGTGGATAGTGTTGGATATACGTATCCTACTAGACTTTGGACTTCAGGGTTTGAACTCAATAGTACTACGGCAGATATGGAATACACTGCAAATATTGGAACAACTCCAACAATATCTTCAGGTACTGTAAGATCAGGAACGTATTCACTTAACACTACTTTAGGAGGCGCTGCAACGAGTGGAATTAGGTATGAATTTACGAGTGCTGCTGATACTGCAACTGCTACATATGCTAGAGCATATATTAGAATATCTACACTTCCAAATGGAACCATTCAAGTTATGTGTTTTAGGGATAATGCAGGTACATACAAGGAGTGTCTTCGTATGACAACAGGAGGAATTCTTCAGTTATATAATGAAGAAGACAATGCTCAAGTTGGATCTAATTCTTCTGCTCTTTCCACAAATACATGGTATAGGCTGGAGATGGAATTTGATTTTGGAACTAATGGAACGGGAAACACAATAATGTCAGCAAGAATTGATGGAGTAAGTTTCGCGAGATCTACAACACAAAATCTTGTTAACGGTATTACATTTTTGGATCTTGGTATTTTACAATCCGGAACAGCTAACTTCTTTTGGGATGATCTTGCAATTAACCAAGATTCATATGCAAGTCAATTCAACTGGCCAGGTAGTGGAAAAGTTGTAAATCTTCATCCAGATGGAAATGGTACAAATACAGCATGGACTAATGATTTTAATAACGTAAAAGAAGTTACTCCAGATGATGCTGGCACTGTTATCACTTGTAGTGCTAATGGTCAACTTGAGGACTATACATTGCAGAATACCAGTACTCCTGGAATTGGTGCAAACGATATAATAAAGCTAGCTGCTGGGAATGTAAGAGTAGGAGGTGCTGCGTCTAATCTAGGTAACTCCTATTCTATTTCTCTTTTAAATGCAGGAGGAGGAATAGATACTTCAGCAACAGTAGCTATGGCAGTAACCACAACTTACTACACAAACGATGATACCTATCCTGAAAATCCTCCAATATTCTCATATGATGATCCTGGGGCAGCAAATTATGGAACTCTTACACCATCTATAGTAGACGGAATGACTGTAAGATTAAATGCAGTAGACTGTTCTCCAGTATTTAGTATTAGTACTGTTTGGGTAACTGTTGAGTATGTTCCAGCAGAAGGAGGAAGAGTATTTTCTTCAGGTTTTGAACTTCAAAGTGTGACTGCAGATATGGAATGGACAACAATTAATAGTACTCCAGCTATAACTACTGCAACAAAAAGATCTGGAGCAGCAGCTCTTCAGATAAACACACTTGCAAGTACAACAAGAAAAGCAGTTAATTATCAATTTGCTAGTGCAAATAGCAATGGTCCATACTATTTCCGAGCATACATATATATTAACACTGCTCCGAGTGCAGAAAATAGGATCATAGATGTAAGAAATTCCTCAGGTACAGCTATTGCATATATTACTGTAGATAATACAAGAGCTCTAAAACTTTATGATAACGTTGGAGTAATAGGCTCAGCTTCAACTGCTCTTTCTTTAACCACTTGGTACAGAATCGAAATAAAAGCGGATGCATCACTTGCAGGAGGATCTCAGGTTGTAGAGGGAAAAGTGGATGGTAATGTATTTGCAACAAGTTCTTCAAGAACTTTATCTTCTGGTGTATATCAATTGGGACTTGGTGGAAACTTGAATTCAGAAGCTCAAACAACAGGAGACTGGATATATGATGATGTTGCCATTAATCAAAATGTTGGTACAACTCAAAACGGATATCCAGGACCAGGTAAAATAGTTCACCTTCTTCCAAATGGTGCTGGAGACACTTCTGGATGGACAAATACGTATACAAATGTTGATGAAGTTCCTCCTAACGATATAACAGATTATGTTACTACTTCAACTCTTAATGCAGTATTTGAAGCTAACGTCCAAGATTCAAGTACATATACAATTGATGCAACTCAAACAATTAATTTAGTTTCTGCAGGAGTTAGAGCTACTGTAGACGTAAATTCAACTATGGCTTTTGCTCTAAGAATTAAGGATGGTACAGGGGGACCATTTTCAGAAAGTGGAAACGTTATGACTCCAAACACTACATGGTTTACGAATAATTCTGCTGCTCCAAGAAATTACCAACTAACATCATACACAAGACCAGAACAGGAAACTGCCTGGACATCATCGGCACTTGATGGAGCGCAAGTTGGTGCAAGGGAAACTGTAGATACTGCAAACAATATTAGGGTAACTTCTATGTGGTTACTTGTTGAGTATTCTCCTATTACAATAAATGTAAGTGGTACTTGTAAAGCATTTGATGAATCTACTGCATGTGGAGATACTGGAACTATTAGAGTTGCAGTGGGAAGCGTTTTACAACCACAGATACAACCAACAGTTGCAGGTACTTGGACAGTTGGAGAAATTACAAAACCTGCAACGAATGCTGTGGTAACTGTATACATTGAGGGAGCAGCTAACGCGGATAAAGCTGCGGCGGTGACAAAGTACGATGGTACTGGAGATATTACAAATATTGAACTAGATAAAGAGCATCTGATGTTAGGAAATACGGATAATGCAAATCTTTCCAATACAGATATCGGGACTTATGATAATAGTGTGTCGGGAAGTGCAGATGTATTTTTTGATAATTCAGGTACAACATTAACGGTCGATAATACCGGATTTTCTACTCAAGAAAAACTATATATATATCCTTCAAATACATATACACCTGGTGGGACTGTAAATACTTTTCATATGGCAAACAACGGGACTATATCTGCTGGTGCGAATACTATTAATGTTGCAGGTTCATGGGGGAATGCGGGTACATTTACTGCGGGAACATCCACGGTTAATATGACCAGGACTAGTGGTGGTGGAACATTAGGTCCTACTTTGACCACAACATCTGCATTCTATAATCTAACATTTAATGGCGTTGGTGGAGCATGGACTTTTGGTGCAAATGCAGCAACTGTAAGTAACGATTTTACAATCACGAATGGTACAGTAACTGCACCATCCACTACCTTAACAATAGGAAATAACTATTCTAATTCAGGAACTTTTACACATAATTCTGGAACTGTAACAATGAGTGCAACTGATGCAGGTAATACCTTAGCTGGGACTATGACAACAACCAGCTCTTTCTATAACCTAACATTCAATGGCTCAGGTGGAGCATGGTCATTTGCTGCAAACCCAGCAACTGTGGCGAACGATTTCACCATTACTTTAGGTACAGTAACAGCACCCTCAACAACACTGACTATAACTGGTAGTTATTCAAATTCAGGAACATTCACACATAACTATGGAATAGTTTTAATGAATTCAACAGCTGTAGGTAAAACATTAGTAGGAACAATGACAACAACATCAGCTTTCTATGATCTTACATTCAATGGCTCTGGTGGAGCCTGGTCATTTGCTGCAAACTCGGCAGATGTTGCAGGAAATCTCACAATAACTGCAGGTACACTTACAGCACCATCAACAACACTTTCAGTTGCAGGAAATTATTCAAACGCAGGAACTTTTACACATAATTCTGGAACAGTAAATATGAATGGAGTTGGTATAACAAATCCAAGTCTTTACTGGAACTTTGATGAAAATACAGGTACTGCAATTAACACAAAAGTAGTGGGGGGACAAAATGGAACTGCAGCAAATACATCATGGGTAGCAGGTAAATATGACACAGCATTAAGTTTTAATGGATCATCATCTAGGGTATATGCAACAAATAAGGCAAATTCACTTACAAATAACTATTCAATGTCTGCATGGATATATACGGCAACTCTTCCTCAAACTTCTCCGATGATAATCTATAACGGTAACGATTCAGGTGGATATGGTTTTGGAATTGGTAATGGTGGTGGTGGATCAGGTTCTAATCTTGTTGGATTACTTGGAGCAATCGTTTGGATAGATAGTGGATATACATTAAGCTCAAGTACTTGGTATTACGTTGCAATGGTAAGAGAGGCAGGAATTACTAAGTTTTACGTAAATGGAACACAGACATCAGGAACATCAGCCTCAACGCCATATGCACCAAATAATGCTTTCGAAGTAGGTCATGAACCATCTTATGCAGGAAGATATTTTAATGGAACTATAGATGAGCCAAAAGTTTATGACTATGCATTAACACAAGCTCAGATATCTGTCGCTAGGAATCAAGCGGTAAACGGATATACTATGTCTGGAACAATGACAACAACATCCAGTTTCTATAACCTAACGTTCAATGGCTCTGGTGGAGCTTGGACATTTGGAGCTAATAATGCAACTGTTGCAAATAACCTTACAATAACAGCAGGCACAGTAACTGCTCCATCGACAACATTAACTATAACTGGAAGTTATTCCAATTCGGGTACATTTACCCATAATTCAGGAACGGTTCTTTTTAATTCTACAACTACAGCAAAAACATTAGCAGGAGTAATGACAACAACGTCCAGCTTCTATAACTTAACATTTAATGGTTCAGGAGGTGCATGGTCATTTGGAGCAAATAGCGCAACAGTTGCAAATGATTTTACAATAACATTAGGTACGCTAACGGCGCCGTCAACAACATTAACAATAACTGGTAATTATTCTAATTCGGCAACATTTACTCACAATTCTGGAACTGTAACATTTAATTCAACAACGACAGGAAAGACGTTAGTAGGAACAATGACAACAACTTCCAGTTTCTATAACCTAACGTTTAATGGATCAGGTGGAGCATGGTCGTTTGCTGCAAATAGTGCAACAGTTGCAAATAACCTTACAATAACAGCAGGTACAGTAACTGCACCATCGACAACATTAACTATAACTGGAAGTTATTCCAATTCGGGAACGTTTACACATAACTCAGGAACGGTATTATTTAATGCAACGACAACTGGAAAAACACTTTCTGGAACTATGACAACAACTAGCTCTTTTTATAATTTAACATTTAATGGTTCAGGAGGTGCATGGTCATTTGGAGCAAATAGCGCAACAGTTGCAAATGATTTTACAATAACATTAGGTACGCTAACGGCACCATCAACAACATTAACAATAACTGGTAATTATTCCAATTCGGCAACATTTACCCACAATTCTGGAACTGTAACATTTAATTCAACAACAACTGGAAAGACGTTAGTAGGAACAATGACAACAACGTCCAGTTTCTATAACCTAACGTTTAATGGATCAGGTGGAGCATGGTCATTTGGAGCGAATAATGTACTAGTTGTTTATAATTTCACAATAACAAATGGAACAGTAACAGCTCCATCTACAACTTTAACGATAGGAAATAATTATTCAAATTCAGGAACATTCACACATAATTCAGGGACTGTGATATTTAATGCTCCAAATCCTGGGAAAACACTTTCTGGAACAATGACAACAACATCCAGTTTCTATAACCTAACATTTAATGGAGTAGGTGGAGCATGGTCATTTGGAGGTAATGCAGCTACTGTTGTAAATGATTTGGTAATAACAAATGGGACGATAACCTTTCCCTCAACAACACTCACAATAGGAGGAAACTTTTCGAATGCTGCAACATTTATCTCCAATTCGGGTACAGTTTTGATGAATGCAACGATAACGGGTAAAACGCTTTCCGGATTAATGTCAGGTGGTATTACTAATAACTTTGCCAACTTAACATTTAATGGCGTAGGTGGTGCATGGTCATTTGGATCAAATGGCGTAACAGTATGGAATAATTTTACGATAACAAATGGCACAGTAACTGCACCATCCTCATTAGTCACATTGTTTTTGGGAGGAAGTTATTCTAATTCAGGTACATTTGTACATAACTCAGGTACTGTATATATGAGTTCAGGTAATATAGGCAATACATTAAGTGGGACAATGACAGGCTCTTCTTCTTTTTATAACTTAACTATTGATGGATTAGATGGTGGAGAGTTTTCATTTGGGGCGTATCCTGCAACTGTAATAAATAATTTTACTATTACAGCTTCAACAGCAACAGTAACAGCACCTTCAACTACACTTACTATTACTGGTAATTATTCAAATGGTGGTACATTTATTCCAAACTCAGGTCTTGTTTTATTCAATGCAACTACAACAGGGAAGACAATTACTAATGGAAATTTTTACAATATTCAATTTAATGGATCAGGTGGGGGATGGACATTCTCAAGTAATCCGACTTCTGTTACTCATAATTTCACCATAACTAATGGAACTGTTGTTGCTCCTTTTGATAATATGTATATAGGTGGAAGTTATTCTAACTCAGGAACATTTACTAACAACTCTGGTGGAATTATCTTTAACTCTACGACTACTGGAAATACATTATCCGGAACAATGACAGGCTCTTCTTCTTTCTATGATTTATTCTTTGATGGAGTTGGAGGAGCATGGTCTTTTGGGTCAAATTCTGCAACTGTGACAGATGTTTTTGATATTTTTAATGGGAGTGTGACAGCTCCATCTTCAACTTTGACATTAGGAACTAGTTACTATAATGGTGCTAGCTTTATTCATAATAACGGAACTGTATTGATGAATGCTACTTCAGGAGGTCGAACACTCTCAGGAACAATGACAGGTTCTTCAGCTTTCTATAACCTGACTTTTAATGGAGTCGGTGGTGCATGGACATTTGGATCGACTAATGCGGATATAAATAACAATTTTACGATTACAAATGGAACAGTAACTGCTTCAAGTGGTACTTTATCAATTGGAGGGAATTATACAAATTCGGCAACATTTATTAATAACTCTGGGACAGTGCTTATGTCATCTACAACAACTGGACATACATTATCTGGAACAATGACTTCGCCTTCTCAATTTTGTAATTTAACATTTAATGGACTAGGTGGAACATGGTCATTTTCTTCTGCGAATGTAACTCTTGATTGTAATTTTACGATTATTAAAGGAACTGTTACTGCACCTAGTGGAACTTTATCAATTGCAGGTAACTATACAAATCAAGAAGATACTGCAAGTTACAGAAAGTCTATGACGATAGATAATACTGCAAATTCTAATACTTTAACCAATCCACAAATTGTATTAGATGAAGGTGAGGTTGCACATTGGAGACTGGATGAAACTAGTGGTACTAATGTTGCAGACTCTTCAGGTAATAATCTTTCTGGGACTTCAGTGGGGGCAGCTGTAACGACTGGTCATTACAATAATGCGCGTACATTTGGTTATGATAATTATGTAGATGTAACCTATCCTAATTTAAAATTTGGAAACAGAAATAGCTTTACGATATCAGCTTGGGCATATAAAACGTCCTATGATGTAGGAAGAAACCAAACCGTATTTGTTCAGCAAACTACTCAATATAATGGTTTCAATTTCGGAATAACTACAGACGGTTCAGACAATATTTGTGCAGCAACTGGAAATGCCTATGTTATGGGATATTACGCTTGTAGTCCAATATCTCTAAACACATGGACATTTGTGACAATGACATACAATAATGGAGCGATAATTCTTTACGTGGATGGATCCCAAACAGCAACTGCAACATATACCGGTGGTGATGTTGAATCTCCGGATTGGGTCGCAACAATTGGAAATGATTATTACTCAACCACATCTCGATATTGGGATGGTAAAGTAGATGAAGTTCGAGTGTATGATAGAGTTCTATCTCCGACAGAGGTAGCATTTTTGCATACGAATAATCTTTCCCCACTTCTCGGAAGTATATATACCCATACTCAAGAAGGTGGTCAGGATTTAAGGTTTGTTAATTCAGATGGAACAAGTCAGTTAAGTTATTGGGTTGAAAAATATACAGCATCGGGAGAGAATGCAAGAGTGAGAGTTTTGATTCCATCAATTAGTGCAAATTCAACAAAAGATATATATATTAATTATGGTGATCCAACTGCGACTTCAAATTCTTCTGTTATTCCATTTCAAGATACTTCAACAAATTCTGATGCTAATCTTATGGGACTTTGGAGAATGGATGAGGCAACTGGTACAACTCTTATTGACTCTTCGACTCACGGTAATACGGGTACTTTCATTGGAACAACAGGAGGGCAGTGGCAAGGTGGAAAGATAGGTCCGGGACTTCAGTTCGATGGAGGATCAAATTCAGTATCAGTAAATAACTCTTCGTCAGTTCAAGTTGGTAATAATGTAACGATGTCTATGTGGATTAGGAAAACCATGGAGACAAACTATGGTATGTATATGACTAAGAATTTTTCGCCAAGTGGAGGAGATAGTACAGGATGGTATCAGTTAATGAATTATGGTACTTCGGGAAGGTTATCTTTCCGTGCAACAAATGATGGAGATGATCTGATTAGTAATGCATCAATACCTATAGATACTTGGACTCATATTGCAGTAACTTATGATGGTAGTACTGCAACTATATATATAAATGGAGCATATGATAATAGTATTTCTAAAACAGTTACTCCAGTTCAAACTACGGATCCTTTGATTATTGGTGCAAGATCAGATGGTATGCAAAATGGAGTAATTTTAGATGCTGTTAGACTGTATAACAGAGCGCTAAATAGTACTGAAATCTTAGCATTACTTCCTCCAAATCGACCATTTGTAAGTGGACTTGGAAGTGAGGTTGCAGGAGTATTTTCAAATTCAGGTATCTTCACTCACAATAATGGAACTGTTTTGATGAACTCAACTTCAACTGGTAAGACTTTAGTTGGGAATATGACAACTCCTTCAGCGTTCTACAATTTAACGTTTAATGGATCAGGTGGAGCTTGGACATTTGCTGCATATCCTGCTAGTGCGGAAAACAATTTTACGATTACAACTGGTACGGTTACCGCTCCTTCTACTACTTTGTCTGTTGGTGGTAATTATTCAAATTCAGGAGTATACACTCATAATTCTGGTACTTTTATTGCGAATCCTGCTTCGGGATCTAAGACACTTTCTGGAACTATGACAGGTTCTTCCTCTTTCTATAACTTTACTTCAAATGGTGCAAATGCATTTGCAAATATTGACTTTGGGGCTAATAGTGCAACAGTTGTAAATGATTTCTCTCACCAAGGAGGTTCATTGACATTTCCTTCAACTACTTTAACTGTTGGAGGTAATTTTTCATTAGCTAGTCCTATATCAAATAACGGCGGGACAATTATTATGAATGCAACGACAACAGGCAAAACAATTACTGGTATAGGAACGTATGGATGGATAAATGTTAGACCGCTATATAATCTAATATTTAATGGTGTAGGTGGAGGATGGACACTTGGTCCTGGAAGTTCTAATTCATCTGGTGCAGCAATACAGAATGATTTTACTATTACAAACGGTACGGTTATTGCTCCTACTACAAATTTACAGATAGGTGGTAACTATTCTAATTCTGGAACGTTTACTAATAGTTCTGGAACTGTGACGATGATAGCAACATCTGGAGGTAAGACATTATCTGGAAGTATGATAGGTTCTTCTTCATTCTATAATCTAATTTTTGACGGTTCAGGTGGAGCTTGGTCATTTGCTACAAATCCAGCAACTGTTGCAAATGATTTAACAGTTACTACAGGTAATGTGACTGCACCATCTACAACTCTTTCTATTGGAGGAAATTATTCTAACTCAGATACTTTTACACATAACTCTGGGACTGTTTTGATGAATTCAACAGCAACTGGCAAGACATTATCTGGAACAATGACTTCATCCTCAAGTTTCTATAACCTGGTATTTAATGGAACAGGTGGAGCGTGGTCATTTGGATCTAATGCTGCAACTACAATAAATGACTTTTCTATTATTGCGGGTAATGTAACTGCTCCATCTTCAACATTAACTGTAGGTGGTAATTATTCGAATTCTGAATTAAGTCCAAATAGTGGAAAATATAGGAAAGCTATAACAGTAGATAACTCTTCAAATTCAAATGCACTTAGTAACTATCAGGTGAAAGTAGATGAAGGAGAGATTGGAAGATGGAAGATGGATGAGAACACAGGAACATCAGTTGCAAATTCAGCAAATACTACGAATAGTACCAATGTATCCTTAAACAATGCGACTTGGACTAGTAGTGGACAATATAGTAATGCAGTGGTTTTAAATGGAAGCTCTGCATATGGAACTGTTTCTAATCTTCCGGATATGAATAGTATTACACTTTCCGTTTGGGTCAAAAGAAGTGGAAATGGAAGTAATGGATATCCAAGAATAGTAAGTTGGACAAACTACGGACTTGAAATCGCAGACTACAATAATACAGGTGTGCTCGGAATTAATACTCCTGCAATAGGGTGGATAAACACAGGGCAAAGCTTTGGTGCAGGTTGGAATAATATAGCATTAACTGTTTCTGGTACAACAACAAAACTTTACTTTAATGGGTCATACATAAATACATATACTGGTGGGCTTAGCGCATCTGGAACAATGTATATTGGAAAAGCATATACATTATCTGAGTATTTTAATGGTCAAATTGATGAAACAAGAATATATGATCATGCATTATCCTCAACGGATATAAGTTCGCTTTATACAAATAACAGATCTCCTATGTTGGATACGGTATATTCAAATACACAAGAATCAGGAGCAGATTTAAGATTTACAGATTCAGATGGAACTACTCAATTAAACTATTGGGTAGAAAGATATACTGCCTCTGGTCAAAATGCAAAAGTATGGGTTAAAGTTCCATCTATTGGTGCTTCGACAACTAAAACTATCTATGTATATTATGGAAATCCGACTGCTTCAAGTAATTCATCAGTATCTAATACATTTGTGCGAGAGGTAAGTAATCTGAATCGTTCATATAGTATGGATGAAGCTTCATGGACAGCCAACTGTTCTTCGAATACTGTATTTGATTCATCTGGAAATGGTTATCACCTTAAGGCATGTAATGCAGGTGCAACAGTTACAGCTGGGAAGTTTGGGAATGGCGGTTCTTTCTCGTCAGCGTATTTGTCTGGAACATATGCATATATTCAGTATCAAACATTTTTGACTTGGGCGAAACCTACTGGTGCAGGATCAATTATTACCTCGATGCCTTCATCAAATTCTATGGTAGCAGAGTTTGATGGCTCAGGAAACCTTACTTGTAGTGTAGTTCCTGCTGCACATTTTGCATGGCACTCTTGTGCTTCAAGTGGAGTTAATATGCTTTCTGCATGGCATTATGTTGGATGTAGTTTTGATAGCTCAGGAAATATAAATGTATTTGTGGATGGAGCTGTTAATAATAGCTGTTCAACTGGACATACAACTGGACTATATAACTATGGAGATACTATATTCCAAATAGGTAAAAGTTATTCGGGTGCATATTATCCAGGGCAACTCGATCAATACCAAGTATTCTCTTCGGCATTAACTACTCCTGAGGTTACGGATTTATATAATAATTATGGATACTCAACTTTAAACTACACTGGCAAAGTATTAGTTAGAAAATATTCATCACCAGAGCCAGGCGTAAGTGCAGTTGGTGCAGAAACTGCAAATAGTTCCGCTCTGGGGACATTTACTCATAACTCAGGTACGGTCATTATGAACTCAACTTCTACTGGTAAGACACTTTCTGGAACTATGACAACATCATCTGCGTTTAATAACCTTTGGTTTGATGGAGTAGGTGGAGCATGGTCTTTTGATGTAAGTCCTGCAACTGTTTTAAATGATTTTTTAATTAATAATGGAGCTGTAACTGCTCCGTCTACGACATTGTTAATATCTGAACACTTTACTAATCTTTCTGGAACATTTACTCATAACTCTGGAACAGTTACTTTTAATGACAACACAAAAATAAGTCAAATAGAATATAAATCAGATACAACTTTCTATAACTTCTCATCAGTAACAGGAGGTAAACAGATATTTTTGGAAAATGTTAATCAAACAAATGTTACAGGAACGCTTACAATAAATGGTCAAGCATGCGGCAGCTTTATTAAGCTATATTCAGACGCCAGCGGAAATCAAGCTAAATTGAATGCAACGGGAACTGTAAGCATTACATATGCAGAAATAAAAGATTCAAATGCAATTGTTGCTCTTACAGCTACAAATTCAAAGAGAATAAGTAATGATACTAATTGGACAATTACTGGTGGTGTTTGTAATGGAGTTCCAAACTCTCCATCAAGTTTAGCTCAGAAATTTACAAGTAATGTAGTAATTAATACAGGAGATTGGATAAATCAGAATTCGATCAACTTTACAGCAAATATTTCAGATCCAAATAACCCAGATACGATATATTTGTGTGTAGAGTTAGTCCCAATAGCTACAACTTTTTCTAATTATGAAACACTTTGTAGTACTGGGTATTCATATACTGGATCACCTGTAGCAGCTACTGTTTCTATGACTAGCATTACTGATCAAACTGAGTATCATTGGCAAGCAAGAACTAAAGATATTTTTGGAGAATATTCTGCTTGGGTTTCTTATGGAGCAAATCTTGAAAGTGTAAGAGATGTAGGACTTGATTTAACTGTTCCAACTGGAGGAACTGTTTATGATGGTACTTCAATAGGTTCAGATATCTCTTTTAACAACGGATCTCTTTCAAGTATATCTGCTAATTGGTCAGGGTTTGACTCAACTATTTCTGGACTTAACCATTATGATTACTCAATTGGTACTACTCAAGGAGGAACGGATGTTGTTGGTTGGACTGCAAATTCAACAAGTACAAGTGTTACTGTAAGTTCACTTACACTAATTTCTTCAAAGATGTATTTCTTTAATGTTAGAGCTACAGATAATGCAACAAATATTTCAAGTGTAGTTTCTTCAAATGGGCAAGTAGTAGCTCCATCTTTATCTTTCTCCTTAGATACGAACACTATTAATTTCGGAAACCTGAATGGAAATAACAGTTACGAAACCACAAAGACAAATGTGCTAACTACTTCAACAAATGCATATAACGGATACTTAATAAAAGCCTATGAAACTGACCTTTTAAGATCAGTTGCTAATGGTTCACTTACTATTCCTAATTTCTCACTTGGTTCATATGCAACTCCTTCTGGATGGACTGGTAGTAATTATGGTTTTGGTTATTCATCTTCAGATACTTCTATTCAAGGATCTGGAAAGTTCCCAGCGTCTGGGTCTTGTCTTGGAACAGGAACTGCTCCATGTTATGCACCTTTTGCGACAAGTGGTCCTGGGGATATTGTTGCTGATCATACAGCAACGGTTTCAGGTACACCTATTACTAATGAAACGTTTACTATAACTTACAAGGTTAAAACTCAGTCAACGCAGACATCAGGACAATATGTTACATCAATTGTATATACTGTGATTCCTCAATACTAATATGAAAAAAATATCTCTATTAATATTAATAACTATTATCTTTCTCACATCTCCTTCCATGGCATATGCACAGGTAGGTGCAAGTAGTGCTGTTGGCTCAAAGACTTCTATTGGAATATCTCCAAGTATTTCAGAAATAGTTATGGAAGATAACAAGACGATGACTCAAACAATTAATGTTGTTAACCTTACAAATGATAAACTCCCAATTAATGTTTATGCAGAAGGTTTAAGTGTACAAAATAAACAGGATATTCCAGAAAATCTATTAAATAGATACGATGCAAGTAGGTGGTTTAAGATAAAAGATCAGGATAAAAGTTTTACTCTTGATGCTAAAGCCTCGAGAGATATTACGGTAGAGGTTAATAAGCCAGATAGTGCTTCCCCTGGAGGTAATTATGCGACAGTAATATTCCAACCAGTAGTGAATAAGGGGAGTTCACAAGATTTTGTAACCGTTTATCCAAAACTTTCAGCAGTATTCTTGCTTCAAGTTAAGGGAGATATAAAAGAATCGGTTAAATTTAATGATTTAAAAGTTCCAACATGGATAAACACACAATCTTTAGACTACGATCTGACAATTGCTAATACTGGTAATATTCATGTGAGACCTCTTACTAAAATACTTGTTAAAGAGATCATTAGTAATAAAGATTATCCTTCTGAAGAGATTTTACCTTCAATGATACTTCCTGGACTTAAAGGCGAATTTAAAGGTACTGATACAAATCTTCCAGGTATTGGAATAATAAAATTAACAACCCAATCTACATTTGGTGCAACAAATACTTTAACTGAGTCAGAAGATAGGTATGTTCTCATACTTCCTTACTGGATAGTTATTACATTAATTGGGGTTCTTTTATTATTATCTTTGTTTATTAGAAGTAAAAGTAGAAAGCGAATCTTAAGAGCGATAAAGATTCTATTACAAGGAGAGAATTACAAAAGATAGTGATGTGTTTTGACATGCCAAATTATTAGGTGTTAAATAATACTAATATGTTAATTAATGAAGTGAATAATTCTAATTTCCAAAAGAAAAAAAACAAGATCACTTCAATGCTTTTGATTGTTGTTTTTGTATTCTCCATATTTTTTTCATATTTCATAAATCCTTCTAGTATTTTTGCAGCAACTTTAACAACAGGATCTTTATCACAGTCAGATTCAAGGCCATCAACTTCCAACTCATATACTACTCAATATAGCGGTGTAACATTATCTACAATTAAATGTATAAAAATAGTATTTTCAGATGCGGTTATAGGTGGATCTCTTCCTTCTGGATTGGTAACGACTTCAGCAACTTTAGATAATGCAACAACAAACTATATGCCAACTCCTGCAAGTTGGAGTACAAATGTTTCTGTTAATGGAACTGTTAAGATAACATATGCAACTGGAGAGACTCCTGCAAGTGCTTCTTCTAGAATTGTAAAACTTAATACTATTACCAATGGTTCCGTTGTTAACACGATATATTATGCTCAATTTAGTACATTTAATAATACTGACTGTGTAACTTCTCCTGTTGACTCAGGTGTTGTTGCATATATGCATACCACAGCTGTTGGTGTCTCTGTAATAATTGAACCCGCTTTGTCTTTTACAATAGCAGGAGTTGCATCTGGTCAAAGTGTAAATGGTGCCACAACAAATGTTGTATCAACTGCAACATCTGTTCCTCTTGGTAATGTTTCTACGAGTTTGAATCGGGTATCCGCACAAGATCTCACTGTAACTACAAATGCATATGGTGGTTATGTTGTATATGTTAAATATACTGGTGCACTGAATTCTGGAACAGCGAATTGGACTAATCATACTGGAAGTAATTCTGCACCAACTGTATTTCCAGCAGCAGGAGTTACTGAAGCATTTGGGTACACAACATCAAGTACAACTTTACCAAATGGAACTGCAAATAGATTTAGTTCCAATAAATGGGCAGCGTTTACTACATCTGAAGTTAATAATCCAATAGCAGCATCTTCTGTTGCCGTTGCAAACGATACAACAAGGGTAGGGTATCAGGCGAGTGTTGTAAGTAGCACTGCTTCAGGAAATTACACAACTACGGTAGTGTTTTTAGTTACGGCTACATATTAGGTATTTTGAAATGGATAACTTAAGAATTAAAATACAAAGAATCAAAAAAATAAAAATTTTATCTCCAATTATATTTATAGCACTATTTGCAGTTATAGGTTTCATATTTTTACATACTGCAAAAGCACAAGATATTCAAACAGATGCTGGTGCAGATCAGACTATTAGTTTTTCAATCAGCCCACTTGTTCAAGAATACGATATCGAAGCTGGAAAAGTTACAAAGGGTTTTGTTAAAGTATTTAACCAGACTGACAAGGACGTTATATTTGAAGCTTCTCCAACTAACTTCACTCCAGTTGGAAATTCAGGGCAAGTAGATATTCATGATGATTCTAATCAATATTCAATAAGGTCGTGGATAAGAATGCAAACAGGATTTACACTAGTTAAACCTAAATCTTCTGCAACCTTTGATTATGTTATTAATGTTCCTATGAATGTCGAGCCAGGAAGTCACTGGGGTGCGATCACAGTATCTACTTCCAAACCTCCAGTGAATCCTAATATTAGCCAGAGTATAACTAAACAAGCAATTGCTTCGTTAATAATTCTAAAAGCTCCTGGAAATGTTAAGGAGAAGGTTACTATCCTTGGTACATCAGATACTCAAAAAATATTTACTGATCCGGAAGTTAAATTAAATACTACTGTAGAGAATCAAGGTAATGTGCATATTAAAGCAACTGGATACTACAATATATATGACATATTAGGTAATAAAGTAAAAACAGTTAATCTTGAGGAGAGAAATGTTTTACCTGAAGCTAAGAGGGATTTCTCATCTGTAATAAACTTTGATGGAGTGGGTCCATATAAAGAAGAATTTGCACTTACATACTCTGGAAAAACGATGGTGTCTACAACTACATTTTGGGCACTTAATCTTGAAAAAACATTATCTATAGTTGGAATAATAGTTCTGTTATTGGGAATATATATTGTCTTTAGAAAAAGAATAAACAAAGCAACTCATGTGTTGATTCGAGGGGATAAGGATATAAAATAGATATTAAAATGGACTAGGAGCATCTACCTTTTTCTCTTGTTCTCTTGAGTCAGTTGCTCCATAAGATTTATATAAATCCTTTGTCTCTTGGATAGATTTTTGTATTAAATTATCATCTTTTTTTATTGAATATGCTTCTGCATTTGTAATTGCTATTGCTAGTTGCTTACAAAATAACACTAACAATGTGTAATCTGTACTAAAATTCTCAACACTTTTCTTTCCAACCATCAAAGCTCCAAGTACTTTTGAATTTCTAATAATTGGTAGTGCAAATACATTTTTGGTGCCTGAAACAGATTGAATCAATTGAGAAATTTGCAGATTTACTGCAGGACAAATAAAATCTGAAAGTTGTGTACTCTCAATTACTTTATTTTCAACTATACATTTTACTATGGCATTTTCTTTATCCGAATAATCTACAGATAAAGATCTAAAAGCTCTACTTAATGTTCTTAATGCTAAATGATTTCCTTCTAAGTTTGTATATGTATAACTATATACTTTTCTTTCCTCAGGTTTGTTAATAAAAACTCCAGCTGAAGAGTAACCAAAATGTTCTGCTAATAGGTCAACAGATTTCTGGAAGATTTCCTCTATATCCAAACTACTAAGAATAATGTTTGAAACTGAAATTAACGCCTCGAGCTTTTCATTATCTGTTAGCTTAAGGTTAGAGATTTCATCGTAAGATAGTTCTTTTTTATTGTGATTAATAGGCATAATAAAGTATACCTTAAATTAAGAAGATATTTTAGGAAAAAAATGTGGCACTAATTTTATAAAAGTGCCCCTAAATAATGTACTATAAAATTTTCTTGTTAAACTTTTTTCTTTAATTAATTCTGAAAAATATTGGAAACTTCCATCTCTTTGTTTCATTGATCTTGCTCCAAAAAATATTACGAGATCTTCTACCATGCTCTGAACTTTCGCAATAGTTCGATTTCTTTTCCCAATCTTTTCTAGAGGTGCAATTGCATCGTCATAGGCTTGAAATAATTGTTGGAGTATTTCTGTTTTATTTTTGTTTCTTGGTAAACTTCTATCATTTTCTTTTTCGACACTCCAATCTGTAAGGTCATCAAGCCAAAGATGAATTAATCCGAAGTTTTTAGATGCCTCATTCACTAATTCAAATAGCTTATTTCCGTTTTCTATTTGATTAATATCTGGAAGATTTTTTCTTTCAAAGAAAATATATGTCGCAAGTAAATACTTAAGTCCATTTGTAAGATTGTCTATGTAAAAAGAATTTACATCCATAGCACCATTTTGATGGCTCAAGAAGAATCGTTTTCCTTCTTCATCAATAGCATCAGAGTAACTTGATGTTTTGTACTTAGCTTCCGCCTGATCTTTAAGTATCATATCAATTAGAGTTGCACTCTCTTCAGGGGTTTCTACATGTTCGTGTGCTACGCAAAGGTAATAGCTCTCGATTGCCTGTCGCATAAAACCAACAAAGGAATCTTTCATCTCGGGTGAATCAGAGTGTTTGTCCAATATTGATCTATATGTTTTTAGTAATCCTGTATTGAGACCAATTAGTAAAGTATTATATGAAATAGGGTCTAGTTTAGCGTATTTTTTCCCTGTATTTATTTCAGATTGTTGAAAAAGATTGTCTCTGAAACCAGAAAAAAGAGATAATTGGAAATCAAGTGATCTCTCTTTTTCTCCAAGTGTGTCAACAACATCTATTTGGGTAGTTACGGTTATAGCAAGGGCTAATGCAGTAGCAATAGATAATCCATGTCCAGTTAGTTCTCTGTTAATACTAGAAAATGATGCAACAGTAGCTATTGCATGTGTTATTTTATGTACCAAAACATCTTCTAGGATTGCTTCAATTTGAGGATCTTTTCTTGCAAGCTTAATAGAAGGTCGGTCAAGAAAATATAAGTATAAATCCTTTAATCCTTCAGTTAAGTTAGGCTCCAATCTCATTGCAAATCCAAGATCTTCAATCTTAGTTGTTAACTTACTTGCAAGTGTATCTTTTTGTGGCAGTTCTCTTGTTGGAAAATTTTCCCGTCTTAGTGGATGAATACCTAAAGGAGAGGTGTCACTTTCAGCAAATGTATAACTCATTATTGTTTTAAAAGCATAACTAACCTAAATTAATTATTAGAACACTTTATGAATTTCTTCAAGTATATAATAGGATACTAATATGTATAATTTTATCACATTTAACCCATAGTTTGATATAATCCCGCTAATGAAACTGAATCATATTAAAAAGAAAGTTATCCCAAAAGTCCATATTAGTACACATATGACACTTTTGCTCTTCGTTTTAGTTATTTTCTTTGTAATAGTTGGTTTTGTAATTTATTCAAACTCAAAATCTTCTTCTAGTCAAAGCAGTGAAAAGGAGAGTTCATCCTCAAGTGGGGGACAGATTCTTGATCAGGCAGTATCTACTTATGAGCCAGAGGGAATAGGAAATGAAACTAGCTCTAAACCAACCCCAGATAGCACCAATATTATGAATATAAAGCCACAAGTTATTAACAAGTTTATAGTACGAAACGGAGATAGTCTTTCAATGCTTACTAGGGCATATATTAAGGACTATATAGACAAGAACGGTATAGATCTTAATAATGTTCAAAGAATGTATATTGAAGGTGTATACCTTTCCAACAGAAATTACCCACTTTTAGATGTTGGTCAAAGTGTAGAAATAGAGGAACAAGAGGTTGTAAACCTCATTTCAGCATCAAAATCTCTAAGCTCCAAAACTGAAGCTATGTGGGCAGTTTACGCCAATAAGGTTAACTGGAATTAGGTAATTGAATAAGTTGACATAGATCTTACGAAAATGGTGAGATGTAAAAAGGTTAAATTCTTACACACTCACCATGAAATATGGTAACCAAAGTAGACTTAAATATCTACTACCTTTTCGTAAGGGGCTA
>Ga0194052_1000657_pt1 | contig 21241 bp, 15 predicted proteins | sample SepL226m_MetaG_FD_160117 | JGI IMG/M metagenome (GOLD analysis project Ga0194052, IMG submission 160117) | Anoxic zone freshwater microbial communities from boreal shield lake in IISD Experimental Lakes Area, Ontario, Canada - Sep2016-L227-6m | ecosystem: Environmental > Aquatic > Freshwater >...
TTGACCACCCCGTACCTTCTCTGCACCGGGAATCACTCTCAGGGAAACACCTGCCCCGGGGATATGCCCTGCTTCACAATCCCTATATCTGACGTGGTTTTCGCTCCGAATCAGTGTGGGGAATTTTGTGGGGAATGACCGCGCTAAATGTTAGAATTAGAGGTATCAGAACAGGCTCTTTGAGGTCAGGCGATCCCCATAAGAAAAACCCCCAAACCTAGTGGCTGTGGGGGTTTCAGTGGTGCCTGGAGACGGAATCGAACCGCCGACACATGGATTTTCAATCCATTGCTCTACCAACTGAGCTACCCAGGCACGAAGGATCAGGATAGCAGGGGGGGCTGCATTTTCAAGTGTCAGAAGGGCCTGAATTGGTGCATCCTCAATGGTTCGACCCTTCATCTGCCGCTCCCGAGGTTCGTCATGGTCCGTTCCACCAAGTCCCGCGAGATCCAGGTCCAGAAGCCGGCCCAGAGCCTGGCCCACTTCCAGACGAAGCTGGGCAGTGGTCAGGAGGAAGACAGTGGCCTGCTGCAGCCCATCCTCATCGGCGTGGCCGCCCTCGTGGCCCTGGGGCTGCTCTATGGCGGCTGGGGCACCTGGCAGAACGCCTCGGCCGAGAAGCATGAAGCTGCCCTGGCGGCCCTGCAGATGGAAGTCGAGGGTGACGGGGTGACCCCCGTGCCGCCCGCGGAGGTCGAAAAGCGCATGCGCGAGCGCCTCGGCCGCCTGGAGGGTCTGGTGGCCTCGGCCCCGTCCTCGGGAAAGGCCGCCACGGCGGGCCTGCTGTCCTCATGGCGCCTGGCCCTCGAAGGGAAGGCTCCCGCCCCAGCCAAGGCTGACGAGCCCTGGGGCCAGATCCGGCTGGCCCAGCGCGCCATCGCCCTGGGCCTGACCCAGGAAGCCCGCACCCAGCTTGAGCCCCTGCGCGCCAAGGCCACCCCAGGCGAGTCCTGGGCCCAAGCCTTCTGGACCTGCCAGCTGGATGCAGACCGCCTTGCGGGAGACCGGGCCCAGGCCCTGAAGGACCTCGCCGACTACAAGGCCCTCTTCAAGGGCCGCGGAGACGCCTCCGCCCTGGAAAATCTGGTTCAAAGCATCTGAGGCACCCCCAGAAAGGAGTCATCCCATGCGGATGTACGACCTGATCTACAGCAAGAAACTGGGCGGAGCCCTGTCTGCCGAAGAGATCTCCTTCTGGGTGAAGGGGGCCTCGGACGGAAGCATCCCCGACGAGCAGAGCGCCGCCCTGCTCATGGCCATCTGCTGGCGCGGCATGACCACTGAGGAGACCTTGGCCCTCACCCTGGCCATGCGGGACTCGGGCAAGCGGCTGGACCTGTCCTCGGTGCCCGGGCTCAAGGTGGACAAGCACAGCACCGGGGGCGTGGGCGACAAGACCACCCTCATCCTGGGACCCATCGTGGCCGCCTGCGGGGTGCCCTGCCCCATGTTCAGCGGCCGGGGCCTGGGTCACACCGGCGGCACCGTGGACAAGTTCGCCGCCATCCCGGGCCTGAAGGTCGAGCTGTCCGAGGCCGAGTTCCTTCGCAGCCTGGCCGAGACCAAGTTCGCCAACTCCGCCCAGACCGCCGACATCGCCCCGGCAGACAAGAAGCTCTACGCCCTGCGGGATGTCACCGCCACCGTGGAGAGCATCCCCCTCATCACCGCCAGCATCATGTCCAAGAAGCTGGCCGGGGGCGCCGACGCCCTGGTGCTGGACGTGAAGTGCGGCCCCACGGCCTTCATGAAGACCCTCGAGGACGCCACGGCCCTCGCCCAGAGCATGGTGGCCGTGGGCAAGGCCCACGGCATGCAGATGCGGGCGCTGATCACCCGCATGGACGCCCCCCTGGGCTGGGCCATCGGCAACGCCCTGGAGGTCATGGAGTGCGTGGAGATCCTCCGCGGCGAGCACGGCGACTCCGAGCTGGCCCAGATGAGCTTCCGGCTGGCCGCCGAGATGCTGGTCATGGGGGGGGCTGCCACTTCCCTGGAGGTTGCCCAGGCCCAAGTCCAGGACAGCATCATTAATGGTACGGCCCTGGCGACCCTCCGGCGCTTCGTGGCCCTCAACGGCGGCGACGCCCAGGCCCTGGACGACTTCAGCCGCCTGCCCCAGGCGGGCCAGGTGGTGCCGGTGCTGGCTGATCGGGCAGGGTACGTGGCCGCCATCGATGGCCGCGCCCTGGGCATCCTGGCCATGGATCTGGGCGCCGGCCGCCGGGATCGGAACGACATCCTGGACCTGGGCGTCGGCATCCGGGTGCTGGCGCAGGTCGGCCAGCAGGTGGTGCCGGGCGAGCGGCTGTTCGAGGTCCTCGCGAAGGCTGGGGCCACCGTCGCTCTGGAGCCCTTCCTGGCCACCCTGCAGTGGTCCGGGGAGCCGGTGGAGCCTCAGCCCTGGCTGCTGGCGGCCCTGACCTGAGGTCTAGCAACAAACCTCAACAGCTTCGGGGGTCCCTTGAGGGGCCAGGCGTCGCCTGTCCAACGCGGAAACGTAGCAGGACACCCCTGAATCTGTTTTTTACCTCTACGTCCATTGATCTACACGCTAATAGATACCATTAACCACCTTCAATTCCCCAAATCTGCGCCCACCAGGCCCCCTTGGTCTGGCCGGTCAAGTGCATGGGCGGGCCAGATGGTTCCTGGAATTCTTCAGGACTTTGTAATATTTGTTTCGCATTCTGGTAGAGTCTCTCCTGGTCTCCAAAGCGCTCTCTCTCACTGTCCTCAATCCAGATCAGCAGATTTCCCGCACATCTACGGCGTTGAACCTGTCGAACCCTGGATTGTTGATTCATTTTTTTTCCCGTCGGGCACCCCCCTTCTTTGTCCCGACTTTCTGGAGGATGCTATGCATCTGTTGAACAATCGCCTGGGCCGCATGACGGCTCTTCTCGCCCTGGGCGGGGCGGCTCTGTACTCGCAGGGCACGCAGACTGCCAACGTCACCGGTTCGGTGGTGGACGCCGCGGGCGCCCCCCTGGCTGGCGTCGTCGTGCGTCTCAGCTCCCCTGCCCTGCAGGGTGTCCGCACCTACAGCACCGATGCCGCCGGCAAGTTCGTCGCCCGCCTGCTGCCTCCCGGTGCCTACACCATCACCTTTAGCAAGGATGGCCTCGAGACCCGCAAGCTGACCGAGCCCCTCGGCATCGACCAGTCCTTCAGCCCCAAGGTCACCCTGACCAAGGTGGGTGGCGCTGTGGTTGAAGTGATCGCCTCCGCTCCCGCGGTGGACAAGACCGACATCAAGACCGCCAGCAACTACCGCGCGGACAACGTCGACATGCTCCCCAACGCCCGCACCATGGAAGGCGTCGCCCTCCTCACCCCCGGTGTCACCTCCGGCGTGGGTGGTCGCGTGCAGATCCGTGGCGCCCAGACCTCCGGCAACCTCTACCTGCTGGACGGCCAGAACATCGCTGACAACGCCTACAACAACCGTGGCGTCCGCGTCATCGACGACTCCATCGAAGAGACCCAGGTCGTGACCGGTGCCATGTCCGCCGAGTACGGCGATGTGGACGGCGGCGTCATCAACTCCATCACCCGCTCGGGCAGCAACGAGTTCTCCGGCTCCCTGCGCTGGGAACTCACCAACCCCATGTGGAACGCCACCCAGCCCTGGACCTCCCAGTTGTCCCGGAACGCGATTGCCAACATCCTGAGCGAGCAGAAGACCCTCTTCGTGAGCGGCCCCATCCTCAAGGACACCCTCTGGTTCGCCGCCTCCTACTTCAAGACTGACGCCAACGGCACCGGCACCATCGCCGTGAACCAGATCGACGTCTACGGCGTGTGGCCCGCGGGCACCATCCTGAACAGCACTGAGGGCCTCGGCGCCTTCTACACCACCACCACCAAGGAAGTCCGCCGCCAGGCCAAGCTGACCTGGGCCGTGAATCAGGACCACACGGTCATCGCCTCCTTCGTGAACGCAACCATCAACGACGTCAACCGCAACTACTCCGCCGCGGAGCTCCGCTCCCTGGTGCCCCAGCTCAGCACCTCCTCGTTCCTGAACCTGGCCTGGCGCGCCAACTGGGCCTCCAACTTCACCTCTGAAGTGCGCGTGGGCAACAAGAAGCAGAACCTGTCCGCTGGCGGCGCCGCCAACGGCCAGAGCCCCTTCTACACCTACGGCGTCGGTGGCTACAGCAACAACGGCATCTTCAGCAGCAGCGATGGTGGTGACGAGCGCGACAACCAGACCCTGAACATCAAGACCAGCCTCTACTGGAGCGCCGCTGGCAGCCACCAGACGGACATGGGCCTCGACTACTACCAGGGCAAGCGCCAGGCGAAGAACGATCAGTCCCCCACGGGCCTGACCTTCGGCGTCATGGGCCTCAACCTGGTCACCCGTCAGGCCGCTGGCGTGGACGTGTGGGTCTGGCAGAGCGGCTCCGGCTCCGCCAAGAACAGCTCCTACGGCCTCTACGCCAACGACAAGTGGAGCCTCGACCAGCACTGGAACTTCCAGCTCGGCCTGCGCTTCGACAAGTATGACGCCAAGAACGAAGGCGGCACCTCCACCGCCGGCGCCAGCGGCATCTCGCCCCGCCTCGGCCTGAAGTTCGACCTCAACGGCGACAGCAAGCACATCTTCGGTGTGAGCTTTGCCCGCTACAACGCCAAGGTCCTCGAGGGCATCACCAACTCGGTCACCAGTCAGGGCAACCCCACGGAGATCGACCACGAGTACATCGGTGCCGGCGGCCCCCAGAGCCTGACCTACCTGCAGGATCTGTCCCACTACAACATGGGCACTTCAGGCATCACCTACTACAACGACCCCAAGTTGAACGTGAAGCTGAGCACCAAGCTCAAGGCCCCCACCACGGATGAGATCCAGGCCAGCTACGCCTACAGCTTCAACTTCGGCCCCCTGGGCGACGGCTATGTCCGCGCCACCGGTGTCTACAAGAACTGGAAGAACCTGATCGACTTCAGCATCGGCAACCAGGGCACCGTCGCCAACCCCGACCCCAGTGGCGCGCCCCTCTACGTCCGCGTCTGGGACAACAGCTCCGATGCCACCCGCAAGTACAAGGGCCTGGAGCTCGAGGGCAACTACAACATCAACCAGTGGAACTTCCTGGGCAACATCACCTGGAGCGAGCTGAAGGGCAACTACGAGGGTGAAGGCTCCAGCAGCCCCGCCCGCGGTGAAGGCCTCCACAACTTCGACGTCCAGAACGGCGTGGCGCTCTACAACAACAAGTGGACCGCTCCTGAGGGCTACCTCTCCGGCCATGTGCCCATCCGCATGCGCATGACTGCCAACCGCGTCTACACCAACGCGTATGGCAAGACCGCGGTCGGTCTGGTCTACCGCTTCGATTCCGGTTCCCACTTCAGCTACGCCCGCGCCATCACCCCGGCCCGTCTGGCAGGCCCCACCCTGTCCTCCCAGTTCGGCACGGCGGCCACCCAGTACATGAACGGAACCCGCGGCGCCGGCGTTTACAACGCCCAGGCCTACCTGGATCTGGCCGTCACCCACGACTTCCCCCTCATCAAGGTGGTGGGCAAGAACGTGACCGCCTTCGGCAAGGTCGCCATCTACAACGTGCTGAACCACCAGCAGCTCGTGAGCTTCAACAGCTCCTATGCTTCCGCCACGGGCACCTACGGTGTCGCCGGCGGTGGCGTGGACTCCCCCTGGGTCCGCACCGCAGCCAGCGCCAGCTACACCGGCTTTGGCAACCCCGCCAGCTCCGCGAACTTCGGCTCTGCCCGTTCGATCGCCATCTCCGCCGGCTTCCGCTTCTAAGAGCGCATCGGCACGACCCAAAGCGGGGCCCGAAAGGGTCCCGCTTTTTTCATTAGGGCCCCGCCCCCTCCCAAAGGGGATGCATACGTCGTCTAAATCGCAACAATGTTAAACTTTACAAGACCTAGTACCCCGGGAAAAATGTTTTGTATCGGATGGGGAACCTGTCCTATTCTTTCGACACTATCGTCAGATCTATCGGCCAGCATCACCACCCCGTCGTGTCCCTTTAAGTATTTTTACGCTGCTCAAGGCCGTTTCCGCTCGGCACCCCCTTTCCCCCCGCCCTTCACTACCCCTCATCAAAGGAGTCTCCATGAGTCGAATCTTCTCCAGGCTAGGCTTTACGGCCATGGCCCTCGTCGCTGGCAGTGGCTTCGTCGCCCAGGCCCAGGACGCCACCACCGGTGCCATCTCGGGAACGGTGACGGGTCCGAGCGGTGCCCTGGTCGTAGGCGCCAAGGTCATCATCGAGGGTGGCCGTGGTCAGATCGTGCGCGTCACGGACGCGGCCGGCGCCTTCCGCGCCTCGGGCCTGATCCCGGGCCAGTACCGCATCACCGTGACGGCTGCTGGCTTCGAGACTGCCAGCAAGCTCACGACCAATGCCTCCATCAACACCCTCACCCCCCTTCGCGTCACCATGACTAAGGCGGCCGGTGCGGTGGTGGAAGTCGTCGCGGCGTCCCAGGTGATGGACACCACCACCCAGACTTCGGGCACCACGTTCAGCTCTGAGACCGTCTCCAGCCTTCCCCTGGGTCGCGCCTTCTCGTCGGTCGTCAACCTGGCCCCCGGCGTCAGCAGCAGCGGCATCGACTCCAACAACCCTTCCATGGGCGGCTCCTCCGGCCTTGAGAACGCCTACGTCATCGACGGCGTGAACACCACGGGCACCGGCTACGGCGCCAATGGCAGCTACTCGATCACCTACGGCTCCATGGGCACCGGCATCAACACCGACTTCATCTCTGAAGTGCAGGTGAAGACCTTCGGCATGGACGCAGAGTTCGGCGGCTCCACCGGCGGTCGCGTGAACGCCGTGACCAAGACGGGCGACAACACTTTCAAGGGCCAGATCTTCGGCTACTTCGACGTGGACAGCCTGCAGGCCAAGAACAAGGTTCCCCCCATCCTGGATCCCACCCGGACCATCTCGCCCAGCTTCGACGGCTCCAGCCGCACGGAGCTTGGTTTCACCGTGGCCGGTCCCCTCATCAAGGACAAGCTGTTCTACTTCGTGGGCTACAACCCCATCCGCAGCGAGGTCAAGCGCACCCAGGCTGACCCGAACCGCACCTACTACGGCCGCCAGTCCACGACCAAGACTGAGACCGACACCTACTACATGAAGTTCAACTGGGCGATCACCTCCGCCCAGGGCCTGGAGCTGAGCATCTTCGGCGATCCCGGCAAGAACCCCACGGCTCCCCAGCTGGCCTCCCACTACCAGAACGACCCCATCACCTGGGTGGGCCTGGAATACGGCGGCAACAGCTACAGCCTGAAGTACAACGCGGTCTTCCTCACGGACATGCTGGTGGAGGCGCAGGTCTCCCAGGCCAAGTCCAAGTTCAAGGCCATCCTGGCGGCCAGTGCGAACAGCCACTACCGCGTGATCGACTCCTACAACAGTGCGGTGGTCTACGGCGGTCCCGGCTCCATGGAAGTCGCCGAGGACAAGAACCGGCAGATGAACCTGAAGGTCACCAAGACCTTCGGAGACTTCGAGCTCAAGGCCGGCTACGAGTCCGAGAAGCTTGAGCACTCGGGCGGCTTCTCCTACCAGGGCCTCGCAGGCCAGGTGGACTCGCACACGGCCGCTGGCGGCCTCGCCTACACCAGCGGCGCCCTCGTGTCCCGGCAGGCCTACGTGCTCAACACGGCGGCCATCGTCAACACCGGCAGTGCCCTCGTCATTCCCACGCCCCTGCTCGGCACCAACGTCCAGTACTTCTACCGGGTAAGCCGCGCCCGCTACACGCCGCCCCTCACCGTGACCGAGAGCCCCTGGCAGGCCTACTTCGTCCAGGGCAAGTACTCCTGGAACAACCGCCTCTTCGTCAAGGCCGGCTTCCGCTGGGAAGAAGAGGAAATGAAGGGCAAGCAGGAGACCTTCAAGTTCAAGGCCGCCGACTCCATGGCGCCCCGCCTGTCCATCACCCTGGACCCGGCTGGCGACGGCAAGAACAAGATCTACGCCTTCTACGGCAAGTACTTCGAGAAGGTGCCGCTCGACCTGAACGTCCGCTCCCTGTCCCAGGAGATCGGCGCCAGCCGCTCGGACTGGTATAACCTCTCCGCCGACGGCAGCCGCCTCCTGAACCCGATCCAGACTGGGGTCAGCATCATCGCCGTCAATCCCTACACCGGCGCGGTGCCCTCCTCGGTGGTGGCCGGCGTTCGCGTTCCCACCGCCACCACGTCCCACTACGTCGGCAGCGCCGGCTTCCTCACCCCGGTCATGCCTGGCACCAAGCTGCCCTACACCAACGAGTACGTGGTCGGCTGGGACACCAAGGTGGCCGATGGCCTGACGGTCAGCAACCGCATCATCTACCGTTCCCTGGGTCGGGCCCTGGAAGACATGGGCATCGACGGCGGCAACAACCTGCCCTACTACATCGCCAACCCCGGCGAGAACTCCGCCGGCATCACCGCCGAGGCGCTCAAGCTTGATCCCACCCTCGTCGGCAGCGGCAACAAGGCCACCTGGCCCAAGCCGATCCGCGACTACTGGGCCTACGAAATTGACGTGAACTACACCTCCAAGCGTGTGGCCGCTTTCTTCAACCTGCGCCTCTCCCGCCTCGAAGGCAACTATGAGGGCCTGTTCCGCAACGACAATGGCCAGAGCGATCCCAACATCACCTCGCTCTATGACTTCTCGCTCGAATACCTGAAGATGCAGGAATCGGCGGACACCCGCGGCCTGACCGGCAATGAGCAGTACGCCCGCGGCCCCCTGCCCAACGATCGTGCTGTCATCGCCAATGCCGGCCTGACCTACAACTTCGACAACGGCTTCAGCAGCACCGCACTGGTCAAGTTCCAGACCGGCACGCCCCTGAGCGCCTTCTACGGCCTGCAGGACTACGACAACGCCGGTGAGCTTCCCGCCGGTGGCCGTGGCGCCATGGGCCGCACCCCCAACACCGTGGCCATCGACTACAGCGGCCAGTACCTCATGAAGCTCGCCGGCACCCACAACATCAGCTTCCGGGTGGACATCTTCAACGTCTTCAACACCAAGAAGCCCACCTCGTTCGATCAGAACCTGGATGTGTCCTACGGCGTGCCCAACGGCAACTACGGCAACGTCACCGCCTACCAGACCGCCCGTCGGGTCCGCCTGGGCGTGAAATACCAGTTCTAGACCGCAGTCGCACCAACCCAAAAAGGGAGGCCCACCGGCCTCCCTTTTTTTGTTCATCGCGTTTTAGCGTGGAGGTTGGAGCCCGGGAAACCAGTTCTCCTCATCCCTGCCCGAGCCCCGCTGCCAGGGCCAGAAAAGCAAAAAATCCAAAGGAACCCGGTGAGGAACAGTGAGGAACGGTGAGACTGCCACGAGCTAAGGCTCTTTCTCACCGGCCCTCACCGTTCCTCACCGGTCCATCAGCTTTTTTGTCCGGACCATGTGCCACAAGGGAGATGTCCCTGAGCCAGGGATGATCTGGTCCAGGTGCTGAGCCCCAATGCGCAGAGCACCTTCCATCAGGCGCCCCGCGTTGGCACACGCTATTCCGCGATGATCCCCTTTTTTTGTGCCCTGGCCAACTTGCGGCTCAGTCCTTCGCCACCCACTGGATGTCGGCGACGCCAGCCACGGCGTTCTCGGCGCGGGCCAGGGCGAAGAGCCAGTCGCTGAGCCGGTTCAGATAGGTGGTCACCGTGGGGTCGAGAGTCTCCTGCTGGGAGAGCGCCACCACCTCGCGCTCGGCGCGCCGGCAGATGGTGCGCGCCAGATGCGCGTGAGCTGAGGCGGCCGTGCCTCCGGGCAGCACGAAGGCCGTCATGGCGGGCGCCAGGGCCGTCAGCCGGTCGATGTCCGCCTCCATGTCGGCCAGGGACCAGGTGGGCGTGCTCATGTGGCGGCCCAGCAGGCCCTGCTTCTCCGCCGGGGTCGCCAGGATCGCTCCGAGCACGAAGAGGTCGTGCTGGAGTCGCTGGAGGCGCTCGCCGTCCGCGCAGGCGGGCGTCGCGTGCAGGCGCAGCAGCCCCATGACGCTGTTCAGCTCATCCAGGGTGCCGTAGGCCCCCAGCCGCGGGTTCGCCTTGCTCACCCGGTCCCCCCCGAACAGACCCGAGGAGCCGTCATCACCCGTGCGTGTGTAGAGCTTCATGGGGACCTCGCTACGAGAACTGCGGCAACAACGCGCTGGAAGGGCGCAAACCCACTTTACGATGGCTCGGGGAAGGTGTCCGGACCGATGACTTCCTCCTGCCGGTGCACGTAGGTCACGACGAGGGCATCGCCGCTGTTCTCGTAGAGCAGGCGCAGTGGCTTGACCAGGATTTCCCGGTAGAAGCCGGGGCCAAATTCCGGTACCCACCGACCCATCTCCGGAAAGCCAGCCAGTCGCTGGAGGCTGGCATTCACCCGCCTACGCAGCGCCCGGGCCGCCTCGGGATTGAAGCCGCCGAGGTAGTCGAGCCGCTCGGCGAACTGCTCCACGGCGGGTTCAGCCCAGCGGATGATCAGGCCCATTTCGCGGACCGAGCCTGGGCTTCCTCGTGGGAAAGCGTCCGGCCCTCCGCCAGAGCCTGCTGCCCGCGAATGATGCCTTCCAGCAGGGCCAGCTTCCGTTCCTGCATCCGGTAGGTGGTGAGGTCCATGAGCACCGCGGCCTCCCGGCCATGCTCGGTGATGACCAGCGTTTCCTGATCCCGCTGGAGCAGCCCGATGATCTCCGTGGCCTTGCGCTTGATGTCGGTGACCGGGACGAGCTTCGGAAGCATGGCAACACCTCAGGCAGAGGGACTTTATAGCATTATTCTATCACTTTTGTGGTTCTTTAAGCATCCTGCCCCTGTGTTGACGCCCAGAAGACTCCTCCGGCGCGAGGTAGGATGGAGGGTCACCACAGGCGACAACCCTCCAGGGAGTTCCATGCAGATCCAGTGCGCCCAGCTTGCCGCCGACCTGATCCACCTGTTCCCCAGGGTCCTGGGCGACCTCCAGGTGACCCTCCGCCGGGTGACCCCACCGGAGCGGGCCGGGGACGGCTGCCTGGTCTTCGCCGCCGACGAGGCCATGCTCCTGCAGGCCCTGGCGGCGGGCGCGAGCGCCATCGCGCTGCCCCTGAAGTTGGAGAAGGGCATCCCCCAGGGCTCCCCCGGGGCCTTTCTGCTCGCGTCGAACCTGAAGCTCGCCATGGCCCAGGTGCTGCAGCGCTACTTCGACGACTCCCACACGAAGTTCGACCAGCCGACTCCCGTGGATCCCCGCGCCTTCGTGGCGGTTGATGCCCTCATCGGCGAGGGCGCCACCGTCGCCGCCGGGGCCTTCGTGGGGCGCCGGGCCGCCATCGGGAAGGGGGCCCGGATCGGCCCGGGCTGTGTCATCGAGGACGACGCCAAGGTGGGCGAGGACACGATCCTCCATGCCCTGGTCTTTGTGGGCCAGCGCTGCGAGGTGGGTGCCCGCTGCGAGATCCACCCCCACACCACCATTGGCAGCGACGGCTACGCCTATGCCCAGGATGAGGCCCACCGGCACCACAAGGTCCCCCAGCTGGGCATCGTGGTGGTGGAGGACGACGTCGAGATCCAGGCGAACTGCGCCATCGACCGGGCCGCCTTCGATGCGACCCGCATCGGCCAGGGCACCAAGATCGACAACCTCTGTCACATCGCCCACAACTGCCAGATTGGGAAGCACGTGCTGCTGACCGGCGGGTTCTTCGTGGCAGGCTCCAGCAGCATCGGCGACCACTGCGTCACCGGGGGTCGCACCACCGTGACGGATCATGTCCATGTCTGCGCCAGCGTGCAGCTGGGCGGCCTGAGCGCGGTCACCAAGAGCGTCACCGAGCCCGGCGTCTACAGCGGCTACCCCCTGCAGCCCCTCAAGAAATTCCTGCGGACCACCAGCTCGCTGGCCCACCTGCCCGACATGCGCCGCCGCCTCGCGGAGCTGGAAGCCAAGGTCCAGAGCCTCGAAGCATCCGCCACTCCCTGAGGAAGTTCAGGCGAGGAGCCGCAGCTCTACTCAGCACCCCGGGATAGAGCCCATGCTCCGATTCGGCCAGGGTCAAAATCACTGTCATCACTGAAATCACCGGCAAATTTGCTTTCCTGGTCTCGTCTGGGGAGACTACGCGCCGCCGCGGGCGCGGCTCCAGGCCACGGTATCGGCCCGCCAGTCCTTCAGGGCCGCCTGGCCTTCGGCATCGAGGATGCCCCGGGTCTCGGCCTCGGCCGCCAGCACCTCGAAAGAGCTGAGCACCGAGAGGCCGATGCCAGCCTCCGTGAAGGCTGCCGTGGCCTGGGGCAGGCCGTAGCTGAAGAGGGCCAGCACCACAGGGACGGTGGCGCCCTCGGCACGCAGGGCCTCAGCGCAGCGCAGGCTGGACATGCCCGTGGAGATGAGGTCCTCGATGAGCACCACGCAGTGATCCTTGGCCATGGGGCCCTCCACCTGGCGACCCATGCCGTGGTTCTTGGGGGTGGGCCGCACGTAGGCCATGGGCAGCTGCATGTGGTCAGCCACCATGGCCGCCCAGGGCACACCCGCCGTGGCGGCACCCGCGATGAGCGTGGGCTGGAAGGTGGCCGCCTGGGCCTCCAGGGCGGCGATGATCTGGTCGCGCACGGCTGGGAAGCCCAACAGCTGTCGGTTGTCGCAGTAGATCGGCGACTTCAGCCCGCTGGCCCAGGTGAAGGGGTCCAGTGGCTGCAAGCGCACCGCGCCGACCTCCAACAGACAACCAGCGAGATCACGCGCAGACAAAGACATCACAGGACTCCCTCAAGAGCAGCCACCGCACAAGGGCAGCTCAATAGAACATAGCTTCGACCCGGATGAACATCGAGGCGGAACGGAAACAAGATCAGCCCAATGGGAGCAGCGTGAGCGCCACCACGACCCTGCACTGAGTGCAGGACATCAGCGCCACTGAAAAGAATTTTTAGCCACCGATGAACACCGATGAACACCGATAAAGACATGATAAAAAAGGAACAATGCATGTGTTTATAGGCTTTTTCTTTATCAGCTTTTAATCGGTGTTCATCGGTGTTCATCGGTGGTTCAAAAGAAGCTCTTGCCTTTTCATTCTGCTTTTTCGGTGGCACTACGTTAGTACCGTTCATCGCGACAACCGCTTGATCTGGGGTTTTGGGGTGCCGAAGTTGATGAGTAGACACGTGGGAATTCCAGTGGCCTTGAGGTAGTTCAAGCACTGAGCGGTGTGGCCGGGTTCCAGAACGTGGCATGCCTTTAGTTCCAGCAGCAGCCTTCCCTCGACCACGATGTCCCCGATGTAATCTCCGACGTTCTGGCCCTCGAAGTGGACCGCAACATGGACCTGCTGTTGCACCTCCAGGCCTGCCCTTCGGAGCGCATGAGCCAAGGCATTCTCGTAGACCTTCTCGAGGAACCCAACGCCCAACCCATTGGCGACATGAAACACACACCCAATCACGGCCTCAGTCAGCGGGTCGTGTTCGTAGGCGGGTTCCGTATCGGTGCCCATGGGCTCAACCTTTGACGACGATGCTCACCAGTTTCCCACCGGGAGGCAGGACGACCTTGATGATCTCCTTGCCGGCCAGGTGGGACTGGGCTTCAGGGCAGGCCAGGGCGGCCTCCCGGCGCTGGTCCTCGGTGGCGGCGGCGGGCACGGTGATGCGACCGCGGACCTTGCCATTCACCTGCACCACCACCAGCACCTCGTCGGCCTGGAGGTAGGCGGCGTCGGCCTCGGGCCAGGTGGCCTGCATGCAGAGGCCCGCCTGGCTGAGCTGGGACCAGAGCTGCTCGGCCACGTGCGGAGCCACGGGTGACATCATGCGCACGAAGGCCTCCAGCGCGACCTGCAGGACGGCCCCGCGATGGGGCGCATCGGCGGGCAGATCGGCGAGCGTGTTGGACAGCTCCATGAGGCCCGAGACCACGGTGTTGAACTGGTAGCGCCGCTCCAGGTCGTCCGTCAGGCGGGCGATGGTCTGGTTGAGCTTGATGAGCAGGTTCCTTTCTTCGGCGCTGAGCTGCTCTTTGGCGGGCAGCGGCTCCTTGGTCAGCTTATGGTCGTCCACCATGCGGCTGATGCGCTTGAGGAAGCGGGTGGCGCCCTCGATGCCCTCAAAGCCCGTCCAGTCGATCTCCTTCTCGATGGGCGCCGCGAAGATCATGAAGAGGCGCAGCGCATCCGCGCCGTACTTCGAGATCACCGCGTCCGGATCCACGATGTTGCCTTTGGATTTGCTCATCTTCGAGCCGTCCTTCAGCACCATGCCCTGGCAGATGAGTTTCTGGAACGGCTCCGGGCCGCTGGCCAGGCCCAGGTCGCGCAGCACCTTGTAGAAGTAGCGGGCGTAGATGAGGTGCATGGTGGCGTGCTCGATGCCACCCACGTAGAGGTCCACAGGACTCCAGGCGTCGCTCTCGGCCTTGGCGAAGGGCAGCTCCGCGTTCTTGGGATCGAGGTAGCGCAGCCAGTACCAGCTGCTGTCCACGAAGGTGTCCATGGTGTCCGTCTCGCGCCGGGCGGGCTTGCCACAGCTTGGACACGGCGTGTCCAAGAAGGCGGAACAAGTGGTCAAAGGGGAGGGGCCGACACCGGTGAAGGCTACGTCCTCGGGTAGGCGCACGGGCAGGTTCTCAGGCTTCTCGGGGACCACGCCACAATCGGCACAGTGCACGGTGGGGATGGGGGTGCCCCAGTAGCGCTGGCGGCTGAGGCCCCAGTCCTTGAGCTTGTAGGTAGTGGTGCGCTCGGCACGGTCGCCGAGCTTCGCGATCATGGCCGTCATGGCCTCTTCGCTCTTCATGCCCGTGAACTCGCCGCTGTTCACCAGGGTGCCCAGGTCCCAGGCGGACTCGGACTCGATGACCTTGGGAATGGCCAGGTGGTACTTCTGGGCGAACTCGAAGTCGCGCTCGTCGTGGGCGGGAACGCCCATGACCGCCCCGGTGCCGTAGTCCATGAGCACATAGTTGGCGGCGAAGACCGGCACCATCTCGCCGGTGAAGGGATGGATGGCGGAGACAGCAGAGCGGTGTCCCAGCTTCTCGTCGCTGGTGAGGCGCTCCTCGCGGCTGAGGGCCGCCACCTGATCACAGAAGGCCTTGAGGGTGGGGTCGGTCTTGGCCGCCTCCTCGATGACCGGATGCTCGGTGCTGAGGGCCATGAAGGTGACGCCGCAGAGGGTGTCCAGGCGGGTGGTGAACACCTCCACCTGCGCGCCGGTGTCCAGGTCGAAGGCCATGCGGGCGCCCTCGGAGCGGCCGATCCAGTGCCGCTGCATGGTCTTCACGTTCTCGGGCCAGTCCAGCCCGTCCAGGCAGGCCAGCAACTCGTCGGCATACTTGGTGGTCTTGAAGAAGTACTGCTCCAGGGGCTTCTGCGTCACGGGATGGCCCGTGCGCTCGTCCTTGCCGTCCACCACCTGCTCGTTGGCCAGCACCGTGCCCAGGGCCTCGCACCAGTTCACGGTGCGGTTGGCGCGGAACACATCGCCGCGCTCCCACATCTTCAGGAACAGCCACTGGTTCCAGCGGTAGTAGTCGTCCTGGAAGCTGGCGACCTCGCGGTCCCAGTCGTAGCTGATGCCCAGCTTCCGGATCTGGCCCTTCATCTCCTCGATGTTGGCCCGGGTCCAGATGGCGGGGTGGATGCCGTTCTTGATGGCAGCGTTCTCCGCGGGCAGGCCAAAGCTGTCCCAGCCCAGGGGGTGCATGACCTCGTAGCCGCGCATGCGGCGGAAGCGGGCCGTGACATCGCCCAGGGTGTAATTGCGCACGTGGCCCATGTGGATGCGACCGCTGGGATAGGGCAGCATCACCAGCATGTAGAAGGTCTTGGAGTCCGGCAGCAGCTCACTGGCCCGCTTGGCGCGGAAGGCGCCGGTCTCGAGCCAGCGGCGCTGGATCTCGGGTTCCTGGGTCAGGGGCTGGAACGGCATGGCGAAACTCCATCGGAACCCTTGATTCTACAAGGAAATCCCGTGTTTTCGAACCCCGAAACGGGATCCTGGAGCCAAGGGGTATCATGGGCGGCATGGAATGGGTTCCCACGGCGCACGCGTTGGAGATGCTCAAAGAGCAGGGCATTTCGCCTGACTAGGTTTCCGCCGTCCTGGCTGCCCCGGCATCAGTGGAGCCGGATCGCCTAGACACCTCCCTTCAGCACGCGCTCGGGAGGATTTCCGATCACGGGAACCAGGTTCTCCGGGTCGTATTCGATCCCTCGACCGCCCCTGCCCGCCTCATCACGGTATTCTTTGATCGCAAGGCCTCCAAGGTGCAGCCATGAGAATCAGCTACCACGAATCCGAAGACGCGCTGTACATCCGCCTTGACGAGGGCGCTGTCATCGAGTCAGAGGAGGTCCAGCCTGGCCTGGGGATCGACTTCAACGCGGCGGGCCAGCCGGTCGGCATTGAGCTGAGGGGGGCGAAGGCCCACCTCCCTACGGCAAATCTGAAGCAGATGGATTTCGAAGTAGCCTGAGCCCCACTTGAGGGGGTGGGTGCGCCTAAAAGCTCCAGTGCATCCCTAGGGATGCGCTCCACCGGGGCTCGAGCTGCAGACCGTTGACCCGCTGGGCCAGGGGCACCTGGGCGAAGACGTAGACCTGCAGGGCGCGGCTCACCTCCACGGTGACGCCGGGGCTGAGGTAAGCCAGCGTCGCGCCGCTGTTGGCCACGTCGGCGTTGACGCCGACCTCGCGCTTCTCGGCCCGCACGTTCACCTGCAGGTGGGGGGCGACCCCGGCGAAGCCTGTGTAGCGCACGCCAAAGTTGGCGTTCAGGCCATCCCCGGGCCTGAAGCCATCCTTTTCGCTCAGGGGCTTCTGGAACAGGACCTGACCGAAGCAGCCCCAGTCCTCCCCGAGGCTGCCGAAGGCGTAGGCCCCAAAGAGCAGGTCCGTGGTGCCACTGCCCAGCTGGAGGCCGCGGTCCAGGGCCTCCCCGGCCTGGGCGCCTGCATTGAAAGTCTGCTTGGTCCCACCGGTGGGCAGCTTCACACCCAGCTGCAAGCCGAAGGAGTGGTTATCCGAGAACCCCTGGTAGCGGCCCAGCACCCGGACATCACCCAGGCCGGTGGCCCGGGAGAAGGAGGGCTCCGTGTCCCCCTCGGTGAGGGTCACGTGATAGCGGTTGAAGACCGGCACCAGCAGGGCCACGCCCCAGTCCACCGTCGGGCTGTAGTCCAGGGTGAGCGTCGTGTTCCGGTTGAGGGTCTTCTCCTGGATCTCCTGCTCGTTGGGGAAGTCGAAGGCCCCCCGGCCCACGGACCGGGTGCCCATGCGCAGCTGGTCCTGGTTGAAATAGTCAGAGCGGAGGTCGAAGCGGAGGCCGGGCTTCTGCGCGTAGCCCTGGCTGGCCCAGTCCGAGTTCAGGGTGCAGCCGCAGGCGCCACAGGCCTGGGCCGCCGGGGCGGTGACCAGGAGCAGGGCCAGAAGGGGCAGCAGGTTCAGGAAGGGGCGGTTCATCGGGCACTCCAGAAGCGGGTCTGCAGCTAGGATGCCTGTCCAGACACAGGTATCCCTGCGTCACTTTGTCGCAGCCCCCTGCCCAGCTACCTCAGAGGCCGCCGCCGATCAGCCTTCCGCTGCAGGCTGCGCCGGTGCATCCCCAGCCGGCGCGCGGCTTCGCTGAGGTTGCCCTCGCAGTCCGACAGCACCCGCTGGAGGTGCTCCCATTCCACCCGGGCCAGGGAGGGCGTCTCCAGGTCCGCCGCCTCGGCGCGGGGGGCCTCGGGGTCGAAGGCGGCCAGGATCTCATCCACATCCGCGGGCTTTGTCAGGTAGTGGACCGCGCCCAGGCGCACCGCCTCCAGGGCCGTCGCGATGCTGCCGTAGCCCGTGAGCATCAGCACCCGCGTGGTGGGGTCGATGGCCATGAGGCGGCGCAGCAGGTCCAGGCCAGAATCCCCAGGCATGCGGAGGTCGAGCACGGCGAGCTCCGGGCTGTCCGCTTCGGCCAGCGTCACCGCCTCGGCAGCGTCCGCGGCGGTGCGGACCTCATAGCCCCGGGCGGCGAAGGCCTTGGCCAGACGCTCCCGGTAGACGGCATCGTCGTCCACCAGCAGGAGGGAGGGCTGGGTCTCAGGCACGGGGCACCTGCGGCCAGGCCATCCGCACGGTGGTGCCGCTGCCGACAGCCGAAGTCACCCACAGCTCGCCGCCGAGCTGCTCCGCAAAGGTGCGGGCCAGGAACAGCCCCAGGCCCATACCGGAGCCCGTGGGCTTGGTGCTGAAGAAGGGCTCGCCCACCCGCGCCAGCACCTCGACGCTCATGCCGCAGCCCTGGTCGAGCACCTCCACCTGCCAGCGGTCCAGCCCGCGGCGGGCGGAGACGCGCACCTCCCCGGGCCGGGTCGTGGCCTCCAGGGCATTGGCCACCACGGCGCGCAGGGCCCGGGCCAGACCGCGCCGGGGCATGGCGCCACAGGGTTCCGGGGGCCAGTCGAAGGCCAGGCGGGATCGGTCCTCGGGCGCCACACCCTCCAACAGGTCAGCCTCAAGCTCTGGCCAGGCCAGGTCCGTGAGGTCCTCCCCCAGGCTCGAGGCGCTGGGCTCGGCCATCTGGTCCAGGATCTGCCGGCAGCGGTCCACCTCGGCGCGGATGAGTGCCGCATCCTGGGGGATATCGCTGTCCACCAGGCCCAGCGCGTCCGCCGCCCGCTGCAGCTCCTTGGCCGCCACGGCGATGGTGCCGAGGGGCGTGGCGAGTTCGTGGGCGACGCCCGCCGCCAGGGTGGTGAGGGCTGCCAGCCGCGCCTGCCGGGCATTGAGATCCCGCAGGGCCGCCAGCTCTTCGTCCCGCTGGCGCAGGGCCTGGTTGACGCGTCCCACGAAGGCCGCGATGAGGCCGGCGGTGATGGCGAATGCCACCCACATGCCCACGAGGTGGAGCGAGAGGCCGCCCCCGCCGCCGTGGTCCATGTGGGCCAGGGAGTGCACATGCACATTCCAGAAGAACAGCAGGCCGAAGCCCGTGATGGAGAGGGCGCCCAGGGCCCAGGCCCACAGGCCCCGCAGCACCACCGCCGCCAGGGTGACGTGCACGAGGTAGATGGCTGTGAAGGGGTTGGCGGCCCCGCCGCTGAAGTAGAGCAGGCCCGTGAGCAGCAGGATGTCCAGGCCCAGTACCAGACCCAGCAGCGAGGGGCCCGTTGGATCCGGCTTCCGCAGGCGCCACCACAGGGCCAGGTTACTGAAGCCCCCCAGGGTCACGAGGACCAGGAGGGGAGCCACGGACAGTTCCTCGCCCAGGAGGCGCTTGGACACCAGGATGGCGGCGGTCTGGGAGGCCACTGTGATCCAGCGCAGGCGCAGGAGCCAGGTCAGGGAGATGCCAGATTCGGGTTGGGGCATGGTGGGTCCATTATCCATCACATCCCCCAGGTCATGCGGTCATCGGCCGAAGGAGAAGGCGGCCTTGGCCCAGAGGGTGCGGCCCGGCTCATTCACCCGCACCGCCTGAATCAGATAGCCCGGGACCATGCTGGTACCCCGGCTGATGTGCTCGGCGTAGGCGCGGTTGAAGAGGTTGTCCACACCCCCGGTAACCAGCCACCCCTTGGCGGGCTTCCAGCCACCATTGAGGGACACGACCACAAACCCTGCCGTCGCGCCGAGATCCTGGCCCACGATGTTGCCCTGGTTCACCGTGAAGCGTTCCTGGCGCTGCACGCCCCGGAGCAGCAGGCCCGTCGACCAGAGTGCCGCCTCGTAGCCCAGACCCAGGCGGGCTTCCAGGGGCGGGATCTGCGCCAGGGCCTTGCCATCGGTGTTGTTCTCCCCCCGAGTGAAGGCCAGGCTGCCATCCACCTTCAGGACATCGGCGACCTTGGTCCCGACTCCCACTTCGCCGCCCCAGGTGGTGGCGTCCAGATTCCTCGAGATCGTGGCAAGCCGGGTGCCCATGCCGGACGGCTTGACCACATTGGACTGGATGAGGATGAAGTCCTTCACCTTGCCATAGAAGATCGCGACCGAAGCCTGGATGGCCCCGGTCTGCTTCATCCAGCCGATATCGAGCTGCGTGGTCCGTTCGGCCTTGGTGTCGAAGGCGCTGGCCGTGAGCAGGCTCTCCTTGCTGATGGCTTCCCAGTAGTCCGGGAACCGCTCGGCATGGCCCACGCCGGCATAGAACGTAGAGCCCGCGAATACCTCCCGCTCGTAGCGGAAGAAGCCGCTGGTGAGGGTTTCATTGCGCTCGTGGCTCAGGGTCGGGTTTGCGACGCTCGCCATCATGGTGATCGCCACGGTTGCGCGGGGATCCTCAGCGTGCCAGCGGTCGGCTCGGAGACCCAGCACCAGGTGGTCCTTCCCGGAGAAGGGGTGATCCAGCTCGCCGAAAACAGCTGAATTCTTGAAGCGGCCATCATCCATCCGGTCCATTTTCTCGACAGGCAGGGTCCACTCGTTCCCCGTCTTGCGGATCGTGTGGTCATTGGCCTGGGTATCGAGACCCAGGGTCAGCTTCGTGGCCTCGGCCACCCGCAGGCCCAGGGCGACTCGCCCTCCCCGGGTCAGCCGGTCCGGGGCATTCACCATGGGGCCCGGGGACGCCATGCTGGGCGTGAAGGGGCGCAGGCTGTAGTTGTCCATGACGTGGTCCACGTAGTTGCGGTAGGCCTGCACTTCCACCTTCTCGATGCGGTCCGTCAGCCGACGCCACTCCCCATGGAAGCCCCCATTCTCCCGCAGGAACTTTGCGCCATCCATGGTCCGGTCGGCATAGGCGGCTTCACCGTTGCTGCGGGTACCCGCCAGTTCAAGGCGGGTGTCCTCACTTGGTGTCCACCCGAGGGCGGCGTTCGCGCTCCAGCGGGTGTAGCGGGCGTGGAGGGTGTTGCCCTGTCCGTCCTCGTAGTCGTCGGCATGGGAACGCGTCCCGATCCCGCGGACATAGAAGGTGGGGGTTCCGACCCGGGCATCCAACACGGCGTCATTGCGGCCGAAGCTGCCACCCATGAGGCTGGCGGTGCCTTCGAAGCCGCCCTTCTGGAAGCGCTCGTTGCTGCGCTCGAAGCGCACCAGCCCCGCCGAATTGCCCGGACCGTAGAGCACGGTCTGCGGGCCCTTCACGACCGTGATGCGGTCATAGGATTCTGGGAAGACGTAGGCAGTAGGGGGGTCCATTCGCATGCCGCAGCCACCGAGCAGCTGCTCCCCGTCCAGCAGGATGGTCAGGCGCGAGCCCGCCATGCCGCGTAGCACCGGATCACCGTCCGTGCCGCCCTTGCGGATCACCGAGAAACCCGGGATGGTCTTCAGG
>Ga0194052_1000658_pt1 | contig 21223 bp, 20 predicted proteins | sample SepL226m_MetaG_FD_160117 | JGI IMG/M metagenome (GOLD analysis project Ga0194052, IMG submission 160117) | Anoxic zone freshwater microbial communities from boreal shield lake in IISD Experimental Lakes Area, Ontario, Canada - Sep2016-L227-6m | ecosystem: Environmental > Aquatic > Freshwater >...
CCGCCGCCGCCCACATGATGATCGTGAGCCCCCTCAGCGGCGGGGGCGTCATGGGGCTGTTCTCCACCCACCCCCCCATGGAGGTGCGGGTGGAGCGCCTGCGGCAGATGCCCATCGAGGCCCGCTGAGCGGGATTGAATGCTGCAGGGCCCCCTGCCGATAGGCTACCCATGCGGGAACGCCTCGGGAAATTTGTGGTTAGCAAGCTGCTGGGCAAGGGCTCCATGGGGGAGGTCTACCTGGGCCGCGATCCCTCCCTGGGGCGGGAGGTGGCCCTCAAGGTCATCAGCACTGGCAGCACCTTTGGGGAGGAGGCCCAGGCCCGCTTCGAGCGGGAGGCCCGGGCCGTGGCCCTCCTCAACCACCCCAACATCGTCACGGTCTACGAGTTCGGCGAGGACGAGGGGCTCCGCTACTTGGCCATGGAGTACGTCCACGGTGAGGAGCTGGAGGCGCTCATCCAGCGGGGCAAGCTCTCCAAGGCAGAGCTGCTGAGAGTGCTGGTGCAGGTCTGCGAGGGGCTGGCCTACGCCCACGACCAGGGAGTGGTGCACCGGGACATCAAGCCCGCCAACATCCTGGTGACCCGCCACGGCAAGCGCTCCCACGCCAAGGTCATGGACTTTGGCGTGGCCCAGATGGGGGTTCCGGGCCTCACCGAGGCCGGGGTCCGGGTGGGCACGGTGAGCTACATGGCGCCTGAGTACCTGGACCAGGGGACCGCAGGGGCCGCTTCGGACCTGTTTGCCCTGGGGGTGATCCTCTACGAGGTGCTCACCGGGGGCCGCAAGCCCTTCCCGGGGGGGAGCAACGCTTCCATCCTCAGCCGCATCCTGTTGCACCCGCCAGACCCCCTGCGACCCTCAGACCTGGAGGGTGTCCCCAGGTCCCTGGCGCCCCTGGTGCTGCGCACCCTGAGCAAGCGCCCGGAGGATCGGCCTGCGGATGCAGAGGACTTGGCCAGCTGCCTCCGGGCGGTGCTGCGCGAGTGGCCGGATGCCCCTGCGGTGCCCGACCGCAGCGAGGATATCTCCCAGAAGATCCGGGTGGGGAAGGGCGTTCAGGCCCACTGCCTGAGCCTCAAGGTGGCCCTCCGTCAGGCCCGGGCAGGCTCTGAGATCCTGCTGCTGCCCGGGGTCTACCGGGAGAGCGTCACGGTGGACAAGGATGTGGAGATTCTGGGGGTGGGAGAGCCCGGCGAAGTGGTCCTGGAAGGGGTCGGCGGACCGGCCCTGGTGATGGCAGCGGGTGCCACCGTTCTGCGGGGGGTCACCCTCAAGGGGGCCCCGGGCCAGCCCGCCCTCCTTGTGCAACGCGGGAGCTCGGTCGTGGAGGGCTGTACCCTTGCCGGGCCGGGCACCTGTGCGGAGGTGGCCACTGGAGCCCAGGTGACCCTGCGAGACTGCAGGATCCTGGCCACAGGACCCAGGGGGTTGGCCGTGGCCGCTCAGGCCCAGGCCCGCCTGGAGGGGGGCAGCATCGAGGGGTTCCTGGAGGCAGGTATTCAGGTGGAGGCTGGGGGCCAGGTGACCCTCCAGGCCATGCAGGTGGGGCCGGGGCCTGGCACGGGCCTGCGCCTGGGCGCCCGGGGCCAGGCCACCCTGGAGGGCAGCACCCTGTCGGGGGCGGCCGGTGCGGTGGAGCTGGGTCGGGAGTCCAGGGGGCAGTTCACCCGGTGCCGCCTGGTGGACAGCCGCTATGCCGGCCTCCTGGCGCTGGAGCAGAGCCAGGCCACCCTGGAGGACTGCGAGCTCTCGGGCAATGGCTGCGCAGGGGCCCATGTGCTGGCGGGAGCCAATGTGGTCCTGCGCCAGTGCCAGGTCAGCGGGAACGAGGGCTTCGGACTCTCGGTCATGGATCGCGGCCTGGCCACCCTGGAGGGCTGCCAGGTGCGCACCAATGGCGGCTCTGGCCTCCTCATCCACCGGGGGGCCACCGTCCAGGTCCGGTCCACCACCTTCGCAGAGGGGCGGTCCCTCGGCATCGACTGCGCCGATGGGGGGCAGGGCGTCCTGGATGGGTGCGAGATCCTTGGGAATGCTGGGGTGGGTGTGCAGGTGGAGTCCGGTGGCAGCCTGCTGCTGGTCCGGTGCACCCTCCGGGATGGCCGGGACTCGGGCCTGCTGCTGCTGGAGGACTCCCAGGTGACCCTGGAAGAGTGCGTCGTCCACCGCAACGCCCGGGGGGGCATCCTGCTGGCGCGGGATGCGGCAGATCCCATCCTCCGAGGTGGCAACCGGATCGAGGATGGGTTTCAGCGGGTGGATGGGCAAGGCCACTTGGCCCGGGTCATACCCCTGCCTGGGTCCTAGAGGATCCCCGCCAGGTCGTCCAGCGCTGCGGTCCACTGGGCGTCGCCGGTCTCGGGCCAGGGGATGGTGCGCAGCCCCGGGTCCCCGGAGGGCGGCAAGGGCTGGCCCCGGGGGGAGATCATGGCCACCGGCAGGTCCAGCCAGTCTCCCACTGATTGGCGGTGCGTCCGGAGGGTCGCCGAGGGGGGCGCTGCCAGCGTCGGGCCCTCGATGAGCAGGATGGGCATGACCGCCTGGCGGTCGGTGGGCAGGTCTGCCAGAGCCTGGTCCAGGGAGTCCGCCTGGTCCACCATGAGGTAGCCCGCCTCTCCCAGAGCCGCGCAGATACCTTCCCGGTCCGGTCCGGCGGCCATGGCCAGCAGCACCCGGGTGCTGCGCCGCCCCAGGCGCAGGAGAGCCTCAGGATTCACAGCACCGGCGGGAGACATCCGCCCGGCCGGTTCCGGCTTGCCAGGGGGGGCAGCCGTTCGAGGGGTGGCCTCCCGGGGGGCCTCCGTGCCGAGGGATACCGCTGCCCGCTGCTTGAGGTCCCGGAGGTTCAGGACCCCCTGGAGCTCCTTCAGTTCGGCCTCCTTCAGCTCTCCGAACTGCACCCCGACGATGATCTCCCCATCCCGCTCGATGGCATTGGCCAGGACTCCCCGGCACTGGAAGACCGGGAGACCAGGCAGGTCCCGGATCCCCAGCGAAGGGAGGTCCTTGCCCCGCTCGTAGAAGGAGAGGCCGGGCGTGATGCGCATGTGGTCATCCAGGCGCAACACCCGGTCCACCCGGAAGGCAAGTCCACCCAGGCAGAGGTTCACCAGGGGGCCGGAGAGGCCGTGCCCTGGCACCATACCGTCCTGGGCGACCACGTAGGCCTTTTCCCGGGGGCGGAAGGGGTAGCGCTTGTGGCGGCGGCGGTCCGAGGGCACCAGCAGGGCCGGTAGCGTGAAGCGGTAGAGCAGGTGGCCCTCTCGGCCCTGGAAGAGCGTGGGGGCCTCGAAGCGCTGGTCCTCCGCAGTGAAGAGCATGACAAAGGGAGCCTCGCGGGCCAGCTCATGGGGCAAGGGGCGAAGGAGCTTCAGGAACAGCAGGCCCTTCTCCCGGTCCAGGGACTGGACCCGGGTGGTGTAGGGGAGGGTGTGGGTCCCCTCGACCTTGATCTGAAACTCAGTCTCCTGGTGGTGGAGGTCCAGCATGGCGAACCAGATCTGGGCAGGGTCCCCCTGGGGCGCACCGCGCCCGGACCAGCCTGCTGTCTTGGGTTGTGCCATCCACCCACCTTTAGGGAGGCATCGGGAGGTTGGCGCGGGACATTGAGTCCTGGGTGGTCCCTGGCTCAGACGTTGAAGAGGAAGTTCATCAGGTCACCGTCCTTGACGATGTAGTCCTTGCCCTCGGTCCGCATCTTTCCGGCATCCTTGGCACCCTGCTCGCCTCCGCACTGAATGAAATCCTCGTAGGCGATGACCTGAGCCCGGATGAAGCCCTTCTCGAAGTCCGTGTGGATGACGCCGGCGGCCTGGGGGGCCGTGTCGCCCTGGTGGATGGTCCAGGCCCGGACTTCCTTCACCCCAGCGGTGAAGTAGGTCTGCAGGCCCAGCAGGTCGTAACTGGCATGGATGAGCACGTTCAGGCCGGGCTCAGCCAGGCCGGCTTCCTCCAGGAATAGGGGGCGGTCCTCTTCGGGCAGGTCCTGGATCTCCGCCTCGAGCTTGGAGCAGATGGGGATGCAGGGGGCCTGGCGAGCTGCGGCCAGGGCCTGGAGGCTGCGGTAGTGGGGGTTGGCTTCGGGATCCCGGATGTCCTCCTCCCCAATGTTGCCCACGAACAGGGTGGGCTTGAGGGTGAGCAGGCCGTAGGACTTCACCAGGGCCTTCTCGTCGGTGCTGAGGCCGGCGGTCCGCGCCCACTGGCCATTGTCCAGGGCGGCGAAGACCCGCTCCAGCACAGCCACCATGGCCACGCTCTCCTTGTTGCCGGTCTTGGCCACCTTGCGATGCCGCTCCAGGCCCTTCTCCACCGCATCCAGATCCTTGATGACCAGCTCGGTCTCGATGATGCTCAGGTCCCGCTCCGGGTGCACGCCGCCCTCCACGTGGGTGACGTTGCTGTCCTCGAAGCACCGGACCACCTGGACGATGGCGTCCGTCTCCCGGATATGGCCCAGGAAGGCGTTGCCCAGCCCCTCCCCCTTGCTGGCGCCCCGCACGAGGCCCGCAATGTCGACAAATTCCTGCGCCGCCGGGAGCACCCGCTGGGGTTTTACGATCTTGGCCAGCACCTCCAGGCGGGGGTCCGGCACGTCCACCACCCCCGTATTGGGCTCGATGGTGCAGAAGGGATAGTTGGCCGAAGCCGCACCCGCACGGGTAAGGGCGTTGAAAAGGGTGGACTTCCCTACGTTGGGAAGACCCACGATGCCACAGGCGACAGCCATCAAGACCTCCAAGCCATCCAGTATCTCAGAGAGAGGGGGATACAAAAAGAACCGCTTCCGGCCCTTGCGCAGGGACGGTTCCCGCCATACTCTCCCCGCCATGGTCCTCGGGGCCGGACGGAGGGTGGCATGATCGTGCGGGCAGAGTGGCCGGGCTACGTGGTGGACGTCCTTGTCCGTCCCGGCCAGGAGGTGGAGGAGGACGAGCCCCTGCTCATCCTCGAAGGCACCGACTCCGCCCACTCGTCGTTCTACATCCATGCCCCCGAGTGCGGACGGGTCCGGGAGGTCCTCATCGAGGAAGGCGACTACGCCTACGAGGACGACGACCTGGTGGTCATCGGCGACTCGGACCGGGACAACTAGCCGCGCACCCTAAACGGCTACACTGGGACCATCGTTCCTGGTGAGGGGGTTCCATGCAGAGGGTGCGTGCCCAGCGGGCAGGCAGGTGGCAGGACGGCCCTTCCAGGGGGCGCTGATGGCCCACGAGCATGGTCCTACCACCACGGGGCGCTTGGCCCTCAGCTCTCTGGTCTTCGGGGTGAACTTCTGCGTCCAGGGTCTGGGAGGGCTGTGGACCGGCTCCCTGGGGCTGGTCTCCGACAGTCTGGAGAACCTCAACGATGCGGTGGTGAACCTGTTGGCCCTGGGCAGCATCCGGGTGGCCAACCGCCGGGAGCCCTGTGACCGGTGGTCCTATGGGTGGCACCGCATCGAGATCTTCAACACGCTCCTGGGAGTCCTCCTGCTGCTGGTGCTGGCGGGAGCGGTGCTCGTGGAAGCCTGGAGCCGCCTGCGCCATCCCCAGCCGATCCGCCTGGGCTGGGCCATTGGCTTCTCGGCCTTGGGCCTATTGCTGAACCTGGCCGCCACCTATGTGCTGGTGCCGGCCGCCGGCACGGGGCAGGAGCGGGACCTGAACCTCCGGAGCGCCTACCTCCATGCCCTGGGGGACAGCCTGGCCAATGTGGCGGTCATGGCAGGCATGGTGCTGATCCACTTCACGGGCTGGCGCTGGGTGGACCCTCTGCTGGCGGCGGGGATTGCCGGCCTCATCCTGCGGGGCGCTTTCTTGCTGCTGCGGGACGCCTTGGGCATCCTCATGCACCGCGCTGCCTTCGATCAGGAAGAGGCCAAGGCTGAGCTGCTCCGCCTGCCGGGCATCCTGGGGGTGGAGGACCTCCGCTCCTGGCGGGTCTGCAGCCACCTGAGCGTCTGCACAGCCCACATCATCGTCGAGGCGGAGCGTCTGGCGGACACCGAGGCCCACCACCAGCGCATCGAGCAGCTGCTGGCGACCCGCTACGGGGTCCGCCACCTCACCCTGCACTTCGAGACCCCGGCCATGGCGGATCAGCACCACCACCGCTTCCTGCACCAGCACGATCAGGAAGCAGAGGGCCATCACCACTGCTCCGGACACGACTGAGGCGGCTTGCGCCGCCTCAGAGGTAAAAAAATGAGCTCGGGGGCTTAGCCCATGCCGTGCTTCTTCATGATCACGGCGCGGGAGGCATCGAACTCGGCCTGGGTGATGAGCTGGCTGTCGAAGAGCTCCTTCAGGTCCGTCAGCTCTTCTTTGAGCGACTTCACCGGGGCGGCGGGGGCTGCAGCGGAACCCGCAGGGAAGGGCTGCTGCCCCATCTGCTGGGCAGCGCCGCCCATCTGCTGGCCCATGACGTTGCCCATGCCAAAGCCCAGGCCCACGCCCATGCCCATGCCCGCGATGCCGCTGGGGTTCTGGGCGGCGAGGGGAATGGCATCGGCCACCTGCATCTGGGTGTAGGCGCCCATGACGGGGGCCATCATGCCCACGCTGGTGCGCTTGTCCATCATGGCCTCGACCTCTTCGGGGAGGCTGATGTTCTCCACGAAGAACTTGGAGAGCTCCAGGCCCATGGTCGCAAACTCTTCCTGCAGCTTCTGCTTCACGAACTCAGAGAGCTCGTCGTACTTGGCCGCCAGGTCCAGGGCCGGGATCTTGGCTTCGCCCAGGGCATCGGTGAAGCGGCTCATGATGGTCTTGCGGAGCTGCTCGGAGATGTCGGGCACGGTGTAGACGCCGTTGGTGCCCACCAGCTGCTTGAGGAAGGTGCCGGCGTCCACCACCTTGATGGAGTAGATGCCGAAGGCCCGGATGCGCAGCATGCCGAAGTCGGCGTCGCGCATCATGATCGGGTTGGAGGTGCCCCACTTCATGTCGTTATAGAGCTTCGTGGAGATGAAGTAGACGTCGCTCTTGAAGGGGCTCTCGAAGCCGTACTTCCAGCCCTTCAGGGTGGCCAGGATGGGCAGGTTCTGGGTGGTCAGGTTGTGGGTGCCGGGCTTGAACACGTCCGCCAGCTGGCCTTCGTTGATGAAGACCGCTTCCTGGCTCTCCCGCACTACCAGCTTGCCGCCGTTCTGGATCTCCTGGCCCCGCATGGGGAAGCGCCAGGCCAGTGTGTCCGTGGAATCGTCCAGCCATTCGAGGATGTCGAGGAATTGGGCTTTGCCCCAGTCCATCAGTCCCATGTGTCGGTCTCCCTGTGGCGAAGGCCACGACTTAGATTCTAGGGCGAACTGTCAAATTGTCCGGTCCCCAGGTAGGAAAAACCGGTGAACCCACGCCCGGGATCGGCCAAGCCCCTCAGCGGGTCCCCCTGACCACCTTCGGGGACGCCTCCGGCTTGCCCTTGGCGCCAGGCTGGGGAATCCGGGTCTTGGTGTGGATCAGGTGGGTGTCGGCATCGATCACACAGCGCCAGCCCTGGGCCTCCCGAGGCATGCGGACCTCCACCTCCCAGGCCCCGGAGGCCCCATTGAGAGCCGTGCGCCGGGCTGAGACAGCCTTCCCGCCGGTCTCCTGCTCGGCGATGGCCTTGGCCTCCTTGCTGGAGGTGACTGGCCCTGAGGCCCGCTTCCCGGCCTTGGCGGTACCGGCAGCGAGGACCAGGGCCGGTACGCAGAGGGCGAGGGCCAGGGGGTGGATGCGCATGGGGACTCCCGGAGGATGACCGGCAGTCTAGGCCAGCCGCTGGGGCCGGCAAGGCTCTAGGTGCGATAAAGGGCCGCACCCCAGTGAAGTCCAGATCCGAGGGCTGTGAACACCAGGTTCATGCCTGGACGAATCTCGCCCTGGGTGAGGAGCTCATGCAGCAGGATGGGCAGCGTGGCGGCGGTGGTGTTGCCGAAGCGCTCGACGTTGTGGGGGACCTTCTCGGGCGGCAGCCCCAGGGCCTTCTGCACCCCTTCGATGATCCGCAGGTTGGCCTGGTGGACGAGTACCAGGTCCAGGGACTCCACGGTGATGCCGGAGGTCTCGCAGACCTCCCGCACGGCCTGGGGCATGAGGGTCACGGCGGAACGGAACACCTCTTTGCCGGCCATGAAGGGCAGGGTCTCGCCCCCATCGATCTGCTCGTGGGTGACAAAGGGGCGCCGCTTGAAGCCAGCGCCGTGCATGGTGAGCACATCGGCGCCGCTGCCATCGGTGTGGAGCCGGATCAGGCGGAGGCCCTCCTCGCCCTCCCGGCCCTCGATCACGGCCGCGCCAGCCCCATCCCCGAAGAGGACGGTGCGGTCCCGGGTGAGGGTGTTCTCGGCGCGCTCGGCCTCGGTGATCTCCCGGGTGGACTGGCCGATGAGGGTGTCCCAGCCCAGGTGCCAGGGCATGAAGGGCGTGTGGACCTCGGCTCCCACCAGCAACACCCGGCGGTAGCGTCCGCTCTGGATGAAGAGGTCCGCCAGCTCCAGGCCGTAGAGGAACCCGCTGCACTGCTGGCGAATGTCAAAGGTGGGGATGTCGCGCAGGCCGAGGCCCTTCTGCAGCAGCGGGCCGTTCCCCGGCAGGAGGCGGTCCGGGGTCATGGTGGCAAAGATCACGGCGTCGATGTCAGCAGGGGTCAGGCCGGCCTGGGCAATGGCCTGGGCAGCGGCGATGATCCCGAGGTCTGTGGAGCTCTGCCCCGGGTCGGCGTAGCGCCGCTCCCGGATGCCACTGCGCACCCGGATCCACTCATCGGACGTGTCCATGAGCTTGGACAGGGCCTCGTTGGTGACGACGTTGGCTGGCACGCCGATGCCGGTACCGATAATCACGCTTCGCATGGGACTCCTGGAGGGGGATGCGTCGGACAGAATACTGCAGTGGGTTTGGGTGGGGTCAGACCCCTGGGGCAGGCGCCCCATCAAAGCCGATGGCCCGGAGGGCTTCCGCTTGGTCGGTGGGCCGTTCCAGGCGGTGCCCCTGGAACTTGAGGCTGTGGAGCCGGAGGGCCCCATCGGCGAAGCCCAGGAGGACGCCTTCCCGGGTGAGGCGGAAGGTCCCGGCCGGGCAGGGCTCTGCGCAGGGCAGGGCCCAGGCGACCTTCACGGTGCCCAGGGGCGTCTCCAGGAAGGCATTCGGCCAGGGATCGGCCACCGCGCGGATCTGGTTGAAGGCTTCCTGGACGGTCATGGTGGGCAGGAGGCGGGAGTCGGCGGGCTTGCGCCCCCCGAAGTAGGTGGAGGGCCCCAGGGTCCGCTGGTCGATGCGGGCAATGCTGCCGTCCACCAGGCCGGGCACCGCCGCCCGGACCAGATCCCGACCCGCAGCAGCGGCCTTCTCGGTGAGGCTGAGGGCCGTCTCGTCCCAGGCAATGGGGAGGCGGGCCTGGGCCACGATGTGGCCGTCATCCGGCTTGGGGGTCATGGCGTGCAGGGTGACGCCGGTCTCGGTCTCGCCCTTCACCAGCACCCAGTTGAGGGGAGCCCGACCGCGGTAGGTGGGGAGCAGGCTGCCGTGCAGGTTGTAGGCCCCCAGGCGGGGCACATCCAGGACGCGGGCCTGGATCATCTCCCGGAAGTAGAAGCTGAACAGGAAGTCCGGCCGGTGGGCAGCAATCGCCTCGAAGACCGCATCGTCATTGAATGCAGGAGCTCGGTGGACCGGAATGCCGCAGGCCTGGGCCACGGCGGCAGGAGGCGTGAACCAGTGCTCGTCCGGGGCCTGGGTGTAGGTGTAGAGTGCCAGCACCTCGACACCCGCCTCCAGCAGCCCCTCAAGGGCGGCGGTCCCCACGCTCGAGTAGGCACACACGACGGCGGTCGGGCTAGGCATGGTCCCTCCAACCCACAGAGCATCTCATAACCTGCTGCACTCCAAGTCCGTATTACCTCCTGTTCCGGGAGCTTAACTTTGCGCCTTCGCCTTCTCCCCTTCCTGCTGAGCACCCTCCTCCTGGGTGCCGGGGAGGATCCCTTCGAGGCGCCTCCGGAGCTGCAGGCCTTCACCCGCAGGCACACCCTCAGTCAGCAGGGGGTCGTCGCCAAGGTCTCTGCCCTGGTGAAGGCCATCTTCGCCGCACCGGAGGATGGGGGCCTGGGGATCACCTATGACAATGCCTACACCCGCACCCCCATCGAAGCCTGGCGGGACCGGAAGGCCAACTGCCTCACCCTGACGGCCCTCTACGTTGCCGCCTGCCGGTCCGTCGGCCTGGAAGCCCGCTATGGGGAGTCCCTGCGGGTCAGCCGCTGGCGGCGGGTGGGCAACACCATCCGCTACGAGCGGCACATCGTGGCTGTGGTGTCTTCCGGCATGGTGGGCCACCAGATGGTGGCTGACTTCCTGCCGGAGGTTCGGCGGGAGAGCCAGCTCATCCTGCCCCTGGAGCCCAACCGCGTGGTGGCTCTGTTCCACAGCAACCGCGCCGTGGAGCTGCTGGAGGAGTCCCGGGAGGAGGAGGCCCTCGCCTCCGCTCGCCAGTCCATTGCCGTGGACCCCAAGCTCGGCGTCGGCTGGAACATCCTTGGGGTGGTCCAGCGCAGCAAGGGCCAGGAGGCCGCAGCAGAGGCCTCCTTCCTGCGGGCCATGGAGGCCGATCCTCGGGATGGGGCTCCCTGCGGCAACCTGGAGACCCTGCTGAGGGCCCAGGGGCGCGACAAGGAGGCCCTGGTCTACCGGGAGCGGGGTCTCGAGGTTCGGAAGCAGGACCCCTTCTTCAACGCCTTCCTGGCCGAGGAAGCTCTGCAGGAAGGCAACCTGGAAGAGGCCGAAAAGCGGATCCGCAGTGCCATCCGCCTGCTGGCCCAGGAGCCGGACTTCCACCTGATCCAGGCCCGGGTTCACCTGGCCCAGGGGCGCCAGAAAGATGCCATCAAGGCCCTGGAAAAGGCCCGCAAGTACGCCATGCCTGAGAATCAGGCCCGCTTCGATGCCAAGCTCGCCCTCATCAAGGGTGGCCAGCCCCGCTGAGGCTGCCGCCGAAGGGGCCTGCTTCAGTTCGCTTCCAGGGCTGCGAGGAGGGACTGTGCCTCGCCGCTGTCCGGGTGATGGAGCAGACACTCTCGGAGGTAGCGTCGGGCCCCATCCAGGTCCTCCAGCTCCCTGCGGGCCTCGGCCAGGTGGATGAGGGCCTCTTCGCTCTCCGGCTCCAGGTGCAGGGCCTGGCGCCAGTGGCCCTCGGCGCGATCCCAGTCCCCCAGCTCGGCGCAGGCGTGGCCCGCATCCAGAAGGTAGCGCGGCTCCCGGGGATCCATGCGGACCGCCCGCTCCAGGTCGAGACGAGCGGGCAGCGGGTCCCCCTGGTGGGTGCGGCCCAGGCCCCGCAGGTGCCAGAAGGCCGGGCGCTCCCGGCAGGGCTCGGGGAGGCTCTCGAGGAAGGGTCGCAGGGCTTCCCAGGCGGCCATCCCGGCGAGGCAGTCCGCCTGGAGCAGGAGCAGGTCTGGGTCTTCGGGAGTCCCCTTCAGCAGGGCCGTGACCTCGCCATAGGCGGCTTCATATTGGCCGTCGGCCACCTGCGCCTGCAGGGTGAGGGGGGGGTGGTGAGCCCCTCGTCGGTCCGCAGGAACCCCCGCCAACAGCTCCAGGGCAAAGGCTGGGTCATCCTCCCACCAGAAGGCAAACTCGGCCCTCCTCAGCAGCCACTCCTGGCGGTCCGCTTCTCCCTCGGCGCCCTCCCAGATCAGCTCCCAGGCACGCAGCAGGCTCCGGCGGGCCTCCTCTTCCGCAGGGAGGTCCAGGGCAATGCTGTGGCGCTCCATCCAGAGCTGGAAAGACCCGGGGAGGCGTTCGATGGCAGCCTCGATGGTCCGCCAGGCCCCCTCCCGGTCTCCCAGGCGCCGCCGACCGGCCGCTTCCACCAGCCAGGGCAGGGGTTGCTCTCGACGCTCCGGGGGGACGCCCTGGACCAGCGCCAGGGCTTCCACCTCCCGGCCCATGCGCAGGAGGTGCATGCCGGCGGCCCCCCGGTTCCAGGGAATGCGAGGGTCCCCATGGCGGGCGGTGAGGATGCCCAGGGCCTGCTCCGCAACCCGGGCATTTCCCTGCTGGAAGGCGGCGAGGAGGAGGTCCTCCAGCAGGAGAGGGTCATCCCAGGAGAGGGGCAGGGCCGCCTCGAAGTGCTCCCAGGCCTGCTGGCTGGCCCCCGGCTCCGAGGTCCGCAGCAGGAGGATGCCCTGGAGGTGGTGCAGGCGCCCCATGGCCGGGGCCAGGCGCAGAAGGCGCCGCCCCCAGGCCAGGCGTTGCGGGGCAGGAGGACCCTCGATCCGGCGAAAGGCCCGAGAGGCCAGGGGCCGCACCCACCAGGGCAGGCGGACCAGCTGCCCCTGCAGCTGATCCAGCCAGGCCCGATCCCGGTAGCCCAGGGAGCCATGGGCCAGGCTCCGCAGAAGGTGGATCCGGTAGCCCAATTCGCCCAGGGCCAGGGGGGCATCACCCAGCAGGGCCGCCACGTCCGAAGCCGGTGCACCGGCGGCCCAGCGGGCCTCGGCCCGGGCCAGGAGGCGGGGATAGAGCCAGGCCTGGCGGATGGCCCAGCCCAGCCAGGCGCCGAGCACCACGGTGGCCGCCAGCACCCACCCACTGCCAGGATCCAGCCAGGCCGCCCACCCCGCCAGCAGGCCTGCGAGGAGCAGAAGCACTACACCCAGGACTGGGCGCAGGGACGAGGGAAGGGTCGGCATGGGTCAAGTATGGACGGAAGAGCCCCAGCCAAGGCCGGGGCTCAGGAAAGGGGAGCGGAGCTCAGAGCTTGTTGACGTTGGCTGCCTGGGGCCCCTTGGGCCCCTGCACCACGTCAAAGCTGACGCGCTGCTTCTCCTCCAGGCTCCGGAAGCCCTTGGTCTGGACGGCGGAGTAGTGCACAAAGATATCGGCGCCACCCTCGTCAGGGGTGATGAAGCCGAACCCCTTCTCGGCGTTGAACCATTTGACGGTGCCTTCGGACATGACTTTCTTCCCGGGGACAGAGCCCCTCTCGCCTGGAGGTTGATCGCACGAACCGCACCAGGCGTGCGGATCGTGGGGGCTTGCGCCAGAGTCAAAGGGATCCCCGGCGGGACCCCCGATCCCAGGTCTTTTCGGCAGAAAAGATGGATGGTTGGAAGGGATTCTAGGGTCGGATGTTCTGGTAATCAAGAGAGAAAATGCGGGATTTCACCAGGATGCTCTGGGTCAGTTGCCCTGCTGAATTTCCTTGGCGATGACAAGCCGCTGGATCTGGTTATGGACGAACGCCGGGTCCCCGCTCGAGACAGCGCATTTAGCGCTGTCCACTCGCGACCCGGACGCTCCAGCGGCGCTAGTTGCCCTGCTGAATTTCCTTGGCGATGACAAGCCGCTGGATCTGGTTCGTCCCCTCATAGATCTGGAGGAGCTTGGCGTCGCGCATGAACTTCTCGACGAGGTAGTCCCGGCTGTAGCCATTGCCGCCGAGGATCTGGACTGCGTCGGTGGTGACTTCCATGGCCGTGTCCGTGGCGAAGGTCTTGGCGATGGCGCTCTGCTTGGAGTTCTTGATGTTGTTGTCGGTCATCCAGGCGGCCTGCCAGGTGAGCAGGCGGCTGGCCTCGATCTTCTTGGCCATGTCCGCCAGCATGAAGCTGATGGCCTGGTTGGCGAAGATGGGGGCACCGAACTGGATGCGGGTCTTGGCGTAGTCCAGAGCAACCTCAAAGGCAGCCCGGGCCACGCCCACCCCCCCGGCGGCCACGGCGGCGCGGGTCTGGTCCAGCGTCTTCATGGCGATGATGAAGCCCATGCCTTCCTTGGCCAGCAGGTTCTCCACGGGCACTTCGGCATCGTTGAAGTAGAGCTCTACCTGGTTGCTGGCGCGCTGGCCCATCTTGTCCAGGGCCTTGCCCACCACCAGCCCCGGCGTGTCCCGGGGCACCACGATGCAGCTGGCACCGCGGGCGCCCTTGCTGGGGTCTGTGCTGCAGAACAGCGTGTACCAGTCGGCGTAGCCGCCGTTGGTGCAGTAGCACTTGGTGCCGTTGATGATGTACTTGTCACCCCGCTTCTCGGCGCGGCAGGTCATGCCACCGGCGTCGGACCCGGCATTGGGCTCCGAGAGGGAGAAGGCTGCGAACTTGGGCTCCTCGGCGATCATGCCCAGCCACTTCTTCTTCTGCTCGGGGCTGCCGGCGATGAGCACAGGGGTCATGGCCAGGCCATTGGCCATGATGGAGGTGTAGAGGCCGGCACAGCCCCAGGCCAGCTCCTCGCAGACCACGACCTCTTCCAGCTGGGAGGCGCCAGGCCCGCCGCAGTCTTCGGGCACCATGGCCTGGAGGTAGCCGAAGTCGAAGGCGGTCTTGTAGACATCCGTGGCCCACTCGCCCGTCTCGTCATACTTGCGGGACACGGGGCGCATGACCTTCTCAGCAAAGGTGTGGGCCCGCTCTTTGGCTGCCTGGAGTTCCGAGGGAAGAGTGAATCCGAACATGGGGGTCTCCATGAGGTGGGGCCAAGCGGTTGCGTCAGGGGTGCCAGGAAGGCCAGTCTAGCGTCCCCGCCAGCCCTGCCAAGCGGGGGAACCACCTCCCCGGCAGAGGATGATCCTGGTCACAGGCAAAGGAGCCGATAAACTGGAGAGTGGAGTCACCATGACCGTCCACTTGAATGAAATCGGCCCTGCCGTCCTTGCCACCGAATATGCCGTGCGAGGGCCCATCGTTGCCAGGGCGGCCGAGCTGGAGCAGCAGGGGCGGGAGATCATCTTCTGCAACATCGGGAACCCCCAGTCGCTGGGCCAGAAGCCGCTCACCTGGAACCGCCAGATCCTGGCCCTGTGCGAGTATCCGGAGCTCATGGAGCTTGCTGCCAATGTCTTCCCCGAGGATGCCATCGCCGCAGCCCGGGCCATCCTCGAGGGAACCCGCTACGGTCTCGGCGCCTACAGCGAGAGCCGCGGGGTCCGGTTCATCCGCGAGGCCGTGGCCTCCTACATCTGGGAGCGGGATGGCATCGTGACTGACCCGGACGCCATCATGCTCACGGACGGCGCCAGCAAGGGCGTGCAGACCGTGCTGCGCCTGCTCATCGCCGGACCCGGCGACGGCATCATGGTCCCCATCCCGCAATATCCCCTCTACTCCGCGAGCATCACGCTGTATCGGGGCAAGATGGTGCCCTACTACCTGGACGAAGCCAACGACTGGAAGCTGAGCCGGCCCATGCTGGAGTCTGCGTTGGCCAAAGCCCTGGCCGAGGGCACCCGGGTGAAGGCCATCTGCGTCATCAATCCTGGCAACCCCACGGGTGGTGTCCTGGATGAGGCCAACATCCGGATGGTGGTCGAGTTCGCCCAGGAGCATGGACTCTCGATCCTGGCGGATGAGGTCTACCAGGAGAACGTCTATCGGGAGGGGGACTCCTTCGTGTCCTTTGCCAAGGTGCATCAGGCCCTGGACGCCAAAGACGTCTCTCTCTTCAGCTTCCACTCCTGCTCCAAGGGACTCCTGGGGGAGTGCGGCATGCGGGGCGGTTACTTCGAGTACCGCAACGTTCCCGAGGACGTGTCTGCCCAGATCCTCAAGCTCCAGAGCGTGTGTCTGTGCGCCAACCTCGTCGGTCAGGCCGCCGTCTATGCCATGGTGCATCCCCCCAAGCCCGGCATGCCTTCCCACCCCCTCTACATCCAGGAGCGGCGGACCATTCTGGAAGCGCTCAAGCTACGGGCCACCCTCCTGGTGGAAGGCCTGAACCGCATAGAAGGCATCACCTGCAACACCATAGCGGGGGCCATGTATGCCTTCCCCGCCATCACCCTGCCGCCCGGTCGCACGGACTCCGACTACGCCATGGCGCTGCTGGAGGAGACGGGGATCTGTGTGGTGCCTGGCTCGGGCTTCGGCCAGGCCGAGGGCACGGCCCACTTCCGCACCACCATCCTGCCGCCCACGGACAAGATCCAGAAGGTGGTGGAGGCCATCGGCGCCTTCCAGCGCAACTACCGCTGACCGACAGCTCCCCACAGCTCGGTATGGAGCGGCTCTGCGCAGTCTCCGCGCCCTGCCATCCACAGAGGAATCCCATGCGTCCTGAGCATCCCATTGTCCTGATCACCGGCGCCTCCAGCGGCTTCGGCGCTGCCATGGCCCGCCTGCTGGCCGCCCAGGGCTGTCACCTGGCACTGGGCGCCCGCCGCCTGGACCGGGTGCAGGTGCTCGCCGATGAGCTGGCCTCCGCCCACGGTGTGCAGACCTTCGCCGGCCAGGTGGACACCCGCGACACGGCCAGCGTGAATGCCTTCGTGGCCGCCGCCGCGGCCGCCCTGGGCGGACTGAATGTGCTGGTGGCCAACGCCGGCCTCGCCAGTGGTGTCCACAAGCTGTGGGAGATCCCGGACGAGGACCTGGAAGCCATGCTGCGCACCAACGTTGAGGGGGTGGTGAAGACCATCCGTGCGGGCCTGCCGCACCTCCGTCAATCGGGCTGGGGCCACATCTTCTTCATCGGCTCGACCGCCGGCCACCAGCCCTACGAGGGCGGCACGGTCTACTGCGCCAGCAAGTTCGGTGTGAAGGCCATGGCCCAGGCCCTCCGCCTCGAGCTCTGCGGGGAACAGATCCGGGTGACCTCCGTGGACCCGGGCATGGCCGAGACCGAGTTTTCCGCCGTCCGCCTGAAGGACGATGCCAAGGCCAAGTCGGTCTACCAGGGCGTGAATCCCCTCCAGGCCGAGGACGTGGCCGAGTGTGTGCGCTGGTGCCTGAGCCTGCCCGACCACGTGAACATCGATGAGATCCTGGTCAAGTGCCTGGATCAGGCTGCCATCCACAAGATCCATCGGCGGGCCTAGCCCCGGCTGAGCCTGCGGGTGAGGGGCAGGGCGGCCAGGAGGGCCAGGGCTCCAAGGGCCCAGCCGGTGCGATAGCCCCAGTGCCCGATGGCCCAGCCCAGGGTGAAGCTGCCGATCCCGATGCCGGCATCGAAGGCGAAGAGCAGGGTGCCGAAGGCAGAGCCGCGCCGCTTGGGGTCGACCGTCCCCAGCAGGCGAGCGTTGAGCAGGGTGTGGAGCATGCTGTAGCCCGCACCGTAGAGCAAGGCTGAGAGCGCATGGCGCAGGGTTCCACCAGGCAGGGCCGCCAGCAGGGCCATGCCTGCAAAGGCCCAGAGCAGCATGGCCGGCAGGCGCCGGCTGGGATTGTGCCCGAAGCCATGGCGCAGCATGAACAACCGCATGCCCACCATGCCCACGGCCATGCAGGAGAGGAACACCGAAGGCACGCGCATACCCAGTTCGAGGCCTTCCTGGGCGGTGTAGGTCCCCAGGGCGCCGTAGCCCAGGGCCACGCAGAAGAGCACCAGGCTCGGGGCAAAGGCTGCGGAGTCAGGCCACATGAACCCCTCGGCCCGGGCGTGGGGGTGGTCCTCGGGCAGGGTCCGCCCCAGGGCCGCCAGGAACAGGAACAGCACCGAGAGGTAGAGGCCGATGGGCGCAAAGCCCCAGCGCTGGTGGATCCACAGGCCCAGCAGCGGGCCCACGATGACCCCGCCAGGACTGGCCAGGCCAAACAGGCTGAGGCCATCGGCGCGGCGTTCCTCCGGCAGCACCTTGGCCATGGAGGCCATGGTGGCGGTCAGCAGCCCGGACCACACAATGCCATGAGGGGCCGCCAGGGCATAGAAGCCCCAGCGGGTGGGCAGCAGGCCATAGGCCGCAAGGAAGCCGCCGAACAGCACGGCGCAGGCGACCACCAGCCGGCGGTGGCCCACCCGGTCCCCGAGGGCTCCCGTGAACAGGGCACCTGCGGCGCTGCCCAGGGTGAACAGGGTCATGAAGCGGCCGCTCTCGGCCAGGCTGGCCCCCAACTCCCGCAGGCGGAGGGGCACCGTCGGAAACAGCTGGAAGGCTGCGAAGAAGGTGACGAAGGTCAGCATCCACGCCAGGGCGAACTGTCGCGTCATCAGTGGGGGGCGTGTCGGGGAAGGCTCCGTCATGGTTCCAGGATGGCAGACGGGGTCGGTGCGGCGATGCGGCGGGCCAGGGGGATGGCCAGGAGCAGGAGCAGCGCACCGGCCTGCCAGCCCAGGCGGAAGCTGGCATGCTCCATGACCCAGCCCAGGAGGAGGGCGCCCATGGCCGTGGCGGCGTCAAAGGCGAAGAAGAGGGCCCCCACGGCGGCACCCCGCCGCTCGGCGGGTGTGGTCTCGAAGATGTGCATGAACAGCAGGGTGTGCACCATGCCGTAGCCCCCACCGTAGATGAGGCCTGCGGCCAGGTGCCGAGCCATGCCGCCCGGAGCCAAGGCCAGGAGGGCGTGGCCGGCGGCCGCCAGGGCGAGCATGCCCGGCAGGAGGGTCACCGGCCGGCGGCCCATGCCTGTCACCGACAGCAGGCCCCGCATGAGCACCATGCCCAGGGCAAAGCAGGTGAGGAAGGTGGAGGGCCAGGCCATGCCCAGAGCCTTGGCTTCCTGAGCGCTGTAGGGCGGCATGGGGCCGAAGCCCAGGCCCACGAGCATCATCACGCCCACCGGGCCCCACACGGCCCGGTCCGGCCACTGGAAGAGCATGGGCTTGGGGCCTGCTGGCAGCACTTCCCGGGGGAGGGCGCCGATGAGGGCGTGGAGGATGGCGAAGACCATAGCGAGGGCGAACAGCATCCAGGCAAAGCCCAGGTGAGGGAGCAGCCAGAGGCCCAGCAGTGGTCCCAGGGCCACCCCGCCGGGGCCGGAGAGGCCAAAGAGCGACATCCCCTGGGCCCGGTGCTTCAGGGACAGGATGCCCCCCACCTTGGCGAGGGAGGCGGTCCGGAGGGCCGACCAGAGCAACCCATGCACGGGCGCCAGGAGGTAGAAGCCCCAGCGCACCTGGAGGACGGCGTAGGCGGCGAGGATCAGCACCAGGATCAGGGAGGCCAGGCGGAGCACCCGGCGGGGCCCCAGGCGATCCCCCAGGGGCCCGGTGAACAGGGAACCGAAGCCCGACCCCAGCATGAACGCCGTCTGAAAGCGGCCACTCTCCGCCAGGCTGGCACCCATGTCTCGGAGGTGCAGGGGCACCACCGGGAACAGCTGGTAGCCCGCCGCGAAGACCAGGAAGTAGAAAGCCCAAAGGATCAGGAAGGGACCGGTGAAGATCCCTTCCTGCTCCAAATCCGCTGCCGCAACCATCTCTTCAGAATGGCATGGGCACGGTCATCTGCCGCGGCCATTGGCGCGGTTCTCAGGGCATGGGAACGCTTCCTGCTCGCTTGGGCAGACCAGCCCAGGGGTGCTGTCACTTGTCCCGGAACTTGGCGTGGCAGTCTGCGCAGGTGGCCTTGATCTCGCCTAGCTTCACCTTGGTAGCAGCCTCATCGCCCTTGGTGGCAGCCTCTGCCGCAGCCTTCGCCAGGTCTGAGACCTGCTGATGCAGCACACGACGCTCCCCTTCGGCCCCGCCGGCCACCTTGGCCGCCTGGGCAGAGAGCTCGCCGGCATCCTTGGCCACGGCCGCCAGGTCCTTGGCGCCGAGGTTCTGGCTCATGGCCTTCATCCAGGCCGCCCGGGCTTGCATGACCTTCTGGATGGGGCGCAGCTCAGTCTGGGCCACGGCCAGGGTGGCGAGGCTCAGGGTGGTTAGGGTCAATAGCAGTGCAGTCTTTCTCATGGGGGGTCTCTCCGGGCCGCGCAAGATGCGGGATGGGACGAGTGTAGGCAAGCCCAACCCTGGACCAACCCTCCGGTTCTGAGAAAGGGACCGGTCCGGTAGGGCCTACCTTTGGCGGCCTCTCTAGCACTCACGCTATGCTTCCGTGGACCCTCCTGGAGGCCCTCATGTTCCGACGCGTGGACGACTTCAAGACCATCTGGCAGCAGGAAGCGGACAAGACCCTGCTCGTGCTCGGGGCCATCCCGGACGCAGCGGCCCACCAGGCTGTGGACGAGGGCCACCGGGACCTGCGACGCCTGGCCTGGCATCTGGTCGAGACCCTCCTGGAGCTGCCCCACCACTTGGGGCTGCAGGTGAAGGGGCCGGTGGCCCTGGGGCCGGATGGGTTTATTGGAGCGCCACCCCCCACCATGGCCGAGATCGCCGCCGCCTATCAGGCTGTCAGCGACTCGCTGCTCGACCATGTGGGTAGCTGGAGCAACTCCGAGCTGGGGCGAAACTTCAGCCTGTACGGGGAGACCTGGACGGGCGCCTTCGCCCTCCAGGTGCTGGTGGCCCACCAGACTCATCACCGGGGGCAGATGACCGTGCTGATGCGCCAGGCCGGTCTGGTGGTCCCCGGCCTCTACGGTCCCGCCAAGGAAGGCTGGGGTCCGCTCGGCCTGAGTGCGCCGAGGGTCTGAGCCTTCGGAGCCGGGTGGGAAGGATTGGGGCATTCCGGTGCAGAGGGGGCCCAAGGTCAGCCCCTTCTGGCACGGCGGGGGCGGACAGCTCCCTTCCCTTTGACTGCAAACACCCTGGCCCGGGCAGAGGGGCAGGGCTAAGGGGCCAGTCCCTGCCGCACGGGCCCCAGCGGCCAGCGCCAAGCCGGTCCAATTCCATGGACAGGCTTTTTATTAACACCAGAAAAAGAATCAATAAATCATTTTTGTTTAGATAATTTTCAAGAACCTAATAGATGCCATGGAAGAGATGTGGCATCCATGAAATGTCTAGATTTATTAAGAAGGCAACGCGGTACTCCTTATGGAGGAAAAACATTCCTCTATCTCCAAATAATAAAGCAATAAGGGCTTCAGTCTGTGTATCAAGGGATTTCGAAGTCTGGTTATACCTTCCTTGACAGACCCAATTAATGTCTGACGATTTGGCTTAAGTAAGCATTATTACCTACTTCAAGCGCAAATTGGCGCCTTTTCTGAGGTTTAGCCTGTGGATACCCTGCACTCCGCCCAGACCGATCTCCTCAGGGTCGCCGTCACTCGTTGCACCATGCTGGCCAAGGCTCGGATCGGCATGGATGCCGGCCCCCTGGATCTCCTGCTGGCCCCGGGAGGGAACCTTCTCCGAATCCAGGATCCGGCGGTGGTGGCACTGATGGGGACGCTCCGGATGGAGGGTATCCCCCTCGAGTTCAAGGTGCGGCCCCGGCATCCCGAGGGCCAGGTGCTCTGCCTGATGGTGGGGCAGGGTGAGGCTCGGGTCTGCGTGCCCCTGAAGGCTTGGTTGCCCCAACCAGTGTCCGCCGAGGCGCCCCCCATGGTGCCCGACGTGGCCCTCCGGGACGTCCTAGGTGGTTTGTTCGCAGCGCTAACAGCCCTTCGCAAGCCTGTCGTCCCACCCGCTCCGTCCCCCCCGGCG
>Ga0194052_1000659_pt1 | contig 21219 bp, 12 predicted proteins | sample SepL226m_MetaG_FD_160117 | JGI IMG/M metagenome (GOLD analysis project Ga0194052, IMG submission 160117) | Anoxic zone freshwater microbial communities from boreal shield lake in IISD Experimental Lakes Area, Ontario, Canada - Sep2016-L227-6m | ecosystem: Environmental > Aquatic > Freshwater >...
GAGCACCTGCTGCTGGGCATGCTCAAGGAAGAGGGCTGCCTGGCGGGCCGCCTGCTGAAGGAGTCCGGCGCGGACCTCATCGCCGCAAAGGAGATCCTGCTGGAGAGCAGCAAGGAAGAGAAGATCGCCAAGAAGAAGAAGGAACACCCGCTCCTGTCCGAGTTCGCCCGCAACCTCTCCGAGATGGCCGAGCGCGGCATCTTCGACAACCTCATCGGCCGGGACGCGGAGGTCGAGCGCATCATCCAGATCCTCAGCCGCCGCCGGAAGAACAACCCGATCCTCCTGGGCGAGGCCGGCGTCGGCAAGACCGCCATCGTGGAGGGCCTGGCCCAGAAGATCCATGAGGGCGTGGTGCCCCCCAGCCTGGCGGACAAGCGCATCTATGCCCTGGACCTCAGTCTGGTCGTGGCCGGCACCAAGTACCGCGGGCAGTTCGAGGAGCGGCTGAAGTCGATCATCGCCGAAGCCAGCAAGGACACCACCGTGGTGCTGTTCATCGACGAGATCCACAGCCTGATCGGCACCGGCGCCGCCGAAGGCAGCCTGGACGCGGCCAACATCCTGAAGCCGGCCCTCAGCCGGGGCGAGATCCAGTGCATCGGCGCCACGACGCACAAGGAATACGCCAAGTACATCGACAAGGACCGCAGCTTGGTCCGCCGCTTCCAGCCAGTGACCGTGAACCCCCCGGATGAGGCCGAGAGCCTGCGCATCATCGAGGGCATCCGCAGCCGCTACGAGCTGTTCCACCGGGTGCGCTACACGCAGAAGACCATGGAGGCCTCGGTCTACCTGTCGAACCGCTACATCACCGACCGCTTCCTGCCCGACAAGGCCATCGACCTGCTGGATGAGGCCGGTGCCCGCGTCAAGCTGCGGGTGGGTCCGAGCGGCGCCAGCTCCGAGGGCCAGAGCCACGAGGAAGAACTGCACCGGGTCATCAACGAGATGAACGAGGCCGTACTCAGCCGGGACTTCGAGCGGGCGGTGCTGCTGCGCCAGAAAGAGCTGCAGCTGCGCGACGAGATCCAGAAGCACCGCACGGAGCTCTCTGACGAGGACTACGCGCACTTCCCCGAGGTCCTGGAGCAGGACATCGAGGACGTGGTCGCCAGCTGGACCGGCATCCCCGTGAAGGCCCTCAAGGGCGACGAGAAGGCCGTGCTGATCAACATGGAGCCCCGGCTCAACGAGCGGGTCATCGGCCAGCCCGAGGCCGTGAGCGCCGTGGTGCGGGCTGTGCGCCGAGCGCGGACAGGCCTCAAGAACCCCAACCGACCCATGGGCTCGTTCCTGTTCCTAGGCCCCACCGGCGTCGGCAAGACCGAGCTGGCCAAGACCCTGGCGGCCTTCCTGTTCGGCGATCCCAAGAAGATGATCCGCTTCGACATGTCCGAGTACATGGAGAAGCACGAGGTCTCCAAGCTGCTTGGGGCCCCTCCGGGCTACGTGGGCTACGAGGAAGGCGGCATGCTGACGGACCGCATCCGGCGGAATCCCTACTGCGTGCTGCTCTTCGACGAAATCGAGAAGGCCCATCCGGACCTCATCAACATCCTGCTCTCCATCTTCGACGACGGGCAGGCCTCGGACGCCTTCGGGAACCTGGTCGACTTCAAGAACACCATTATTATCATGACCTCCAACGTGGGCAGCCGGGAGCTGCTGTCGGAAAAGAACCTCGGCTTCGTCGAGCAGGACGGCCGTCCGGACGCCAAGACCGGAGATGCCATGAAGGTCCTCAAGCGCACCTTCCCGCCGGAGTTCCTGAACCGCATCGACGAGGTCGTCGTGTTCAACCGCCTGGGCGACGACGAGCTCCGGAAGATTGTCCGCCTGCTGGTGGAGGACCTCAACATCACCCTGCAGAAGCACAAGTTGTGCGTGGAACTCACGGACGCCGCCTGCGACTGGCTGGTGAAGACCACGATGAGGGATCGCGCCTACGGGGCCAGGCCCCTGCGCCGTGCGATCCAGAAGCAGGTGGAGGATCCCCTCGCCGAGCTGATGGTGGGCCAGGAATCCATGCCCTCGGGCCTGGTGAACTTCGATCTGGTGGACGAGAAACTCGTGCCCACCCTGTCTGATTCCGGAGACGTGGCCTCAGGCCAGGAAACCCATCTGGTCGGAGTACCGGAATGACGCAGCAGAGCATGGTCTGGAACCGGGTCCGGCCCCGGTGGTGTAGGGGTGTGCTGCCCCTGGCCCTCGTAGCCGGGTTCGCGTTTCCCCTGTCGGCCCAGGACATCGAGCCTGTCGTCACCATCGAGGTGATCGGAGCCCAGAAACAGACGACCGAGACGGTGATCTTCAAGTCCGGCATCAAGGTCGGCGACGACCTCCGCACCATCGACTTCACCGCTGTCATCGAGAAGCTCTGGGAGAGCGGCGGCTTCGATGACATCAAGCTCGAGCTGGCGGATGCCAAGGGTGGCAAGAAGCTGGTGATCCGCATCAAGGAACGGCCCTTGATCAAGGAAGTCGACTTCCGGGGCGGCACCGAGGTCGGCCTCACCAACATCAAGGACAAGGTCAAAGAGAAGAAGCTCACCATCAATCCGGACACGATCTACGACCCGGACACGGCCCGCAAGGTCAAGAACCTCATCGTGGACCAGGCCGGGGAGAAGGGCTTCCGGAACCCCGTGGTGGCCATCACGCTGGAGCCCATGGCCGGGGGCGTGGCGCGTCTGGTGTTCGACATCAACGAGGGCGGCAAGGCCAAGATCTACAAGGTCGCCTTCCGGGGCAACAAGGTGTTCCCGACCTCCCAGCTGCGAAACGTGATGGAGAAGACTCGCCAGCACTGGATGTTCAGCTGGCTCACCACCCACGACCTGCTGGTGGACAAGAACCTCGAAGAGGATTTGGACAACCTGAAGAAGGCCTATTGGAAGATGGGCTACAAGGATGTCTTTGTCGGCAAGCCCCTCATCGAAGTCGAGGACCGGACCACCCCCAAGCAGAAGCTCAAGAACGAGAAGCTGATCAAGGAGGCCAAGTCCCCCAAGTACGATCTCCGGGCCACGCTCACCATCCCGGTCATGGAGGGCGATCGCTTCTACGAGGGCACCTTCAAGGCCGAGGGCGGGAAGCTCTTCCGCGAGTCCTTCTACCAGGAGAAGTTCGCCGAGGTGAAGCGGGACAACAGCTCCTTCTTCCGGAAGTTCTTCAACATCAAGCCCTCGATCGAGGCCCCCAAGCCCGGTGCCAAGCCGGTGGCCTTCGACCTGGACGCGGTGAACCAGACGGTGGACAAGCTCAAGGAGAGCTACTCCAACCAGGCCTATGTGCTGTTCCACGCGGAGAAGAAGTACGACATCCGCGACGAGGACGGGGTCAAGAAGGTGGACACCACCCTCAAGCTGGTCGAGGGCGAGCAATTCACGATCCGCAAGATCGAGTTCGAGGGCAATACCAACACCAAGGACAAGGTGCTCCGCCGCAGCATGCTGATGCGCGAGGGCGACTACTTCCAGACCGACCGGTTCAAGGACTCCCTGCTGAGCATCAGCCAGCTGAGCTTCTTCGACGTGAAGACGTCCGAGCCCAAGGTGGACATGGTGCCGGACAAGTCCCAGGTCGATATCGTGGTGCGTGGCGAAGAGGCCGGCGTCAACGAATTGCTCTTCCAGGGCGGCTATGGCTCGCTCTTCGGGTTCTCCCTGGGGGTGAGCTTCTCGACCCGCAACCTGGGGGGCGGAGGCGAGACCCTCTCCATCAGCTACAACGGCGGCAAGTACTCCAAGAGCATCTCCGTGGGCTTCACAGAGCCCTTCGTCTTCGACCTGCCCTACTCGTTCTCGACCTCGGTCTCGAATGGTTCGGCCGACTACGACGCTTCCCGCGTCGGCGTGGCCAACGCCTACAAGCAGTTCACCCGCAGCCTCGGCCTGTCCGTGGGCGCCCGGCTCAGCAACTGGCTGCCCGAGAAGCCATGGGCCTGGTTCACGACCTACTCCTCGGGCTACAGCTTCCGGCTGATCCGCATCGAGGGCGGCCAGAACTTCTACTTCCGGGATACGCCGAACCAGCTGACCTCCACCTTCAGCCAGAGCCTGGCTTACAGCACGGTCAACCACCAGTTCAAGCCCACGGCAGGCACCCGTGTGTCCTTCGGCCTGGAATACGGCGGTTGGCAGTTCGGCGGGGACAAGCCCTTCCTCCGGGCCACCTGGGACTTCGCCAAGTTCGCCAACATCGCAGACCGCCACATCTTCGCCTTCAATGCGAGCTACGGGTATCTCCAGAACCTGGGCCACGACGAGCTGCCGCTCTACGACCTCTACCGGCCCGGCGGCGAGAACAGCATCCGCGGCTACCGCTACGGCCAGGTGGGCTCGGTCCTCCTGGACAACAACGGCCGCGCGGTGGTGGTGGGCGGCAACAAGCAGCTCGTCACGAACCTGGAATACCAGTTCAAGATCGCGGACCAGTTCCGCCTGGTGTTCTTCCACGACGCTGGCAACGCCTGGGGTCCCGGGACCAAGGTCCTCAGCCGGAACCTCATCACCTACAACGACTACCTGACGGGCAATCCCTACTCATACAAGAACCCCTCCCTGGTCCGCTCGGCGGGTATCGAGTTCCGCTTCTTCCTGCCCATCAGCCCCGCACCGCTGCGGCTGATCTGGTCGAGGAAGATCAACCCCTATCCCTTTGACACGGATGGGAAGTCTGACTTCCAGTTCTCCATCGGGACGACCTTCTGATAAGTTCCGCCCCTCTGAGCTATAATTCCCCTTTCGCCCTGGAGACTCTCATGCGCCTGCTCGCCCCCGCTTTGGCCGCACTTTGCCTGTCCGCCACCCTGGCCGTCCCGGCCATGGCCCAGGACGCGCCCCGGTTCGCCTTCTTCAGCATCAACCAGCTGGTGCGCAGCTCCAAGAAGGCTGGCGCCATCTTCTCCGAGCTGGAGATCACCGGCAAGAACCTGCAGGAGAAGCTCCAGGCCAAGGGCCAGGAGCTGCAGACCATGCAGCAGCAGCTGAACTCCCCCAGCCTGGACCCCGACAAGAAGGAGGCCCTGGCCAAGAAGTTCCGGGACGTGGAGTTCGAGGCCAAGAAGATGCAGGAAGACAGCCAGCAGGAGTACCAGCGGGTGGAGAAGAAGGTTGGCGAGGCCATCACGAAGCTGGCGGCTCCCATCGTCGAGCAGCTTGCCAAGGAGCAGAAGCTCCAGGTGGTGCTGTCGGATCAGGCCATCCAGATCTTCTCCTGGGGTGATGAGGCCTGGCTGAAGGGCTTTACCTCCGAGATTTCCAAGCGCCTGGATGCCAGCGAGCCCGCCGCCGCTGCCGCACCCGCCGCCAAGCCTGCCGTGCCTGCTGCCAAGCCGGCCGCCAAGCCTGCCCCCAAGAAGTAGCCCTAGGGCCCCGGCTGCCCGATGCGCCTGACTGCCGTTCAACGGCTGCTCCTGCTGCTCACCGGGATCAACCTGGTGAACTATCTGGATCGTCTTGTCGTCGCAGCCATCCTTGAGCCGCTGGGCAAGGACCTTCACCTCTCCAACCTGCAGCTTGGGCGGCTGAACTTCGTGTTCATCGTCGTCTACATGTGCTCGGCTCCGCTCTTCGGCTACCTGGCAGACCGCTTCCATCGGCCGCGCCTGGTGGCCGGTGGGGTGGCCCTGTGGAGCCTGGCCACGATTGGTGCGGCTTTCGTCCACAGCTACCCGGCCCTGCTGGTGGCCCGGTCGCTGGTGGGCGTGGGCGAAGCGGCCTACGCGAGCCTGGGCCCCGCCATGCTGGCGGACGGTTTCCCGGAGTCGGATCGGGCAAAGAACTTCACCTGGTTCTACCTGGCCATCCCCGTGGGCAGCGCCCTGGGCTACGGGCTGGGTGGCCTGGTGGCCGGAGCCTGGGGCTGGCGCGCCGCGTTCCTCGTGGCGGGCCTCCCGGGCCTGCTCCTCGCCGCCTGGATGGCTTTCCAGGTGGATCCTGTGCGCGGGGCCATGGACAGCGGCAAGGACGTGGGCGTCGGCGAGTCCTACCTGCAACGCCTGAAGCACGTGTTCCGGAATCGGATCTGGCTAGCTTGCACCGCCAGCTACGTCGCCTACACCTTCGCCATGGGGGGCCTCAGCAACTGGGGGCCCACCCTGCTGCAGCGGCGGTTCGCCGTCAGTACCGCCCACGCTGGCATGGTCTTCGGCTTGTTCGCTGTGATCACGGGCATCCTGGGCACCTTCCTGGGGGGCTGGCTCACGGACCGCTGGCAGAAGCGCTGGCCGGATGCAGGTGCTGGGATCTCGGGCATCACCCTGGTTGCCGCGGTGCCCGCGGTGGCCTGGGCCCTGGTCACGCACCACCTGGGGACGGCCTACCTGCTCTTCTTCCTGAGCATGTTCCTGCTCTTCGTGAACACCAGTCCCGTGAACGCGCTCATCGTGAGCAGTCTGCCGGCGAGCATCCGCGCCACTGGGGTCGCCGTGAACGTCCTGTTCATCCACCTGCTGGGGGACGCCATCAGCCCGATGTGGGTGGGTCGCAGGGCCGACGCTTTCCAGGCCGCGGGGGCGGGGAGTGGGGACGCCCTAGCCTGGGCCATGGTCATCGTGCTGCCCGCCATCGCCCTGAGTGGGATCGTCCTGCGGTGGGCCCGGCACCGGCCCGTGCAGGCCTGAGATGGCCAGCCTCCGCATGGCCCGGCTCCTGGGGCGAATCTGGTTCCGGGCCCTGCGTCAGGAAGGCCCCGCTCTGCCCGAGGGGCCCTGTCTGGTGTTGCTGAACCATCCTAACGGCCTCCTCGATCCTCTGGCCGCCGCGGCCCTGCTGGACCGGCGGATGAGCTGGCTGGCCAAGGCCACCCTCTGGCGTCTGGCGCCGCTCCGGCCCTTCCTCACAGCATTTCGCGCCATTCCTGTGACGCGTCCGAAGGATGGGGGGGCCACCGCTTCCTCCATCCAGCAGTCCTTCCGCAAGGTGCATGAGGTGCTCGCCCAAGGCGGCTCCGTGGCTCTGTTCCCCGAGGGGGTGAGCCACACTGGCGCCGACCTGGCGCCCCTCAAGACCGGGGCCGCCCGCATCGCCCTGTCCTGCCAGGGGCCACTGTCCATCATCCCGGCCGGACTTGTCTACGGGGACCGGACCACCTTTCGCCACAGCGCCCTGCTGCGGCTGGGCGAGCCGATCGCGTGGGAGGACCTGGCCGCCCTGGGTGCAGAGCCGGCGGCGGTGGGTGAGCTGACGGCCCGGATCCGCGCGGCGCTCCTGCCGCTCACGCTCCATGACAGCAACGTGCGCTGCCTGGCCCTGGCCCAGGAGGTGGCCTGGCTGCTGGCGGAGAACCCGGGCAGCCGGGGAAACCTGGAGGGGCTAAGGGATCGGGTGCGGGCTCTGGTTCCCCGGCTGGCCGGTCTCCCGGTGGAGGACCTTGCCGTCCTAGAGGCTCGGGTCCACGCGGTGCAGGCGCTTCTGCGGGCGAAGGGCCTGCGCCCGGACCAGGTGGGGCATCCCTATCCTGGTGCGGAGATCCGGCGCTGGCTGCCCGGGGCCCTGCTCCGGCTGACCACGGCCGCGCTGCTGGCGCCGGCGGTCCTGCTGGCGTGGCCGGCCTACCGGCTGATCGGCTGGGCGGCGGGCCATTTCACGGACGAGGGTGATCAGGTCGCCACCCTGAAGCTGCTCGGCGGGCTGCTGCTCTTCCCGGTCTGGGCAGGGGTCCTCGCCCTTCTCGGTGGCCTGTGCTGGGGCTGGGGCGCCGCCCTGCTGCCCCCCTTGGCGCTGCTGATCGCCGGGTTGGGGCTGCCCTCCCTCGAGCGTTCTGCCGAGGATATCCAGGCCATCCGCGGCTTTCTCCGGCGCCGTGACCCAGCGGTGCCGGAGCTGCTGGAGGCCCGAAGGCAGCTGCTGGAAGCCTTCCCGGAGCTGGGGGGATAAAGAAAGACGGGGCCGAAGCCCCGTCTTTGCGCGAACCGCTGCAGCCTACTGGGCGAGCGGGTAGTTGATGACCAGGCTCTCGGGTCCGAAGAGCCCCGGGATCTCGGTCAGGCCCGTGCCGGTGGGAGCAAGCGGGTAGCCGTTGGTGGTGGTGGCGCCATCGGCCACGACGCCCAGGTTCACCCAGATGGCCATCTGCCGCTGGGCGGCGGCGACGTTGGCCGGGGTGGTGGTGTCGGAGAGTAGCAGACCGTGTGCCGCGGGAGCCGCGGTGGTGCCGAACTGCATCACGCCCTGGGTGGGGCTGCCAGTGCCGGTGGCGGTGGCGGGGGCCACGGAAGCCTTGAAGGCGGCCAGGCTCGCACCATAGACATAGGGCACGGCCGGGGTGGTCAGGCCGGTGCGGTTCACCTGGGTGAAGCCGCCGCTCACGTCGCCGCCCAGCTGGCCCTGACGACCGGCAAAGGAGTTGACGAAATACTGGCCGCAGGCGTTGGGGATGACGGTGTCGCCCACGGCCTCCTGCACCAGGATGCGGCCCGCGAGGCGGGAGGCGGTGGCACCCGGGAGAGGTGTGCCCATGCTGCCGGGATCCATGGGATCCACGACGGCCTGAGCCAGGGCGAAGAACTGGAAGTAGGCGCTGCTATTCGTGGTCACACCCGCGGCAGCGAGGCCTCCATTCACGGTGGCGGCGAAGGAGGGGCTGTCCTTTAGGATGGAGATGACCTTGGCGCCAGGGACGCTCAGGAGGCCCTTCATATTGCTGCCGCCGGTCTGGGCGCTGTTGCCCGCCAGGAAGTAGGCTCCAACAATGCTGCCAAGGCTCTGGCCCACGAACTGGCTGGCGCCGGTGACGCTGAGGGGCTTGCCGACCCCGGCCATGGCGGCCTGAAGGCTGGTGCCATCGGCGGTGGGCTGCTTGAGGAGCCGCTCCAGGCGCCAGAGGTTGAAGGCGCTGGTCTGGCCATTGGCGCGTGCGGTCAGCATGGAGGGCAGCATGAAGAAGTTGGTGGCCCACTCAGCCGCGGTTCGGCCATCAGCCATGGCACCATGCCGGGCCTGGTCGATGGCGATCACGGTGAAGCCGGCGGCGCAGAGCGTGTTGGCGAGACCCAGGACCTGTTCCTTCTGCCCGCCGATGCCGTGCAGGAAGATGGCGACGGGGTAGGTGGTACCGGCTGCGGGGGCAGCCTTCGGGGACAGGGCAATGAAGGGCACCGTGCGAGTTGTGTGGTAGAAACCGCGCAGCTTGCCGGTGGCATTGCGGGCGGCCTGGGTGGTCCCGCTGCCGGGCACCACGGAAGTGCCGGGGTTGTAGATGGTGCCCGCGGCGGCGGTGAGGTTGCCGCTGATGCTGGCGTTCTGGGAGACGCCGTAGGGATCCATCTGGAGGTTGGCACCCTCGAAGGCGCCGGTGGCGACGAGGCCGATGGCGGAGCTGGGGGCAGTGCCCAGGCCGGCGGCGGTGTAGAAGGCCGCAACGGAGCCCGGGACGGCCGCTTCGCTGGCCAACGCGGTGAAGGAGCTGACCGAGTTGCTCCAGGCGCGGCTTTCGGTGGTGCTGAAGTCCACGGTATTGGGCACGGCGGCGTTGTTGGCCCAGGCCCAGAGGGCCATTTCCATGGGAATTCGCACGGCGGCGAGAGCAGGCGTGGTGTTCGCGGGGTCGGTGGGGATGTAGCCGGCTCCGGTGGTGATGAAGCGGCCCATGACGGCGATGTCCGCGCGCTTGGTGACGGTGGTGACGGCGCTGGCGGTGATCAGGTCGTTCATGACCTTGGCGTAACCGGAGAGGAGGATGTTGGTGCCGGAGGTGACATTGGCCCGGACCGCCTCAAGGGCAGCGAAGGCACCGCCCAAAGGCGTGGTGCCCTTCAGGGCCTCGAAGTAGGGCGAGCCCGTGATGGCCAGGCCGGCGGTGTCCTTCACCCGGTTGGTCACAACATAGAGATAACGAGTGCCGGGCAGCAGAGGCAGCTTGGGATAGGCATACACGCCCATGCCCGAGGGGACGATGGCGAAGGTGCTGTAGGTGAAGAGGCTGGAGATGTCGGTGAAGCCCAAGGCGGCGTTCTCAGTTCCTGCGGCGTCGGGCGCCAGTTGGAAGACCTTGATGGTGGAGCTGTTCACTGTGGTGGTGTCCACCGCAGCGGGGAAGGAGATGTAGATCGGCGCGTTCAGGCCGGACACCGCGTGGGTGTTGCCCATCTCCTTGAGGTTGACGAAGGCCAGGGCCTTGTCCGGCGTCAGGGGGAGGCCCGGGGTGATGTTGAGCATGCCTGCGGCCGGGGTGGACGTGGGCGTGTAGGTGATCCCAGTGACGGAGGCCGTGACGAGGATGTTAGGCAGGGGCACGTTGCCGGTGGTGGGATCGAAGACCGGCGTGACGGAGCTGACAATCTCCCCGGACCCTGTGAACGGAGTCGGCGCCTTGGAGTCGCCGCCTCCATTGCAGGCGAGGAGGGCCAGCAGGGAAGTACCGAGGAACACCTGGGACAAGCGTGAATGCATCGCATCACCTCATGGGTGGGGTTAAGGGAAAGCCTGGGAGGGTCTTCCGACGATAGGCGGGCTGGACGGGAAATTCCACAAAAAAGAGGGGCCCCGGACGGGGCCCCTCCCAGGTCTGAAGACCTCCTAGTCCGTCACGGCAAAGACGACCTTGTCGTTCTTAAAGCGGGTCACGGTGATCAGCTCCACTGTGGCCGTCAGCTTGTCCTCGCTGATGCTGAGCTTGTAGTGCTCGTCCTTGAGGTAGGAGCCGGGTACGACGTTCACCTTGCCGATCTTGGCCAGGCCCAATTCGGAGGCCTTGATCGTAATGGTCTTGGCGGACCGGAGGTCGAGGCTCTGGGTGAAGACCTCGTCCCGCCAGTTCTTGCCAGCCCGGTCCTTGGCAAAGACGGGGATCTCGATGATTCCCTCGGCCTTGAGCTTGTCGCGGGTGCCCACCACGTAGTGGATGGAGTTCAGCTTTGCCAGCTGGCCGGCATTGTCGGCCTGGAGCTTGGTGCGCTCCTCGATAAGGTTCGCGCGCTCCCCACGGAGGCCGGCGATCTCCTCCTCGATCTTCTTCTTCTGGCCTTCGAGATCCAGGACCTCCTCCTGCAGTTTCTCATTCTGGGCCACGGCCACGTCCCGCTCACCCTCGACCTTCTCGCGCTCCTGGCGCATCAGTTCGTTGGGGCTGATCTTGGCCTTGCCCTGGGAGACCCAGGTGCCGTAGGTGCCGTTGGCATAGAAGTGGTAGACCTCGAAGCCCGGGGCCAGCTTCTCCAGGATCGCCACACGGCTCACCAGCTTCTTGGCGTCGGCGTCGGAGACCCCTTTCTTCTTCAGAAAGCGCATGGTCATGCCGTAGTGGCTGTCGTTGGGCTTGGCCAGATCGGGCCGGGGCAGGTCAGCCTTGAGCTTGGCCAGCTTGGCGTTGAGGTCCTTGATCTCCTTGTCCTTGTCCAGCACTTCCTGGAGCAGGGCCTGGTAGGAGCTGTTCTTCTCGTTCTTGATGCGCTCCTCGAGGGACTTCTTCTGCTCCTCGGTGAGCTGGAGGGTCTCAGCATTGGGCTTGACGTCATTGACGCCCGCCTGGGCGAGCTTCTTCTGCTGGTCGCCGCCGACCTGGTTGAGCTGCTGGCTGGTCTTGTCCGCTTCGGCAGCCTTCTGGGTCAGCTCGCGGATCTGAGGGTCCTCCCGTTTGCAGGCGGTGGAGACCGTCAGGAGGGACGCGGCCATCAGGGCCAGGGCCAGGGTGGAGCGGCGGAAGGTATTCATGAGTTCCTCCATGGGTTGCAGAGAATCAGCGCGGCGGGTGCGGGGAACTCCCCACCCCACAAGGCTACGGCATAGCAAGGGTTCCCGCGTCATCCGAAAGATGTACCGCGATATACTCCCTGTTCCTCCAGGCAGTCTCTGGAGGTGTTGTGAGGAGTCCCGCATGGCTACCCAGGGGCAGCACCTGTTCACGTCCGAGAGCGTCACCGAGGGCCATCCCGACAAGATGGCAGATCAGATCTCCGATGCGGTGCTGGACGCGGCCCTGAAGGATGACCCCCGCAGCCGTGTGGCCTGCGAGACGCTGCTGACCACGGGCCTGGTGCTGGTGGCGGGGGAGATCACCACCAATACCTACATTCCCGTCGCTCAGCTGGTGCGGGAAGTGGTGAAAGACATCGGCTATGACCACCACATCAAGGGCTTCGACTACAACACCTGCGCAGTCATGGTCACCATCGATCAGCAGAGCCCCGACATCGCCATGGGTGTGGATACCGGCGGCGCCGGCGACCAGGGGCTGATGTTCGGCTATGCCTGCGATGACACGCCGGAGCTGATGCCCGCCCCCATCCACTACGCCCACTTGCTGACCCGGAGGCTGGCGGAGGTCCGCAAGAACGGTCAGCTGCCCTGGCTGCGGCCCGATGGCAAGAGCCAGGTCACCGTGGAGTTCGACGGCGACAAGGTAAAGCGCATCCACACCGTGGTCATCTCTACCCAGCACGACGAGCACGTCCTGCAGAACGCCATCCGCGACAGCATCCTCCAGGATGTGATCCGCGCGGTCCTGCCCGCCGACCTGCTGGACGCGGACACGGTCTATCACGTGAATCCCACCGGGCGCTTCGTGGTGGGCGGACCCATGGGTGACACGGGCCTGACGGGCCGCAAGATCATCGTGGACACCTATGGCGGCACAGGTCACCACGGCGGCGGCGCCTTCTCCGGCAAGGACCCCAGCAAGGTGGACCGCAGCGCCGCCTACATGGGCCGCTATATCGCCAAGAACATCGTAGCCGCCGGTCTGGCCCGCCGCTGCGAGATCCAGCTGGCCTACGCCATCGGTGTGGCTGAGCCGGTTTCCATTGCCGTTGACACCTTCGGCACTGGCGGGGTCTCCGACGAGGCCATCGTCCGGGCCGTGCGCGAGGTCTTCAGCTGCACGCCCAAAGCCATGATCGAGACCTTGGATCTGCGCCGGCCCATCTACCGTACCACCGCGGCCTACGGGCACTTCGGGCGGCCTGAGTTCAGCTGGGAGAAGACCGACAAGATCGCGGCCCTGAAGCAGGCCGCGAAGTAGCCTAACCCGCCACTTCGACGCGATTGCGCCCGCCCTGCTTGGCCCGATAGAGGGCTTCGTCGGCGTGCTTGAGGAGTTCCTCTGCGCTGGGGACTTCGGTCTGGCCGTCCCGGGTGGCCACGCCCATGCTGGCGGTCTTGTTCAGGCTGACACCGTCCAAGTGATGCTCCAGGTCGGCGAACTTCTGCCGCAGCCCCTCGGCCACCAGGAACGCCCCGGGGGCATCCGTGTGGGGGAGGACCAGAGTAAGTTCCTCGCCACCATAGCGGGCGGCCAGGTCCGTGGCCCGAACGCCAGCCTTGAGCAGGGTGCCGATATTGCGCAGCACCTCGTCGCCCATGGCGTGCCCGTGGGTGTCATTCACCTGCTTGAAGTGGTCGATGTCGATCATCACCACGGAGAGCGGCGTCCGGAAGCGCCGCGCCCGCTGGACTTCCTCCTCCAGTCGGGTCATGAGCCGGCGCCGGTTGGCCAGACCTGTGAGCGCATCTGTCACAGAGAGGTCTTCCAGCTGGGCGTTCTTCTCCCGCAGCTCATCCTGGAGCAGCTTCAGCTTGGTGTGGATGCGCACCCGGGCCAGCAGCTCTTTCTCATGGAAGGGCTTGGTCACGTAATCGGAGGCCCCGCGCTCAAGGATCTCGGCCTTGCGGTCAAGGTCATCCTCGGCGGTGAGGATGATGACGGGGATTTGCTCCAGCTCCTTGCGGCTGGCCTTGAGGCCCAGGAACTTCAAGCCGTCGAAGCCGGGCATGACCAGGTCGCAGAGCACCAGGTCCGGTGGGTTGTCCATGATGGTCTTGAAGGCGGTCAGGCCGTCGGCGGCCTCCAGGAAGTGCGTGAAAGAGCCGTCCTTCATGAGGACCGCCTTGATCTCGCTGCGGATCATGGCGTTATCGTCCACGATGAGGATGCGGCCACCCATCAGGACCCCGCCGCGACGGGCTCAGAGTTCCTGGAGACGGGCAGGAGGCGGTGGCCTGGGGTGGGCATGCCCCTCACCTCACGCGCAGGAGAAGTTCCAGGTGCCGGGCCAGCAGCCGGAAGCCAGGATCCAGGTCATTGAAGGAGGAGCGCTCCTCGTAGCCCAGGTAGAGCCAGCCGGCGTTGCCCAGGGGCATCAGGTGCTCTTCGGGAAAGCCCAGCCCCGGCGCAGCGAGGGGCCCTGGCTGGGGCCGTTCCAACTGGGCGGGGAGAGGACGCCTCCCCCGGGCGGCGAGCAGGTGCAGGCAGCCATCCCCGTCGTGACGGTAGCAGGCCAGTCCGTGCGGTGCCCAGCGGGCGGCCACGCGGTCCAGCAGGACATCGAGGGCCTCGGCCAGGGTGGGACGATCCAGGGCCAGCAGGCTGAGGTCGCAGAGCTCCAGGGCTGCCTTCTGGGCCTCCTGAACATCCCGGCCCCGGCTCAGGACGCGGTCCTCCAGCTCGCCCTGGTAGGCCCGCAGCTTCTGCTGCAGGATGGCGTGGTCCAGGGCTCGGTTGAGGACCACCTCCATCTCGGCGAGGCGGAAGGGCTTCTGGACGAGGTCATAGACGCCCCGCTTCAGGGCCGCGACGCTGGTCTCCAGGGAGGCGAAGGCTGTCATCAGCACACAGAGCGTGTCGGGGTGCTTGTGCCGGATGGTGCCGATCAGCTCCAGCCCCGACTGTCCGCCGGGCATGTGGAGGTCCGTGAGCAGGACGGGGAAGGTCCGTTCAGCCATGCGCGCCAGGGCCGCCTCTCCGCTGGCCACCGCCTCGACGGAGTAGCCCCGGTATTCCAGGGCTTCCAGCAGGGTCATGCGGACTTCGGCATCGTCATCAACGATGAGGATGGGCTCCTGGATCATCGGGGACTCCGGCTCTGGCCCGTGGTGCGGTCATAGATGCGCGCTTCCAGGAAGATGCGGAGCACCTCGGTGTCCAGCAGGTTCACCTTGGCCTCCTGCTCCAGGATCTCCAGGCTGCGCTCCACACTCACGGCAGCCTTGTAGGGGCGGTCCGCAGCCGTGAGGGCGTCGTAGACATCCGAGACGGCCATGAGCTTGCTCTGCACCGGGATGTCGGGCTCCTTGAGCTGCCGGGGGTAGCCCTTCCCGTTGAGCCGCTCATGGTGGGCCCAGGCGATGTCGGGAACGCCCGCCAGCTCCGAGGTCCAGGGGATCTGGCTCAGGAACTTGTAGGTATAGGTCACGTGGTTCTGGATCTCGTCGCGTTCGTCGTCCGAGAGGCTCCCCTTGGCGATCCTCAGGAGGCTGATGTCGTGGGGATCGATGAGGGTCCGGTGGTCCCCAGACCAGTGCTGGTAGGTGAGGTCCTCCAGCAAGTTCAGCTCCAGCAGGACCTCCTGGGGCAGCACCGTCGGCTCGTTGCTGCGCCGCACCAGCTCCATGAGCCGCCGGGCTTCCTCATCCTGGTGCCGAAGCAGGGCACCCACCGAGTCGTGGTCGAAGGTGCTGCCCTTGCTCCAGGCGTCCAGCAAACCGTCCCGCATGGCCTCGAGGGTCCGCTGGTGCAACCGCTGATAGATGCTCTCGAGGCGCTCGCCCTCGATCTTCTTGGCCTTCACCAGCACCTGCTCCCGGACGCCCACCTTGCCGAAGTCGTGGAGCAGGCTGGCGTAGCGGATCTCGCGGATCTGGATGGGGTTGAAGTGGAGGGCGCCATAGGGCCCATTGGGGGTGCTGTTCACGGCCTCAGCCAGGCCCACCGTGAGGTCTGCCACGCGGCTGGAGTGGCCGGAGGTGCTGGGGTCCCGGGCCTCGATGGCCGTCACCGAGGCATTCACGAAACCCTCGAAGAGCCGCTCGATGTCATTCTTGAGCCCCAGGATCTCCTGGGTGCGGGCCTCCACCATGCGCTCCAGGTTCTGCTGGTATTCCTCGTTCTCCCGGACCAGCCGGTAGTGGTCCAGGGCCCGCTCCAGGCCGGCCTCGATCTCAGCCAGCTTGAAGGGCTTCTGGATGAAGTCATAGGCGCCGCGCTTGAGGGCCTGGATGGCGGATTCCGTGGTGGCGTAGCCCGTCATCAGGATGCCCATGCTGCGCGGGTCCACCTCATGGACCGCCCGCAGCAGCTCCAGGCCGGACAGCCCTCCGGGCATGTTCAGGTCCGTGAAGATCACGGGGAAGTGCTGCTTCTGCACCAAGGCCAGAGCCTGGGACCCGCCCTCGGCGCCCACGGCGGCGTAGCCCTGGTCCTGGAGGGCCTCCACCAGGAGGTCCCGCAGGTCGGCTTCGTCATCCACGATCAGGATGGGAATGGGGGGGGAAAGGGTCACTCCGACTCCAGCTACACCGGGCTCATCGGATGGGCAGGTGAGGTGGGAAAGTTTCGGCGGGGGCCTGGGCGCCTACCGGGCGGCCGCGGATCCGCTCCGCAAGACCGAGCGGAGCGACAGGCGAGCGGTTGCAGGGCAAGGGCGTCCTACTGGACGGCCTCGACCTCGACGAAGAGCTGGCCGTCGCGGACCTCGAGCCGGGCACTGCCGCCGGACGGGAGGAGGCCCTGGAGGACTTGGCGGGACAGGGGGTTGACCACCACCTGTTGGATCAGTCGCTTGAGGGGGCGGGCGCCATACAAAGGATCAAAGCCCGCTTCGGCCAGCCAGTCCAGGGCCGCCTCGGGCACCTCGAGGCCGAGGCGCTGGGCCTGGAGGAGGCCCTCCACCCGGCGGAGCTGGATCCGGGCCACGACCTTCATGTCCTCCTTGGACAGGGACCGGAACAGCACCACCTCGTCCAGGCGGTTCAGGAACTCGGGCCGGAAGTGCCCATGGAGGGCTGCCTGGATCTCCTCCTCGGCCTTGGTCGGATCGCCGCCGGCATCGAAGATGGCCTGGCTGCCGAGGTTGGTGGTCATGAGCACCACGCTGTTGCGGAAGTTCACGGTGCGGCCCTGGCCGTCCGTGAGGCGGCCGTCCTCCAGCACCTGCAGGAACAGGTCGAAGATCCGGGGGTGGGCCTTCTCCATCTCGTCCAGGAGGATGACGGCGTAGGGACGGCGGCGGATGGCCTCCGTGAGGCGGCCGCCCTCCTCGTAGCCGATGTAGCCAGGCGCGGCGCCGATGAGGCGGGTGGCGTCGGCCTCGTGGGTGAACTCGCTCATGTCGATGCGGACCAGGGCGTTCTCGTCGTCGAAGAGGAACTCCGCCAGGGCCCGGGCCACCTCGGTCTTGCCCACGCCCGTGGGGCCCAGGAAGAGGAAACTGCCGATGGGGCGCTTGGGGTCGCTCAGGCCCGCCCGGTTGCGGCGGAGGGCGTCGGAGATGGCCGTGAGGGCTGGATCTTGGCCCACCACCCGCTCCCGGAGCCGGGTCTCCATGCGCAGCAGCTTCTCCACCTCGCCCTCGAGGATCCGACTCACGGGGACGCCGGTCCAGCGGCTGACGATGGCGGCGATGTCGGCCTCGCCCACCTCCAGGCGAAGCATGGCGCTCTCCCGCGGGGAGGCCGTGGCCAGCTGCTTCTCCAGGGTAGGAATCTCCCCGTATTCCAGCCGCGAGGCGCGCTCGTAGTCGCCCTTCGACTTGGCCTGCTCGTGCTCGATGCGCAGGTCGTCCAGCTTCTTCTGGAGGCCCCGGGCCCCCTCGATGTCCCTCTTCTCGTTCTCCCACTGGGCGCGCAGGCCGCCCAGCTCCTCGTTCAGCTCCGCCAGCTCCTTGTCCAGCTCGGCGAGGCGGGCGCGGCTGGCGGCATCCTTCTCCTTGGTGAGGGAGTGGCGCTCCATCTGCAGCTGCATCTCCCGGCGCTCCCGCGCGTCGATGGACTCAGGGCGGCTGTCCAGCTGGATGCGCACGGCGCTGGCGGCCTCGTCCATGAGGTCCACGGCCTTGTCCGGCAGGAAGCGATCCGGGATGTAGCGGTGGCTAAGCTGGGCAGCAGCCACCAGGGCCGAGTCCTGGATGCGCACGCCGTGGTGCAGCTCGTAGCGCTCCTTGAGGCCGCGCAGGATGGAGATGGCGTCCTCCACGTCCGGTTCCTCTACGAACACAGGCTGGAAGCGGCGCTCCAGGGCCGCGTCCTTTTCGATGTATTTCCGGTACTCGTCCAAAGTGGTGGCGCCGATGCAGCGCAGCTCGCCACGAGCCAGGGCGGGCTTGAGCAGGTTGGCCGCATCCAAGCCACCGGACACCGCCCCCGCCCCCACCAGCAGGTGCAGCTCATCGATGAACAGCACGATCTGACCGGCGGCCTTTTCGATCTCCTGGATGACACCCTTCAGGCGCTCCTCGAACTGGCCGCGGTACTGGGTGCCGGCCACCAGGGCGCCCATGTCCAGGCCCATGACCCGCAGGCCCTTGAGGCTCTCGGGCACGTCGCTCTTGTGGATGCGCTGAGCCAGGCCCTCCACGATGGCGGTCTTGCCGACGCCGGGCTCACCGATGAGCACGGGGTTGTTCTTGGTGCGCCGGGAGAGCACCTGGAGGATACGGCGGACCTCATCTTCCCGGCCGATGACCGGGTCGAGCTTGCCGGCGGCGGCCAGGGCCGAGTAGTCCTTGGCGTACTTTTCCAAGCTGGCGAACTTCTCCTCGGCCTTCTCGTCCTCCACCCGCGAGCCCTTGCGGACCTCGCGGATGGCGGCCTCCAGCGTCTTGCGGTCCAGGCCGAAGCGCTCCAGGGCCTGCTTGGCGTCCGTGTGGGCGTTGGTCAGGGCCAGCAGGAGGGCGTCCGTGGCCAGAAAGCGGTCGCCCAGGCCCCGACCGGTGTCGCTGGCCACCTCCAGGAAGTGCCGGAAGGCGGGACCCACCTGGGGCTCGGCGCCCCCGACGGCCCGGGGCAGGCGAGTGACCAGCTCTTCGGCCGCATCCGCCAGGCCCTGGAGGGACTCCGAGCTCAGTCCGGCCCGCTCCAGCAGCGGCCGCAGACCCGCCTCCGGGGCGAGCAGGGCGTTGAACAGGTGCTGAGGCACGAACTCCGGGTGCTGGTCCTGCACGGCCCGCTGCCGCGCCGCCACCAGCGCGTCGTTGGCTTTCTGGGTAAAGGGGAGGAGGGACATGGGACACCTCGATCATCAGGATGAATCAAATATGACTTATTCGCACTAAAATTTTCTTCAAAAAGTTAATCTAATACTCGCATTGATTTGATGTTTCATAGAATTTTCAAAATGTGCAACGAACGTTTTTTTCGGATAATTTCTGGACGTCCATTGACATTTATAAGGCATAAGCTAGCTTGATCCCATCCATCACAGCGCAGTCCCAGACCCACCCCCGGAGGCAACCATGCCCGACTCATCCAACCCCCATCGCATCGGGCTGATCCCCGAACATCCCTCCAAGCACGGTGGGCGGCTGGGGCGGCACCTGCACTTCGACGAGCGCAGCCGAGCCTTCCCCGTGCCCTTGGCCAAGGGGGCGAAGATCGTGACCCGGACCTGGGAGCGCACCCTGGCGGCCTTCGATCAGGGCGAGCTCGGCTCCTGCACCGGTAACGGCGCCGTGGGTGTGATCTGCACCGCCCCCTACAAGCAGAAGGGAGCCCGCTACACCGAAGCCCTGGCGCGAAAGGTCTACAGCCAGGCCACCCGCGATGACGTCATCACGGGGGCCTGGCCCCCCCAGGACACCGGCTCTACGGTGCTCGGCGCCATGAAGGCGCTCCGGGACCTGGGCTACGCCACGGGCTACCACTGGTGCTTCGGGCTGGATGATGTCCTGAAGACCCTCTCCGTCCTCGGGCCTGTGGAAGTGGGGGTCAACTGGTATGAGGGCTTCGACAAGCCGGATGCCAAGGGCTTCGTCAAGCTGGCCGGTCAGCCCCGCGGAGGTCACGCCTTCGAACTGCTGGGGGTGGACGCCGAGCTGAAGCGCGTCTGGGCCATCAACTCCTGGGGGAAGGACTGGGGCCTGAAGGGGAGGTTCTCGATCAGCTGGAAGGACCTCGACCGCCTCCTGCACGAAGACGGCGAGGCCTCAACGATTACCCGGTAACCACAAGAAAAAAATATCGTTAACCACAAAGAGCACAAAGGGCACAAAGGTAGAACCTGGTGCCCTTTTTGTGTTCTTTGTGTTCTTTGTGGTCAAATTCCTTTTTTGAGTCGGTCCCCGCCTGCCAACTCATGCTCGGATCTGGATCTAGCAGACTCTGGGGTCTGGCTTCAGAGCGCGGTTCGGGGATGCACGGCGACCTGGGCCAGCAGCAGGCCCATGAGCAGGGCAATGGCCACGAAGAGGGCCTGGAAGGCGGTGTCGAGTCCCAGCACCAGCTGTTTCTGGATGATGAACTCGAGGCCCTTGAAACCGAGGCCGCCGGGCACCAGCACCACCAACCCCGGCAGCAGGGTCACCGCTGATGGTTGACGGCGGATGCGGGTGAAGAGGTTGCTGGCCAGGCCCAGGGCAAAGGCGCCCAGGCCCACGCCGAACTGGGGCCCCAGCAGGGTGGCGCCCAGACGGGAGCCGTAGAAGGCCAGGGCGCAGGCGCCGAAGATCCAGGGCAGGTCCGAGGGCCGGGCCTTGAAGATCACCATGAAGGCCGCGGCCGCGAGCAGCAGGGTCGGCAGCAGGACCCAGCCGGGCAGGGGCAGGGGCGCGCCCAGCAGGGCCCGGTCCAGCAGGGGCGCCGCGAGGCGCTGGCCCAGGGCCACGCCGAAGCCCAGGGAGAGGAAGGTCATGCCCGCGTCAACAAGTCGGGCTGTGCCCGCCACCAGGTTGCCCGTCGCCAGCTCGTTCATGGACACCACCAGGCGCAGGCCCGGAATCAGGACGATGAGCCCGCCCAGGGTCAGCACCTGCGGAGAGACGTGGGGAAACCGGTAGGCGGCGGCGAGCGCCAGGAAACCCACCAGGGTGCCCGCCAAGGGATACAGCAGCTGGGTTGGCCCGGCCCGCCGGCCCAACAGGACCGCCACGGTGCCCACCAGGCTGCCGAGCACGGCGGTCAGCACCAGCTCCCGCCACCCGCCCCCGAAGAACACCGCAGCGGGCGCGGAGCCCAGGCCGAAGCAGAGCACCGTCAGGAGGGCGCCCCAGCGATCCGGTCCGGCGAGGATCTCCCTCACGCGGTCGCGAGCCTCTCCGGTGGACAGGCTGCCGGCGATGAGGGCGTCGGTGGTCTCCTGCAGGTCCGAGAGCTTGGCCAGGTTGACGTCCCCCGAGCGGCTGCGCTGGATGAAGGTCCAGCTTTGCCCGCCCTTCCCGAGCGTGGCGAAGAAGGCCGTGGGCAGCGCGAAGAACTGGCCCTCCAGGCCCAGGCGCTTGGCGATGCGGCCCAGGGCGTCCTCGAAGCGGTGGGCGTGGATGCCGTAGGCCTGATAGGCCCGGCCCAGTTC
>Ga0194052_1000660_pt1 | contig 21212 bp, 16 predicted proteins | sample SepL226m_MetaG_FD_160117 | JGI IMG/M metagenome (GOLD analysis project Ga0194052, IMG submission 160117) | Anoxic zone freshwater microbial communities from boreal shield lake in IISD Experimental Lakes Area, Ontario, Canada - Sep2016-L227-6m | ecosystem: Environmental > Aquatic > Freshwater >...
CACGTAATTCATAACAAAGGCGCTCCATCACTACGCCAAACTGCTGACGCATGGCTTGCGGTGAAGCCTGTAAGAGATCAAATACGCTCTGAATGTGCTGGGCTTTGAGTTTTTTGGCAATTTGCCTGCCAACCCCCCACACCTCACCCACTTCAGTCTCACTCATCCACTGATAGAGCTCAGGTTTGGCCATGGCATTGACGTCACACACCCCAGCGAACTGCTTGTGCTTCTTGGCTAAGTGATTTGCCAGCTTAGCCAAGGTCTTACTAGCACCAATGCCAACGCATACTGGCAGACCAGTAGTGTCTTTGACTTGCTGCTTGATGATTTGCCCCAGCTCAATCGTGTCTTGGTATTGTTTTAAGACCGTCTCGATCTGTAAAAAACTCTCATCAATGCTGTAAACCTCGAGGTTTGGCGTAAATGTCTTGAGTACTTGCACCACGCGACTACTCATGTCTCCATACAAGGTGTAGTTTGATGAGTAAGCTTTGATGCCATGCTTCTTGGCTAAGTCCTGCATCTGAAACCAGGGCGCTCCCATCTTCACACCCAGCGCTTTGACTTCAGCGCTACGGGCTACAGCGCAGCCATCGTTATTCGAGAGCACTACCATCGGCACCTCTTCTAACTTGGGTTGGAACACACGCTCACAAGAGACGTAGAAGTTATTCACATCCACTAATGCAAAGAGTGGGTTTAATGTGCTTGATGAGTTTGATAAAGATGCGCTCATGACTTGCTACCTTTGCTATATCGGCTACTCGCATTGCTGTACTTACGCACTACCCCAACAACCACTCCCCAGATTTGCAGCTCACTACCTTCGTTAAAGGTGATGGGTTGATAGTTGGGGTTTTCTGGTTGGAGTTCAATCCGACCGCGTAATTGATAAAGGCGCTTGATGGTGTACTCGCTATCGACGACCGCTACAACGATATCTTTGTGTTTTGGCTTGAGGGCTTTATCCACCACTACCTTGTCACCATCACAAATCCCCGCGCCCAGCATGGAGTCGCCCTTGACGGTGAACATGAAGGTAGCTGGCTTGTTCTGAACCAGGTAGTGGTTCAAATCTAGGCCGTCCTCAGCGTAATCTGCCGCTGGACTCGGAAATCCTGCTGAAATCCGGTGGCTCAGGAGCTTGAGCTCATAGGCGGCAAAATGCCCTGCCAAGGCCTGTGGTAATTGGCTGAGGGTTACTTTGGCAGGAGTCATTTGGAGCGTCATAGTCATTAATATACTGTATGTTTATACAGTATATGTAAAAACCTCAAAAATGAGCCTGTTTTTGTTGTTTTGACGCTTTCAGGGGCCAAGGGATTGCATAATGGCTCATATAAAAAGAACAGTAGGAGACAAATGAAGACGTACAAGATAGCGTCCATTCCGGGTGACGGAATTGGCAAAGAAGTGATTCCTGAATGCGAAAAGGTCTTAACCGCCTTAAGCAAAAAACATCCTGAAGTGGCTTTTGAGTTTGAGCACTTTGATTGGGGTGGTGACTACTACCGCAAACACGGCATCATGATGCCCGACGATGGCCTTGAGCCTTTGCGTTCTAAAGATGCCATCTTATTTGGTTCGGCTGGTGACCCCAACATTCCGGATCACATTACGCTGTGGGGCTTGCGTCTCAAAATCTGTCAAGGCTTTGATCAATACGCTAACGTGCGCCCTACCCGCATTCTTCCCGGCATTGAAACGCCACTGCGCAATTGCAAACCCGGTCAACTCGATTGGGTGATCGTGCGTGAGAACTCCGAAGGTGAATACTCCGGTGTAGGTGGCAGAGCACATCAAGGACATCCCATTGAAGTCGCTTCGGATATGAGCATCATGACTCGCGTTGGGGTTGAGCGTGTACAGCGCTTTGCCTTTAAGTTGGCACAGTCACGTCCGCGCAAGCACCTCACCGTCATTACCAAATCCAATGCCCAGCGCCATGGCATGGTGATGTGGGATGAAATCGCCAACATCGTTGCCAAAGACTTCCCCGATGTGACTTGGGATAAAGAATTGGTTGATGCTGCAACAGCCCGCATGGTCAATCGCCCTGAGTCTCTAGACACCATTGTGGCAACCAACCTGCATGCAGATGTACTGAGTGATTTGGCAGCAGCACTCGCCGGCAGCTTAGGTATTGCGCCTACCGCTAACCTGGATCCCGAGCGTCGCTATCCATCCATGTTTGAACCTATTCATGGTTCTGCCTTTGACATTATGGGTAAAGGTCTTGCTAACCCAATCGGTACTTTTTGGTCGGCAGTCATGATGCTCGACTTCTTAGGTGAAAAAGCACTTGGCGCCAAATTAATGGCTGCGATTGAAAAAGTGACTGCCAATCCGAAGTTGCATACGCGCGATTTGAGCGGCACAGCCATGATGAGTGATGTTACTAATGCAGTGATTGAGGAGATTTCTAAATGAAGCTATTGAAATTACTAAGTACTGCACTAAGTACTTTACTGAGTGCCTGCCTGATTTCACTGGGTTTGCTAGCGGGAGCCAATGCACAGCCTTTCCCGGATAAGACGATTCAGTACATCATACCCTTTCCTGCCGCTGGTGAATCGGATTTAGTAGCGCGCTACCAAGCCGAAATATCTGCCAGGAAATTTAAGCAGCCTATGGTGGTGATTAACCGCGCTGGTGCTGGTGGGGCTTTGGTATGGAGCGCACTCAATACCTATCCTGCTGATGGCACCACGGTAGTGGGCGTGAATATTCCGCACACGATCTTGCAGCCATTACAAGAAGGTATTCAGTACAAGACTGAAGATATTAATGCGATCTACTACTATCACTTCACTCCAGATGCCTTAATGGTTTCTGCAGATAGCCCTTACAAGACCTATCAAGAATTTATTGCGGCAGCCAAGAAGGAGCCAGGCAAGATGACTCTAGCTGGATCGGCGCAATACTCTGCCAACCATATGGCGGTTGAGCGCTTGAATAAATTGGCTGGCGTAAAAATTACTTATGTTCCTTTTAAAGGCACCGGTGATTTGATTACCGCCTTGATTGGAATGCATGTGGATGGTGCGATGGGCTATCTGCCCTTAGCGATTCAGCAAAAAGGAAAAGTACGTACGCTGGCGATTGCTACCGAGAAGCGCAATCCTGCTCTGCCTGATGTACCAACCTTTAAAGAATTGGGTCTGAACTGGGTAGATGGAGCATATCGTGGTGTGGCTGTACCTAAAGCGACTCCACTGGTATTGCAGCAAAAACTGTCCGACTACTTTGCACAACTCAATGCAGATCCGGAGACCAAGAAAAAATTAGAAGACTCTGGATTTGTGATTGTGGATGTGCCTTTAGCAAAGATGCCCGCATTCATGAAAGAGAAAATTCCTCAGGCGATGGATGATGCCAAGAATGCAGGGATGATTAAGTAAAGCTTTCTGAATTTTCTTTGTTCTTTTACTTCTTTTAGTTCCAATAAAAAACCACCGAGTGCGGTGGTTTTTTATTTAGCAGAACACAAATGCCAGAATCGCCGGATCATCTGCAAAAGTATTCGATAAATAAATGCTGGCGCGGTACAACCAAGGCTGCACGGTTTCTACTATTTCGATAATGATGGGGAATCGTTCCATGTGCAAATAATAGTGCTTTATTTGGCATTCCAGTGGACTTTTCTGGGAATTCCCTTAATTATTGTAGTTATATTAATTCATTGATGTTATGATTTAACGTAACTACAATATTTCCGATGAAATTCACTTATGATTCGGTAAAAAATGACTCAAATCTTAGAAAACATGGCCTACCCCTCTCAGATGCAAGTCTGCTGGATTGGAATACAGCCTTTAGCTGGATCGATGAAAGAAAGAATTACGGCGAAGAAAGACGTATTGCTTTGGCCTTAATGAATCAACGCCTCTATTGTGTGGTTTATGTTGAGTCGAAAGCAATGATAAGAATCATCAGTTTACGAAAAGCAAATATCCGCGAGGTAGATGAGTATGAAGAAAAAGATAATTAGACCAAGTGCAGAAGAGGATGCTGCAATTACTAAGGCTGCCTTATCCGACCCCGATAACCCACCTATCACGGAAGAAGAGTGGAATGAGATTAAACACAGAGTCGTTCGCGGTAGGGGAAGACCTATGGGTAGCGGGATTAAAGAGCAAGTTACCTTAAGAATTGATAAAGATGTTTTAGATTTTTATAAATCTAAAGGTGAAGGCTGGCAAACATTTATCAATCAAGTGCTTGGCGAAGTGAAAAGAGAATCTAAATCCATCTCGACTGTTGAGAAGAGGATGAACAAGGGCGCTCTAATCACTAGCAAATTGAAGGCTGCTGCTTAATACCCTACTTCACTTCTACTATCTCACCCTTAGACGAAATCAAGTAAGCCTTATTGGGCTTGTCTTTGCGGATGCGTGTGAGCTCAGCTTGGTAGCCCTGTAACTGCTTGCGGTACTTCTCATACTTCTCACTACCCACTTCGGGAATCGTGAGTTTGTAATCAATGATGGCGAAGTGATCATCAAACTCGACTAGGCGGTCCATTCGATAGCTCTTGCCTTCTTCGCTAGCAATATCAAGCTCATTCCAAGCCTGGATCCACTGCCCTGAAGTGAGATATCTCTTGAGTTCTGCTGTTTCCAATACTTTTTTGGTGCGAGCGATCAGCCTTTGGGCGTGCTCTTGATTTACGCGAAGCCAGTTCATCACCTCTTGCTCGCTGGGCATTGGTGATGTTTGAGTCTTAGAGGAATCTGCAGTGAGGAACTCAAGTAGCTTATGAAAGTTCGTGCCCTCTTCCAAGATTTCTGGATCAGGCTCTTCTTTTGTTTGCTCTAGGGATTTTGCTGCAAGCTCTTTTGCTAACTCACCGCTCTCAATCTTCAATATCGAGTCTTGGTAATTTTTCTTTGCTTGATCCCAATTAATCTGAAAGTGATCAATCTTAAATGGCATGCTTCCGACCTCTACCTTGATCTCCTCTGCCGTTGCGGGAAGTTCAAGATCAAGCATATTGACATCTATAGTCGAAATGCCTGCAGCCAAGGCTCTGCCATACCAAGAGCGCTCATTAATGCCGTTGTTATTTCTGCCTTGAACGCCACTAAGCCATAAGCCCTGTTTGGCTCTGGTCATGGCAACGTATAGCAAATTCCAATTTTCATTCTGGCTTACTTCATTCTCTTTGGTGAAAATCAGGCTACGCTCGCCAGTCAGTGTCTTGGTGGTGTAAAGGGAAAGATGTGCGGGACTGGCATGCTCTGGTGACCAATCTAGTAAAACACCACGATGTGGCGCTCGCCACTCCGTGTTATTGGCATCGAGCATGATGACAAAAGGTGACTCCAATCCTTTAGCTCCATGAATCGTCATGAGGCGTACCCGTTTATGGCGCTCTTCTTCCGACATCTCGCTTTGCTCGTCTACCTCAGCAATATCTTCGTTAACCTCGGACTCAGCCTCTACGTCACCCTCATCAGGCGTCTCATCATCATCGCCACGACGCATTGCATTCATATCATCAATGAAACGACTAAGACTTGGGTAACGACCACCATCTTGATTTAAGGCCAGCTCTAAGAAAGCATCTAGATTGGCTAAGACCTGCGCACGCGCGAGATTTTGAGCAGCAACGGCGTAACTCACCCGTAAATTGCTCTCGTGATAAATCAAATCTAGTAAGTCATGGACTGGCAAAGCCTCGCCGAGAGAGCGCCAATGCTCTAAATATCTTGCTGCCTTCTGAGTCTGAGGGTTCTGGCTCGCTTGTAAGGCATCCCACCAGGACCGGTAACCTTGACCATTCTCACCAATGCTCATGCTCAGTTCTTGCATCTGCGCTTCATCAAATCCAAAGATCGGACTACGCAAGACCTGAGCTAGTGGTAAATCATGGCGTGGAGAAACCAAGACGGTGAGTAAGGCAATGAGGTCATCTATCTCTAGTGTATTTAGTAGGCCACCCAATCGTGAGCTGTCATAAGCCAATCCGGCTTCACGCAACGCCCTCTCAAATTGCGGTAAATATTTACGGCGCTTCACCAATAAGATGAAATCACTGCCTCTGGCAGGACGCCAATACTCTTTACCGTCTTTTTTATCCATCACCTGACGTGTTGCGATCACATGATGAATCAAGCGACTTACTTGTTTCCCCTCTGCATAGCGCTGCTGAACATCAAGGGTTTGACTCGCATCTTTAATCGCATTATCAAAAGCAGTACCAGATCGTTCTGGCTGAATAGTCTCAACACGCGCGATGAGTGGCAATAACTGCGCCTCACCTTTAGCTGCATAGTCTTGGGCTGGAAGACAATCCAGTAAAGGCTTCCAGGCCGTTGTTTGCTGGGCGTATTGGTAACTCTCCGGCAAGCTACCCGCTAGGAATACTTCATTTACCGCTTCATTAATCGCCGGTGCATTTCTGCGGGTTTTGTTTTGCGATAAAGCCACGGCATTGAGCTTGTTCACCAGAAAATCTCTGGCGCTATCAAACAGTCTTGGATCTGCACGACGGAAGCGATAAATGGACTGCTTTGGATCGCCCACAATAAAGACGCTTGGCATAGAGCCATCATCACCATAGCCATCTAACCAGGAGCGTAATATTTGCCATTGCAATGGGTTGGTATCTTGAAACTCATCAATCAGAATATGTTTGTACTTGGCATCTAAGCGCGCTTGTAAATAGGACGCATTGGCTGAGCTCGCCATTAATTGGCTTACCCCAATTTCTAAATCATCAAAGTCACGAACTCGCATAGACTCTTTGGCTTTTTCCATATGGGTCAGCATGGCTTCACTCATTGCAAACCAGGCTGTATTTAGCTCCTGGATCAGATACTCGCTTTGCCATACAAATAGGGCTTCGTAGGCCTGCACCCAAGCATTCCGAATCGCGGTAATTTCTGCGGGATCTCCACCGGTCTTACTGAGGTACTTGAGCATCGGCGCAGAAGTCTTGGCGATATCCGCTAAAGGGGTTCTGGATTGTGTCAAGAAGTAAGCCTCAAACTGCTCGGCGATATCCATAATCGATCCGCCTGCAGCATGATGCGCCATGACATCTTCAAGAAAAGTGGCTTTGCCGATTTGAGTGGCTGTGCCATTACTAAAGCACTTATAGAGTGTTTCTAGATTGGCTTTGGTTTGTGGTTGTTGCCAAAATGCTTCGAGTGGGTTTTGCTGATTTAGGCATGGCAAGACCTGATTCAAATAATCGATTGGTTTAATCTGGTTAGAGATGCAGGCCTCTTGAAAGAATGTCCACGCGCCTCTTTGCTTAAAGAGGCTGTAATTACCCATTAAGAACTTTTGCGTTTCACTCGCCCCAAACTCAGCCAGTAATACGTCATAGTGTTTTTTGAGATTGACAGGGAGATCACCCCACCAGTCTTCCATGCACTCTTCTTGCAGGCGCTTAGCATCTTCGCGTAAATTAAAACCGGGTTGTACCTCTGCCGACACAGGCGCTGCGCCTAGCAAGCGCCCAAACCAGCCATGGAAAGTATCAATAACAATAGCTTGGGGGCTCGATAAGACCTTGATATACAGCGCTCTAGCTTGAGGTAGCAAGTGTTTAGCCTCATCTTTGCTAAGACCTCTGATGTGTAACTCATGCATCAGTGCATCGTCATCAGCAGTAGAAAATTCTTCGAGCAAGCCATAGAGGCGATCGCGCATTTCTTGTGCGGCTTTACGCGTAAAGGTGAGCGCTAAGATTTCTGGTGGTTTCGCGCCAGCCAACAGTAGCCTGATCATGCGTGCAACCAATAGCCAAGTTTTACCGCTACCTGCGCAAGCAGAAACAATTACCGATCTTTCAGGATTGCAGGCTAAGGGGTAATTGAACTCTTCGCTCACCACATCCCCTTTCTGCAAACGCCTCTGGCTTCGCAGTACTGACAGACGCTATCGGGTGCAAAGGCTTGCATGGGTTTACGCGCCCACAAACCATTTAAGTCTTTGACGATCTGCTCAGAAAATTGAGCCATCGCATTGGGCATATCTTCTACTGCATGCGCCCGGATATTTTTATCCTCGCCCTTATCAAGCTCAGCCTTGAGAGTGATCCACTCCGCCTGCTCTACAGTACGCCCAGGCAGATGGGCAGCAATCGGATTTTCATTCGCAGCACGAGCATAGATTAAAAGCTGTGGATCATCCAAGATATTCTCGGCACGATCTGCAATCTTCTTCATCTTCTGGTTTTTATAGTCAATGACTGCTGCGGCAGTGCTATCAGACTCCTGAATATCAAATCGATCGGCGCGCCCCGCAATACGGATCTCTCTTTGCACGCCATCGGGATCAGTCAGGCTTAATGTAAAGCCAATCGGTAGCTCAGCATCGTGATAACGCCAACCCGCGTCTTCTCTCTTGATCTGCCAATCAATCAAGCTAGGGATTTGTTTTTGCCAGTCTCTGAGCGTTCCCATCACTCTGGCATCACCAGCAATGAGGCGCTCAAATTCTTTTTCTGAACACTTCATTAAATGGTCAATCATCCACTGACGACGAGCCTCATGCCCTTGATGTATCGGTGAATGTGACTTCTCTTCTTCAGTTTTGAGTGCCTGGAAAAAGGTTTTGAGAAGTGCATGCAAAGTCTGACCCGCTAGCGAAGCATCAAATCCTTCTTCAAATTCTTTTGCCTTGCGCAAACCCAGTAGACTCGTAACGTAATAGCGATAAGGACAATCGCGCAAAGCCTTATAGGCACTAGGTGATACGGTAACCGGAATAGCCAAATTCTGATCAGGGGTGCTGACCGACATCTGAATAGGTTTTGATTGCCCCTGAACCGTTTCGGGCCTGGCATCGATTACTCGCCAGTCTGTTAATTTGGTCTGCAAGCGCTGGATCCATGCCGATGGTCTTAGAGGTTCGCCGCTTTTACTTTTGCTCTGCCAAAGTAAATCGACATTGTTGCAAGACACTAGCAATTGAGAAAGATCCCTAGCCTGCTGTACATATTGCGCGGCAATCGTGGAGGACTTCAGATATCGATTTAAGGTATCCGAGAAAAATAAGGGCGGTTCAGAAAAAGCGGGCAGTTGTTGCTCATCGCAACCCACCAACACTACCGCATCAAATTGACGTAGTCGTGTTGAGCTCAGCGGCAAAATACTCAGGGTGGCTTGCGCCTCTTTGCCAGCTTCTGCATAAGCAGCTTCTTCGATGACTGTTTTTAGTAGGCTCAACCATTCGGGCAAGCGCATCTTCACATCTTGATAAATGCCGCCGCTCAAATCAAAGCTATTGAGTACTTCTAAAAGCTGCTTACCTGCCGCATCTTTTTCAAGACGCTGCGCCATGCCCGTTTCTTGAAGGTTTTTCTGTAACAGCGCATACGCACTAGAGCAGTCCACCGTGGGCGGCAGCCATCCTGCATGCAGTTTTCTCACAAACTGGATGAGAGTGATTAAATGTGCATTGGGCGACCCACCATTGGTAGCCGCATAACTATTAGCTCGCTCTATTGCCATGGTGAATGTTTCCCAGCCAGCTTTTGCTTGGCTAGCAATCAGAATGTCCTCAAGCTGAGCAATGAGGCCGACGCCTACTTCAGACGATTGATTCAGACTATGCGAGAGATCAAAATACGGATTTTGTAAAAACTCCAGCAATGCACTCGCACTCGGCCCCTCTTTGGGAGCGCGCACTACTTCAAGCCAACTATCAAGGGCTGCTGCTGCTCTAGTGGTAGATAGCTTCCAACCGGTCTCATCACGAATGCGCAATGAGTTACCTAGACGACTTAACAATGCTCGCGCCCTACGCGCTGCTAAGCGATCTTGCGCAACTAAGGCAATATTTTTCTTGCCAGCGATTAAATGCGACTCAACTGATTTAGTGGCAGCCCAGGCCAATTCTTCAAAACGTCTTGCTGCTAGCAAGCGCCAATCATCCTGTCGATTAGCTTGAATATTGCTATCAATTTGAGATTCTTCTTGGGTATTGGCAACGGCGATGTGACCCTCTACGTCTAGCCCACAAAGGGCTTCAGGCCATAAAGCGACGGATTGCCAGTCTAGATCCACGCGCACTACTGATGCGAATTGAGCGTAATCGCACAGATAGCTATCGATGAGCTCTTGCTCAATCGGCTTTGGATCGGCAGTCTGCACCCAGAGGAATGGACGCACCGTATCGCGATCTTTTTCTGCATTGGCTTTTACTAATTGCATGTGGGATGCCATCGCCAAATGCTTACGAATCACTGGATCACCTATGCTAGTGAGATAACGCCAGAAGGTTAAGAGTACTGCAGACTCTTCATCTACCACATTGCGTGAGAGCCCTACATAGGCTTTAGCAATCGCTTGATCCAAAACAAGCTCTACTTTTTTTAGCCACGCTTCGGTATCGAGTGTGTGAGTTTGTAGTAAGTCATTGAGTTCACTTTGTAATTGCGGTACAACTACTTCTGACAATGAGTCGCATGCATCAATTACAGCTTGAGCCAATCCCCATGCTCCAGATTCACTCTCTGCTTTAAACCAGCTTTGCAAAACTTTGTGTTTACGTAAATTCACAAAGACCGATAACCATCTCTCTAAATCCGTTTGTTTCTTTGGAAATTTCCATGCACTTGGCGCTGCCTCTAACCAATCAGCAAAACTAATCACTTGCGGTAAGAAGGCGATATGACTCGGCAGATCTTTTGGTCGGTTTTGTTCTAAGGCCGCTCTTAACCCAATGAGTGGACCGGCAGTACTGAGCACCACTAAGGGGCGCTGATTCGTTTGCACTGCACAATCCCAAATGCCCTTGGCTAACTCAGCAAGCGCATGGCTATCTGGCGTAATTGCCCATGCTTGCGGCTGCTTTTGCTGTGAAATGATGGGAAATGGCTGGGGCATTACAGGGGATAGTCGATTGGCGTTTTAGGGTTAATTTTGAAACTTATGGTGAAATTTAGGCAGAGTGTTTCGCTTATTGCTAATATAAGCGTTGTAACGACAGAATTAAATAACTCGCTAAATAAGTCTAAATAAGGAATTTTCATGAGTGCCGGCATTAAATATGTAACTGACGCCTCTTTCGAACAAGACGTCCTCAAATCCGATAAACCTGTTCTGCTCGACTTCTGGGCTGAATGGTGCGGTCCTTGCAAAATGATTGGCCCTATCCTGGAAGAGCTTTCCAGCGAGTATGGCGACAAGTTGCAAGTCGCAAAAATGAACGTGGATGAGAACCAAGGCGTTCCTGCCCAGTTTAATATTCGCGGCATTCCGACCCTAATCCTATTCAAAAATGGCACTGTAGCTGCTCAAAAAGTAGGCGCTTTGGCCAAATCTCAGTTGACTGCATTTATTGATAGTCATCTGTAAATAGTCCCACACCACAGGTTCACCGGTTGAGCCTGTGGTTTTTACCCCTCCCGCGCACTTGTCAGACCCGTTTTTTAGTGTAGTATTGCGTTTAATAGCAGTTCAGCACCTTCTTCGGTGCACCAATTCCCAGCAATTTTCCTCCCCCATCTTTTAAGTCAATCTCCCAAATTCTGTTTTTCCATATCTGCGTGATCTAAATCAGCGCAGGGATACCCCAAAAAAATTTCCTTATTCATTTATATCTTTATCAACACCTGAGAACCACATGCAATTAACTGAACTCAAAGTCCTCCACGTATCCGCTCTGCTTGAAATGGCAGCGAGCTTGGAGATTGAAAATACGCAACGGATGCGCAAACAAGAATTGATGTTTGCCATTTTGAAGAAACGCGCTAAAGCCGGTGAAATGGTTTTTGGTGATGGCACATTAGAGGTGTTGCCAGATGGCTTTGGTTTCTTGCGCTCTCCTGAAGCCTCTTACATGGCTTCTCCTGACGATATCTATATCTCTCCTGCGCAGATCCGCCGCTTTAACTTACACACTGGTGACAGCGTTGAAGGTGAAGTACGGACACCTAAAGATGGCGAGCGTTACTTTGCCTTGGTTAAGGTAGACAAGATCAACGGTTTGGCTCCGGAAGCCCTGAAGAACCGCATCATGTTTGAGAACCTTACCCCACTGCACCCAAATCGTACGGTTTTGTTAGAGCGTGATATTAAGGCAGAGGAAAACTTAACCGGTCGTATCATCGATATGATCTCCCCAATCGGCTTTGGCCAACGGGGTTTGATTGTGTCCTCACCTAAATCCGGCAAGACAGTCATGATGCAGCACATCGCTCATGCAATTGCTGCTAATCACCCTGATGCAATCTTGATTGTTCTCCTGGTGGATGAGCGTCCTGAAGAAGTTACCGAGATGCAACGCTCCGTTCGCGGCGAAGTCGTTGCCTCTACATTTGATGAGCCAGCAGTACGTCACGTTCAAGTTGCCGAGATGGTAATTGAAAAAGCCAAACGCTTAGTGGAGATGGGTAAAGATGTCATTATCTTGCTTGACTCCATTACCCGTCTTGCTCGTGCATACAACACGGTGATTCCGTCATCAGGAAAAGTACTGTCTGGTGGTGTCGATGCAAATGCTCTGCAACGTCCAAAACGCTTCTTCGGTGCAGCGCGTAATATTGAAGAAGGTGGCTCATTAACCATCATCGCCACTGCCCTGATTGAAACGGGTAGCCGCATGGATGACCTCATTTATGAGGAATTCAAAGGAACGGGCAATATGGAAGTTCACCTTGAGCGCCGTTTGGCTGAACGTCGTGTTTATCCATCGATTAATCTCAATAAATCCGGTACCCGCCGCGAGGAATTGCTGGTCAAGGCAGAAAACCTCCAAAAAATCTGGGTATTACGCAAATTACTGGCTGATATGGACGATATCGAAGCTATGAACTTCATTGTGGATAAGCTCAAATCGACTAAAAACAACGGTGAATTCTTCGACTTAATGCGTCGCGGAGGCTAATTTAGGGGTCTCAGAAGCCTGGAATGTGTGTTTCAGGCTGTTTTACCCCCTTAAAGTGCGCTTTGTTGTTGATTTCATGGCATAATTTCGCCTTTACTGCTTTTAAAACCTGGGAAAGTATTTAAGCCAATTTGGCTAAAACGGCTCCCCGCTCATAGGACTCACAATGAAACCTGGCATTCACCCCGAATATCGTGAAATCGTCTTTGTAGACGTTTCAAATAACTTCAGCTTCAAAACTCGCTCCACTATGTCCACTAAAGAGAAAATCAAGTGGGAAGATGGCAATGAATATCCATTGGCCAAGATCGAGACTTCATCTGAATCACACCCTTTCTACACTGGCACCCAAAAAATCATGGATACCGCTGGTCGTGTTGAGAAATTCCGTCAGAAATTCGGTACCAAGGCTGTTGCTAAGTCTACCGGTGATGGCGCTGCTAAAACAGCTGAGAAAAAAGCTGCCGCTGCAGAAGCTAAAGCTGCTGAAAAGACAGCTAAGAAGAAGGCTTAAAACACTTCAAGTCGCAGGGTATGAGAAATACCTTCTCTGCGAGATAATCAAGGCAGCGTTTGCTGCCTTTTTTATTTTTTGCTTTACCGTTTGCTATACCAATAGATTCGTCCAAAATAAAGTCCATGGTTAAACTCACCGCCGCCGCCACTAAATCCATTCCGCGCTTTGTTATCTTTGCGCTGACATTGGTATATGGGTTTGTTGGTCTCTTCTTTCGGGATCCCTGGAAGAATGAAGATGCGATTGGTTTTGGTGGTATGTGGTCTTTATTTCGTGGTAACTCGATGGATTGGGTTGTTCCGCACTTAACCGGCCGCGATATTTCCTTAGGAGCACCCCTTCCCTATTGGATGGGTGCCACACTCATTAAATTATTTGGTCCCTGGATTGGTGCCGCTAATGCTGCACGCCTATATTCGGCGATTTGTTTTTTTGCTGCGGCTCTTGCCATTTGGTATGCCACTTATCTTTTAGGTCGTCGTCGTGAAGTTCAACCAATGGCGCTTGCAGTTGGTGGTCAACCGGATTTAAAGAGTTACGGCATGACTTTGGCTGATGGTGCTCTTCTGATCTTCTTGGCTTGTGTAGGACTTGCTCAGCGCGCTCACGAAACCACGCCAATGATGGCGCAACTCATGGGCATTAGTATCGTGCTCTACGGCACAGTCCGAGGATTAGATAAACCATGGCAAGGGGGTCTTTGGACGGGTCTGGGTATTGCGATAGTTGCTCTCTCCAGCAATCTCACTCTGAGCTTAATCATTGTTAGCTCCACCATCATTGCGGTCATTGCTAGCAATGCAAAACTGCGCTTTCGCTGGACTCTCACCAGTACGGTGATCGGTTTAATTGGTTTTGCTATTTGGCCAATCATTTGGTACTTGGCCGATCTCCCAATTCAGTGGCGCCACATTGCTGAAGAAGGTTGGCGCAACATGCCAGAGATGCGAGCAAGCCCTTCTATTGAGTCTCTTGGCTTCTTAAGTGTGAACTTCTGGGCATATGCATGGCCAGTATGGCCGCTAGCGACCATCTCGCTAGCCCACTGGGGCCGTGTTAAGGAAGCGGGTGCCTGGCGCGCTCCCCACCTTTGTATTCCTCTGAGTCTATTTATTGGTAGCTTGATTTATGTTTTATTCCGCTTAGAAGCAAATGAACATGACTTGATGATTCTCATTCCAAGCTTATCGATCATTGCAGCTTTTAGCCTGCCAATACTGAAGCGCAGCATGATCAGTTTTATCGATTGGTTTGCGATGTTTAGCTTTACGATCATTGCACTAGCGATTTGGATTATTTGGTTAGCTAAGGTGACTGGCTATCCAGAATCTACCGCTGCAAACTTAGCTCGCCTCCTCCCAGGATTTGATTTTCAATTCAACCTACTCGCACTGGTAGTGGCTCTTGTGATTACCGGTATGTGGTTGGCAGTAGTTCGCTGGAGAACCTCGCGTGCCCCTAAAGAAATCTGGCGTTGTCTGATTATTTCCGCATCAGGTACTACCTTGATGTGGGTTTTATTAATGTCCTTATGGCTACCAACAATTAATTACGCCAAAACCTATCGTCAAGTATCTGTGCGTTTAGCTCAGGTAGTGCCCTCAAGTGGGGGTTGTATCGACACCAGCAATATTGGCTTTGCACAACTCGCGTCTTTTCAATATTTCACTAAGCTGAATTTGCGTGATGATCCTAGCTGCCCTTGGATGCTGACCCATACCCAGTCTGAAGCGAAGGCCTACGCCAAGCTCAATAATAAAAAACTTAATCTGATTTGGGAAGATCGTCGCGCCGCTGACCGTGATGAACGTCTCCGCCTTTACAAAGTTATTCCGGAATAATTCGTGCTGCACTTTAAGTTATCGCGCCTCCGCGAGGATGTTCCTTCTTTACTCAATCTAGCCGGCCCTCTTCTCATTGGACAATTGGCGGTAATTGCCTTTGGTGTTTTGGATACCGCAATGACGGCGCGTTATTCTGCTGATGATTTAGCTGCCTTAGCAATGGCATCGGCAATCTTCATTAGTATTTACGTAGGACTAACGGGCGTAGTTTCTGCACTAGCCCCAATTGCTGGACAACTCTTTGGCGCCAAACGTTATTCTGAAATCGGTGAAGAAGTAAGGCAAGCAACTTGGCTCGCCCTTGGGTTAACGGTCTTAGGCTGTTTTATCTTACTCAATGCGGAGCATATACTAGCTATCTCCCACGTCAGTCCTGAGATCGAAGATAAAGCAAAGCTCTATCTCAATATCCTAGCAATCGGTCTTCCTGCAAGTATGGCTATGCGGGTCTTAATGGCTTTGCACAATGCCGTATCTCGCCCTGCAGTCATAACCATTGTTCAACTCATCGGCTTAGCACTCAAATTACCCCTGAACTTACTATTCATTTATGGTGGATTTGGGATTGAGGGCATGGGTGGGCCTGGATGCGCTGTAGCCACCGTGATCATCAACTGGTCTTGGTTGCTGATGACCTTAGGTATCGTCTTATTTGATCGCTTTTATCGACCTTTCAAGATATTCGAACGTTTTAGCCTGCCTGACTGGCATCGTATCTGGACGCTCTTAAAGCTAGGCACACCTATTGGCTTTAGTTATTTGATTGAAGTGACTTCATTCACTTTTATGTCACTGTTTATTGCGCGTCTTGGAACCACCGCATTAGCCGGTCATCAGATCGTAGCTAATATGGGCACAGTGATTTATATGGTACCGCTCTCTCTATCAATTGCGACGATGACGCTGGTGTCTCAATCCATTGGCGCAAATAAACCAGAGCGTGCTGAAGAGATTGGCTGGTCTTCTGTTTTATTCACGACTGTTACCTGCATCACAATAGGCATTGCCGTCTGGTTTTTTAGAATGCATTTACTCGATTTATATGATCCACCAGCAGAAGTGAAAGCTTTTTCGATCCCCCTCTTCTTGTTTATCGCCTTCTATCAAGTCTTTGATGCCCTACAAGTAACCGCAGCCTTTATTTTGCGGGCGTATCGCATTGCATTTCTACCCATGCTCATTTACGCAGGATCCCTCTGGGGTGTAGGCTTAGGGGGCGGCTACTTAATGGGCTTCAATGTCTTTGGCAATACACCGGAATTTTTACAAGGTGCCAATGGATTCTGGGCTGGGAATAGCATCAGTCTAGGGTTGGCTGCCTGCTTTCTACTCTATCTCTTTAGAAGAACGGCAGAGCGCTATGAAAAAACGCATCCGCCTGTGGAAGTCTAAAACACTCAGGTTGTGTTCTGAGCTTGCTTACTTGTAGACTTTTAAAGTAGAAGCATCATCATCTAAGCGACGCTTAAGATTACGCTCATAACCTGCTGAGCCTGGGTTATTAGTAATGAAATTTTGTGCAGCCAAGTTTTTACGCACGTCTTCTGCTAAATCTAAAGAAGCCAGTTTCATTAACTTCGCCATGCTCGGTTTGAAGGCATTGTCTTTGCCGTCAATTCTGACTTCTTTACCTTCGCCAGACGCAACAAATGAGGCGACGATCTGGGTAGACTGTGTGTCGACCACATTAAAGTCAACTGTGACTTCTAATACGACCTGCTGAGAAGAAGACTTGGTTCCTGGAATGTCATCAATGTTATCCACTACGGAGATTTCCGCTAATACACCATACAGTACATAGTTAGCATCCGGAAAATCACCAGCCTTAATCCGCTTCACAATATCAAAATACTCGTCACCTTGATTCGGCGTAACTGTTGATGGCTTAGCCTGGACCACCTTATAACCAGACTTTATTAATAAGCCACGGATTGGATTAGCTAAATAACGTAGCTCCCCGTACTCCATCTTGCTCTCGTAACCTGACTTTTTCTGACTTTGCGTTTCTACATTTGAGGCCGAATTGCTGTTGGTTCCGGGATCCACTGGCGTAATGACGGGTGCAGTACCTGGTGCAGTTGCTTTTGGATCGGCCAGATTAGTGAACTTCACCGGAAATGCAGAAGAATTTGCCCCACCCGTTAAGGCGGAAGCATCAGCTTTATCCGCATCGACTTCAATTGTCTTTGGCGCGATCGTGGTAGTGACACTGTTATTTGTCTTATGGCGGGTCTCTTCAATCAAAATCAGGTTCTTACCTTCTTTTTTAAAGTAGATATCAGTCACAGCAATGGACTTCGAGTCTGCTTTAAGCGCTTCAGCACTAATGACAGGATTCTTGGGTGGATCTGCTGGCACTTGCCCAACGATGGCTTGCTCTGGCCCTACAGCGGGAGGTTTAGATGCGCAACCCGCCAAGAACACTAGGCTAAGGCCAACACTAACTAGAAACGTTTTCTGTATCAATTGCATGAATTCACATCCTTCATTAGCGAGTTGCCGTCTTACGAATTTCTTTTTCATCAGACCACTCGAGTAAGCCTGATTCGTTATTGATCAGATTGAGGTTAAAGACGTAGTAAACATCCTTAACGTCCTTAGTATTCTTCACAATCGAGGCAATCGATCCTTCTATACGATACTGCGCGCCCTGCATATTGCCAGTTTTAGCAATCGTATTGCCCTTGTATAAACCGGACTGATTTTGGCGCTTTAACTCTTCCGTTTGATTCTGCATTTCAGAAACACTCACTGCAAAACGTACCTGTCCACTTTTCATTAACTGAGTACGAATCTTGTCAGTAATCACGCGGGTATCGATATATTCTGAGGTCTTGTTCTTCACATCGGCCAAAGTCACAATGGGCGCATCTTTACTTCCCGAGATAGCCTTAGATTGAAGTAAAGATCTGGTCATTGCCTCGGCAATCATTTGTAGATCGGTTGAGCCATAGTTTGCATTGACAGTCTCAACCGCCTTAGCATCACCATAGCGAACTTGCGGACCAGAACATCCTACAAGTAGAGCTGCAAAGATTGCTAGTGAAGATAATTGGATAGTTTTAGTGTGCATTTTCATGATCATTCTCAATAAGCTTTTGGTTTATTTGTATTGATTTAACTCAAAACGGAAATCGGTTGCATCTGGTGTTGGGGCAATACCCATAATAACGGTCGTTTGACCCTTACCCACTGTCACAGGCTTCCATGCCTCTTCATCGGTCACCGTCATTCCATTTTTACCAATCCATTTGAAACGATAGGCTACTAAATTCGATTTACTATCGTTTTGAATAGTCACTTGCGCTGTAAGAACGCCATTGCGCATGAGGCTGCGCATATCGGTAATTTGAATGCTATCGGTATCCCCTGTGCGTAAAGTCATGTCCTTCATCGAAGGATTAGAGCTACAGGCAATGAGTGCACATGCTGCCAATAGACTCAGGAGGTATTTTTTCATTCTCGAGTTTCCTAATTAAAAAGCTGCTGAAAGCGATTGAGTAAACTGGGCGGCTCATAGGGTTTTAACTCTTCTATATTACCGCTTGCAGGACTTGATGTGGGATTGCTTATAGGCGTTACTGCTGCTGGCGCGACAGGTAAAGAGTCTACTGGAGCTATGGGCGCAGGGATAGGCGCAGGAATGGGTGCAGTAATAGGCGCAACAATTGCTTGCGGGGCAATGACTTGCGGTTTAGCAGGTAAAGCCGCTGGATCATTTGAAGTAAGCACGCTTGCTTTGTTTCTGAACATGCGAATGTAGACTACGTTATAGCCGCCAACTAAATTGACTGTTTGGCTTTGAATTACACCCGATGGTAAAGTGAATTTTAGTACCGTTGGCCCAATCGGCAATCCCATCCGGGCCATATAGGTCTGAGCTGGCAAGGTACTCCAATGACGTACATCAGTCACATTAATTGCTTGTAATCCGTAACCCGTAATCAATCCCGCAATAGCGCCAATAATTGCAGCAGTATTGTTGTTTTGATTATTTTGATTATTTCTTCTGGCTGCCTGTTGTGCGGATTGATCGGCGGCATACTGCGCCGCTAATGACACCAGCGCTCTCGAACTTGCGCGCAAGACATAACCCGGCATCTCATCTTGCAGATTCTTTCTGGCCATAGAATCAATGCTAGCTACCAACTCTGGATTAGCAACCCGATCACCGAGCTGAACAAAAGTCGGCGTGTATCGCTCGGTAGACTTTTCAATCGATGGCAAAGTTAAGCTTACCAATTTGGGATTACCGCCAAAATTAAAGGTCTGGCTAATCCGTTGAGGGGTAATTTTGGGGATATAGCCGGTATCAATAATAATTAAGGTATCTGCAAAGCTTTTTTTGCCTTGATTAGCAATGTTCGAATCTAACTTAGCAATACTAGTTTTGAAAAAGCTCACCGAGGGGCGCAACTCTATGGCAAGACGATATCCCGGTGCTGCCAAGCTAGCCTCCCCTTGTGACTCATGAATAAAGCCTGATAGGTAATAAGCACCTGGATTTTGATATGAGTTCTTTAGGCTGCGCGTTTCTTCATCATCCAATAGGCTGATGGGATAGCCATTGATATCCTGGATACGACTTGTAGCACCTCTGGTATTCCGATTATTTTGTTGTTCCTGTTCCGTTCTCGAGACCGCACTAACTTTACTTTGAATCAGCTCTTCTATTACCTTCTCTCGCTGAGCCATCTTTTTAGCCTCAACCATGGCATCGTTCCAGCGCCCCTGTGACAGATGATTTAGTGCAAGAGTTTGACTCAGGAAACTCACTTCATAAGGTTTGGGATCGTAATTACTACTAAAGCCCTCAGATAAAACATAAGAACTCATATCCGAAAAAGAGTGCTTGAGCTTGTCGCTGGTAGCTCGTTCCCATTGTTCAACCTGTTGATCAGCTATTAATAAGTTTTCAGTGCTACTGGGAATTTGTCCTGGACCTTGAAGACGTTGTACCTCACCCATCTCTAAGTAATAGAGTGTATTTTTATCTTGAAATGCGGACTGAATCGCTACAGTAGTATTTTGCAGATCACCATTCTTGAACTGATCCTTAGACTCATTCATCTTCACTTGCTGAGTTTGTGTTGCACAACCCACCAATAAAAGCACACTCACAATACAGCCGAATTTAGAAAAGTCTAATGCTGAAAATTTAGGCAAATTTAGTCGATTAAAAGAAGGTGTTTTGAATAATGGGTTTTTCAATCGAGTGTATTGGGGTCGTCTAAGCCTATCCTATTCCCTTTCTTATATAACGCCCTCAATCGACTTAGGCTGACAAGAAAACAGCTTATTTAGGGCTCTAATTTAGCGCCAGATTGCATGACTATTCGGCTCCACTTACGGGACTCTAAGGCTATCAGCTTAGAAAGGTCCTTGGGACTGCTAGGGGCAGGTTCTAACCCCCCTGCCAAGAGCCTGTTTTTGATTTCTGGGTTCTCTAATGCCTGACGAGTTAACTGATTCAGGCGCTTTTGCGTTGCCAGAGGCAAGTTCGCCGGTGCCATTAAAGAGAACCAAGAGACAGCTTCAAAACCCGGTAAACCCTGCTCCGCCAGCGTCGGAATTTCTGGGGCGGCAGGAGAGCGCCTTAAGGTGGTGACACCCAAGGCCTGGACTTCGCCCGCCTTAATCAAAGGAAGTGATGAAGATAAATTATCAAAGAGCATGGTGATGCGTCCACTGATGAGATCTGGCAATGACTGAGCACGCCCTTTATAGGGAATGTGGCGGATTTGTATTCCCGCCATCTCTTTAAATAATTCACCCGACATATGTAATGAGGTACCTATGCCAGATGAACCAAAAGTGAGTTGATTTGGTTTGGCTTTCGCCAGTTCGATCAACTCATGAACATTGGTGATGCCTGATTGCTTATTCACAATTAAGACATTTGGGGTGCTAGCTAAAAAACTAATGGGTGTGAAATCCTTTACTGGGTCAAAGGACATCTTTTCGTATAAAGCCCCATTAATTGCATGTATCCCAACAGTACC